>Ga0315315_10001430_pt1 | contig 21835 bp, 19 predicted proteins | sample M140m3416metaG_FD_203699 | JGI IMG/M metagenome (GOLD analysis project Ga0315315, IMG submission 203699) | Ammonia-oxidizing marine archaeal communities from Monterey Bay, California, United States - M1 40m 3416 | ecosystem: Environmental > Aquatic > Marine > Intertidal zone | place: USA...
CAAGGACCACATCATAAAACGCAGCCGCATAGAAGGCCTCGAAGGCGTGATTTTTAAGAAGCCCGTCGATCCCGAGCGCTTGCGACATACGATCGCAGAATCCGTTGCCGCCGCGCGCGAGCGGACTAAAGGCAAGAGTTAGGCCCCCAACGGCCGACTTTGGAAGCCGGTCGCAGTATTGGGGGGCGGCTCCCCCTTCAAGATGCATTTTCTGAATGAGCTTTCCTCGACATTGCCTTTCGGCGAAGCGTTCTGCGTAAGACCGGTCAGGCACTACGTGGACCTTGTCACGGAGCCCGCTCTGATCGAAGAAATTTGTGGCTTCTCCGGTTAGGAAGGCCGGCACAGTCGGCTTCGCGACAATCACGTCGATCTGATTGTTAGGTAGGATTACGGTGCTTTGGCGACGCGCAACGCGATAATCGATCGAGAAATGATCCCCCAGTTGGCGCCTGCGATTACAGCAGAGATCGCCTGAGGAGTTTTTGTGTTCAAGACACTTCGCACCGAAATCGACGGATCCATCGGCCGGCTCGAACTCAATCGGCCGGATAAATTGAATCCACTCTCGTCGGAGGCGCTTGAGGAGATTGCGTTAGCTGCCCGGTATTTCGATGAGGAGACCGAAGCTAAGGTGGTAATCGTTTCCGGCGCGGGGCGTGCTTTCTCCGCAGGTGCCGACCTTAAGGGGTTCGGGGGCAAACAAGACAAATCGACCCACGAGATCGCAGAGATCGGTCGCCGGATGGCGGAGTCGCTGGAATCTATGCGCGCATTGGCGATCGCGCGGATTCAGGGCTGGTGCGTCGGTGGTGGCCTGGTGCTCGCCGCGGCCTGCGATCTAAGAATCGCGAGCGTCGAGGCGAAGTTTTCGATTCCCGAGGTCGATCTAGGAATCCCGCTCGCCTGGGGCGGGATCCCGCGTTTGGTGAGGGAGTTAGGTCCCGCGCTAACCAAGGAACTGGTACTGACGTGTCGGCCTTTTGATGCGAATGAAGCAAAGGCTGCCGGCTTCTTGAACCGCGTCGTTCCGGCGGATGCCCTTGACGCCGAAGTCGATGCCCTTGCCGCATCACTCGCTGCCAAGGCAGGCCACGCGCTCTTTTCGACGAAGCGCCACGTGAATGCGGTCACCGATCAAATGGTCGGGACGGGGCGAAGCTGGGCTGATGCGGACGGGCTCGTCACTGCATTCGTTGACGAAGAATGCGGGAAAATCCGCCGCGACTATTTGAAGATGCGGTCGAGCTAAAGACGGGGTCGAGCTGCGTCCCGCGTAGGACGCGGGGCCCTCACTAGGAGTGTGGTCCGCCCCTCGTTTAGGGAGCCGTTTGCTTAGGGCGTGAGAGCGGGAGCCTGGTCGCCGACAATGCCAGCTTCACGGAAGCGTGCGTCGACTCCGAGCTGGAATTCCGGCGAAATCGAAAAGCTCTCCGTCTGGATTGCAGCCATTCCGTCTTGATTGATCGGTGGGCCGAGCTCAAGGAGCTTCTTGCCAACCGGAGATTCAAAGAATGAGCGCATCTCCGTGAGCTCGGCTTCGCTGAAATGCTTCGCGTAGACCGGAGCCCAGAGTCGTGTGAGAACGTCGAGGTCTCCGAAGTGCTTGCCGAAGGCATCCAGCGCTTCCTCAAGCACGATGGTCTGCATCTGCTCAGTGACTTGCGCGCCAGAATTCTGGATCGCCATGAGGGTTTCATTCGCGGCACCGTAGGCAACGTTCTCGCCGATGATCGCGACAGAGCCCTGAGACTCTAGGTACAGGCGCATGGCCTTTTTGTAGGAGTCAGAAACCTCGACGGCTGCCTCGGCCTTTGCTTCCCCTGCTTCATGGTGATCGGCGAGTGCGCTCGTTGCAAAGGAGCAAAGTGAGGCGGCGAGGATGGCGCCGAGGGCCATACTTTGGAGGGCTGTGAGCGAGAAGGCGGCGCGGGAAGACGAGAACATGTCGGGCTCCTGAAAAGCCGCGGTTGCGGCGTGTGCGATCCTGACTATTCGGCAGGGCCGGAAAACTTCTAGAGGGTATTTCGGAGGAGACTTATTTCTAAGGTCGGTCCGGGTATACGCTTTTAAGGCGTTGAGCATAGGGGCAGCCGTGCCGTTTCGCCGCTCTTCGGGGGCTACGGGCTGTGTGGGGCAGGGTTGCCGTTAGGGTGATGGCGCGTACTTCGATTGCACCGGCTTCGAGCAGGGCGTTCCCGGCGGCTTCGAGCGTGCTTCCCGTTGTGAGGACATCGTCGACCAACCCGATACGCAGATTGCGCTCGACCATACGTCGGACCCTGAATGCGCCCTCGACGTTTCGACGCCGGTCGATGCCGGTGAGTGAGGCTTGAGGTTGCGTGTGCCGAGTCCTGCGCAGACAGCCTGGATCGAAGGGGAGATCCAGCCGTCGTGCGAGCCGTGTCGCGATCCAGTCTGCCTGATTGAATCCGCGTGTGCGTAGGCGATGGGAATGAATCGGAATACTGGTTACGAGGTCGAGGGTGCCGCAAAGCTGGCGCGACAACTGGTGGCCCAGAGCATCCACGAGTGAGTCAAGGGACCTAAGGATCGGAATCGACGGCCCGAAGACACCCGGCGCGTTCTTGAAGCCCGGAACCCAACGCCTTATCTCCGCTTCGTATCGAAGCAGAGTATGGCACCTATGGAGGGGGCTTCCATTTGCGAGGCATCGCGGGCAAGCAGCATCAATACGACTAGACAGATCCGTGGAAGTCGAAGTTAGGTCGCCACATTTCGGGCAACCATCCGCATGTCTCCACCAAGGCAATGCACCAAGACAAGCCGCGCAGAAAGCTCGGTTGCCTTCAGAAGCTCCGATGTGCGCGCCGCAGATCGTGCAAAGGGTGGGAAGAATGGCCTCTCTCAGACCGATCGCCCAGCTTCGCCACCTTGCCCATTCAGTGCGGCTTGGCGAGCTTGTCTGCCCCGCCGACCTCCGGGAACTATCCGACATACTCATGCGTCATTTCGATCTCACGCGACGGGGGTCGTGTTATTCGGGGCCGGATGCGAATAGGCGTACGTAGAGGAAGGCGCAAAGAGAGGCGCAAGAGAGACCGGTCTACGCGGTGGGATCAGCGCTTTCGTTGTCTTCGCCTTCGTCGCTGTTGATTGCTTCGTCCTCGACGACGGCGATTGCCGGGGAGGGGTTTGGGTCGACCCCTTCAATTCCCACATCAATCCGCTTGGCGTCGCGCCAGAGACGCTCGAGGTCATATTGCTCACGAGTCTCAGGGTCGAAAACGTGGACGATCGCATCGTTGCAGTCGATCAGGACCCAATTGCCTTCATCGAGACCTTCGACGCCGAGGGGCGGCTCACCATGCCCCTTGAGTGCCTGAACGATTGCTTCTGAAATGGACCGGACCTGGCGATCTGAACGGCCGGTCAGGACGATGAAGGAATCCGCGTACGACGTAAGGGTGCGCATATCGAGAGCGATGGGGAGTTCAGCCTTCACCTCGAGCGCCGCCTCTATAATCCAGCGTGCTTTTTGTTTCGGATCTGTGGGATCCACGGATTCTCTCCTCTCGCGGCCTCCGGGTGGAGTGCCACGGCGTTGCTCTGGAAACGGCGTGCGCGCGTCGCCGCGTAGAATAGATGCGGGCGGGGCGCTTGTTTAGGCATGACCGAGCGGCGGCGGACCATAGCGCTCGCTGACCTCGATGGGTTCCCGAATTGTTTCTGGGACTAGGAAACGAATCGAGTGGCCGGCTCGGCAGGCTTCTCGAACCTTGCTCGATGAGATGTCGAGAGCCGAAATGGGAACGAGGTCGATCCGAGTGCCGGCTTCACGGTGAATCGCGCTTTGGCCGTCTTCAGATAGGGTGTAAAGATCGCGTGCCACGGACGGCATCCTATCAGCAAGGCTCGCGAGTTGACCCGGAGGTCTCGTCATGACGGCCAAGTCGGTCAGCCCGAAAATACCCGCTGGATCGCGCCAGTCGCCCATTTCGGCATAGGCATCCTCGCCCAAGATAAAGACCATTTTCCGTCCGCCTGTCTCGCGATCGCGAATTGCGCGCAGCGTGTCGACTAGATACGAGAGCCCTTCCCGATCGATCTCGAGTCGATCGACGGAGAAGGCCTTTTGCGCTGCGATCGCGAGTTCAACCCATTGGAGGCGTTGTTCCGCGCTGGCGATCGGATTGTTTTCATCGCCATCCTTGTGTGGCGGCGTATGGCTCGGAATGAACAGCACGCGTTCGAGATCGAGCGCCTCGCGGACTTCTTCTGCTGCCCGGAGATGACCCAGATGAATGGGGTTGAACGTGCCTCCGAAGAGCCCAATTCGTCCGGCCTTCATTGGGGGTCCCGGTGATCGCGCCCGCGATTAGGCTCGGCAAATGAAGATTTCATCCCCGAAGCTGCCCGTCTCCCATCAAGATGAACTTGCGGGTCGTGAGTCCTTCGAGGCCCATGGGGCCGTAGGCGTGGAGCTTGGAGGTCGAAATTCCGATTTCAGCGCCGAGGCCTAACTGGAATCCATCAGAGAAACCTGTGGCGCAATTCACGCCGACCGTCGAGGAGTTCACTCGCCGCAGCCAATTCTGGCTGTTGGTGTAACTCTCGGTGACGATGATCTCAGTATGGTCGGAGCCGTAGTTACGGATATGCTCGATCGCCGCGTCCATCGAATCAACGACGCGAACCGCTAAAACCGGCGCAAGAAATTCTTCGGCCCAGTCAGCTTCTGCAGCAGGGACAGCCTCTCCGAATAACTCGCAAGTCGTTGCGCAGCCACGGATTTCAACACCGTGTTGGTGCAGATCCTTAAGGACGTTAGGCAGAACGGTGGCTGAGGCGCCCCTGTGGCAAAGTAGTGTCTCTAGGCCATTGCAAACGGGCATCTGTCGGAGCTTTGATTCATGCACGATTCCGACGGCCATGTCGGGGTCGGCCGATTCGTCTAGGAAGACGTGACATACGCCAGCATCATGAGCGATGACCGGAATCGTCGATTCGGCAATGACCTTTCGGATTAGGCCAGAGCCGCCGCGGGGAATCACCAGATCGATCGAATCGTTCAGCTTGAGCATCACGTCGATGGCTGCGCGATCCGTCGTGGGCAAAATCGTGATCGCGTCCTCAGGAATGCCGATATCACTTGCCGCTGCCCGAAGCTCGCAGCCGAGCGCTTGGTTGGAATGGAACGCTTCAGTCCCGCCTCGCAGAATTACCGCGTTGCCCGCCTTCAGGCAAAGCGCCGCCGCATCCACAGTTACGTTAGGTCGCGATTCGTAGATCATGGCGATTACGCCGAGCGGAATCGCCATTTGCCCAACGCGCAATCCGTTCGGGCGAACGCTGTGGTTCGAAATACGCCCGACGGGATCAGGCAGGGCGATGACGTCCTGGAGCCCCTGGATCATGTCGGCCCATTTGCCGTCAGAAATACCGAGCCGATTGCGCATCGTTTCGGGCACATCTTTTTCGGCAGCAGCCTGAACGTCTCGCTCGTTCGCGGCCATGATGCGGTCGCGAGCAGCTTCGAGGCGCTCCGCAGTTCGGGCGAGCCAAGCATTCTTGTCCTGGGTAGAGAGCTCGCCCATTCGCTCGCTCGCGATTCGCGCGCGGCGTGCCAGATCGCGAATTTCGCTCTCGAGCGCGGCGTCGGAAATAATTGCGGAGGGGTCAGTGCTCGCGTCGGACATATCGGATTTCTCGAAAAAGAGTGGGGGGTTAGTACTCGTTGCCTTTTTTGGCTGTTGTTCTGGATGTCGCGCGGGGTGTCGTCTGAGTTCCGCGTTTGGTGGACCTGGGAGTGGGCTCGGAAAAGCGTTGTTGGCTACTCGTGCCCTACGAGGACGAGATCGTCGCGATGAATGATCTCTTCGCCGTTGGAGTATCCTAGCACTCGGCCGATTTCCTTCGTCGATTGACCCGCGAGAGCGGAAACGTCCTTAGACGAATAGCCGACGAGGCCGCGCGCGACCTCGCGTGCCGATTCGTTCACGCAGCTGACGGAATCACCGATTTCAAAGCGGCCTTCCACGCGCAATACACCCGCGGGCAACAGGCTGCCTCCACGTTTTTCGAGGGCGATCGCGGCACCCTTGTCGATGACGATGCGCCCGCGCGTCTTCGCGGTAAAAGCGATCCAATGTTTGCGTACGTGCAGCCGTTCGGCGGGAGCGAAGAGCGTTCCGTGGGTTTTACCGGCGATCAGCTGCTGAAGGACATTGCTGATTTTGCCGTGGCACAGAACAGTGGCGGCGCCTGACCGTGCGGCGGTCTGTGCGGCCTGGAGCTTTGTGATCATACCCCCGCTGCCAAATCGTGTGCCTGCGCCGCTGGCGGCGGCTTCGATTTTCGGTGTTATGCGATCGACTGTACGAATCAAAGGCGGCATGGACTTGCCCGTTTCGGGTGCTCGCTCATAGAGGCCTTCGACGTCGGTGAGGATGACCAGCAGATCGGCTTCGACCGCGTTTACGATCGTTGCGGCGAGGTTGTCGTTATCTCCGAAGCGAATTTCTTCTGTGGCAACCGTGTCGTTCTCATTCACAATCGGGACAACACCAAGCCTCAGTAGTTCGAGAATAGTGTGTCGTGCATTCATGAAGCGCGTGTGTTCTTCGAGGCCTGAGCGGGTGAGAAGGACCTGCCCGACATGGCGTCCGTGCTTGGCGAAGCGGCGCTGATAGAGTTCTATTAGGCCGATCTGTCCGACAGCGGCCGCGGCTTGCTTTTCCCGAACAGACTCGCCGGAATGATTCCAGCCGAGGCGATGTGCGCCGACGGCGATGGCGCCGGAAGAGACGATGACTACTTCTTTGCCGGCTTCCATGAGGCAGGCGACGTCGCGCGCGAGTCCAGTGAATTTATCGGGGCGTAGTCGCCCGTCTCGCGTCAGCGTGCTCGTGCCGACTTTGAGGACAATCCGATGGGCCTTAGTGATCGCGGCCCAATGGCTCTGATCGTTCATCGCTTCGCTCCCGCTTTGCCCACCTGCCCGCTCTTGGCGCTGTCCTTAGATGCTGCCGCCTCCTCTGCCAATCGATCCGCTTCGCGTTCGGCCTCGACCGCTTCGAAAGCTTCGACTAGCAAGTTGTCGAGTCCCTGACTGGCTGCGGAAGAGATCTGTCGAACCTCGATCCCTCGCTCCTTGAGAGAAGCCAGCAAATCCGCCACGAGGGACTCGTCATGAATTAGGTCGCCCTTGCTCAGGACGACGATTTCTTGGCGTTCAAGCAAGTCTGCCTGATAGCGTCCGAGTTCATGCCGAATTGCGTCGTAGTCGGCGAGGAGGTCTCGACCTTCAACGAGCATTGCTTCTAGGTCGAGTAGGTGGACTAGTACCCGTGTGCGTTCAACGTGACGCAAGAATTGATGACCGAGGCCCGCGCCGTCGCTCGCGCCTTCAATTAGGCCCGGGATGTCGGCAACGACTATGCGTCGCTCATCTCGTTCGACGACACCGAGAGAGGGAACGAGCGTCGTGAAGGGATAGTTAGCGACGCGGGGGCGAGCTGCAGAAATACGGCTGAGAAGGGTCGACTTACCGGCATTGGGAAAACCAATGAGGCCGACGTCTGCCATTAGCTTGAGGGAGAGCCGTAGTAGTCGTGATTGTCCGGACTTGCCCGGTGTCGCGAAATCAGGTGCCTGGCGCGTGGATGTCTTGAAGCGCGCGTTCCCGAGTCCGCCCATCCCGCCTCGCGCGACTACGAACCGCTGACCGTGTTCGGTGAGGTCGGCAATGAGTTCGAGTTCGGCGCCCTCTTCTTGAGGTTCGAGGCCGGAGTCTTCTTCATCCTCGAAGTCGAACGGGAGTTCGAAAACAAGTGTGCCTATGGGGACGTGAATCTCGACATCTCCTCCAGAGGCGCCCTTCCTGTCGGAGCTGCCGCCCTTGTCGCCGCTCGGAGCTTTGATCTTCTTAGCACCCTTGAAGTCGAGTAGCGTGCCGACGTTCGAACTGGCGACCAGGGTTACATCGCCACCCCGCCCGCCATCGCCGCCGTTCGGTCCGCCGTTGGAGACGAACTTCTCGCGCCGGAATGCAACGATCCCGCTGCCGCCGGATCCGGAGTGGACCTCGACCTCAACTTCATCGACAAAAAGATTAGAGTGCTTCATGGCTTAGCGGTCGCGGAATGGGCCCAGTGCAAAAGGCGCCGTGTTATGGATCGTGAGTTTGATGTTCCATGGGGTCAACCTATTAGTCGGTTGACCCAAAAAAAAGACGCGCTCCCTACCCCTTCGATGAAGAGGACGGAAGCGCGCGTTATTCGATCTCGAGGACGCCTTCTGCCGAAACCGGGAGAAGGTTAGAAGAGCGAAGGGCTCTTCGATCCTGCGTCTCTTTTAGCGACTCTATTCAGAGTCTACATGGGCCATCGTACGGCCACGCGAAATGCCGTATCGGACGGTGCCCGTCTTGAGCGCGAAGAGCGTGAAGTCACGGCCTAGGCCGACGTTCTGTCCCGGATGGATCTTGGTGCCGACCTGGCGAACGAGGATCGTTCCAGCGTTGATATCTTGGCCGCCGAATACCTTCATTCCGCGTCGCTGACCGTTGGAGTCGCGACCATTCCGCGAACTGCCCTGTCCCTTTTTATGTGACATTGATCTTTATCCTCATTCGTTTTCGATGCCTTCTGTCTCAAAACTTCTTGGAAGAAGACGGCTGGAAGGTTCTTCGAAAAGAACTGATTGGAAGTAGTTATCCCGAGATGCCGTCTATGCGGATTTCGGTGTAGTCCTGTCGGTGTCCCTGGCTGCGGCGGTAGCCCTTACGTCGCTTCATTTTGAAGACACGAATCTTGGCTCCGCGGCCCTGGGCCACGATCGTTCCGTTCACGCTTGCGCCATCGACAGTCGGGGCGCCGATTTTAATGTCGCCCTCTCCACCAATCATGAGAACATCCTCAAGCATGATCGAAGCACCGACCTCACCCGAGAGTTTCTCAACACGCACTGAGCCGCCGGGGCTCACGCGATATTGCTTTCCACCGCTACGTACGACGGCGTACATAATCGACCTCTTACCTGTCTAACTGTCTTGATAGACAGCTTGTCGGCGATCGCGAGGATCGCCTTGGGGATTTAATACGGAAGGGGCACTTCGCTGTCCGATACACAACATCCCACGAGTCGGCGGTTGCCGAAGCGCTGGTGTGAGGTGTAGTGGGTGTGATCAGCGGGTGTAATCCATCCGGGGGGACCTGATTTCCGAGGAGGGCCATGACCGTGGTCCGGCGGCTCAATCGGAGCGCGAGATTATGCTGGATTCCTCTTCCGAGTCAACGGCTTGGGCCGGATCAACGGCTTCCTCGCTCGACTCTGTGGCACCTCTGACCACCCCATCTGCAGCGGGCTTAGTTGTTCCCTCGGGGGCTTTGGGCGGAGGCGTGGCTTCCGGGTCTGCGCCAGCCACTGCTGTGGCCTTCTTTTTTACTGCTGCAGCCTTTTTCCTCACTGCTGGAGCCTTCTTCTTCACCGGCGCTGCTGGACTCGCTGCGACTTCTGGAGCCGGATCCGCCGATGCTTGCGCCGGGACGAAGTCCATCGTCTCGGAGTCGAGTCGCTCGTAGATTGCTGCCGCGCGGGCCGCATCGGATTGCGTCCGAGTTGGTTTACGACCAGAACGAGATTCAGGCTTCGCGGCAGGCTTTGCCTCACCCGCATCCGCTGCTTCCGCTTTGGTCGGCTCCGTCACGTCCGAATCGTCCTTCATGCTGCGGGGGCTGGCCGGGGGTCGGGCGCCCGAAGCGGTGGCTTTTGGAGTCGCGTCAGCCACTGAGTTCCCGAGAGGTTTTCGCTCTTCGTCATGCACGATTTCGTCGTCATCGTCGAGAGACATTCGCTCGTACTGACCCTGCGGGATTGCCTTCTTCGTCTTCGTTTTCGTCTTCGGCTTCGCCGGAGCCGCTGCTGCGAGAGGGCCAGCCGGTTCGGCAGAGGGAGTCACAGCGTTGGCCTCGGAGTTTTTGCTCGCTGCCGCGGACTCGTCCGACTCTTCGTCGCCGTCAGTACGTCCACGCCCTCGTCGTCGACCACGCTTTGCACCGCCGTCTCTTTCTTCCTTCTTGGCTTCGGCTTTTTTCTTTTCTCTCTCTTCCTTCTCTGCCGCCGCGCGAGTGTCCGGATGGACATCGTTCAGCCAGCAGAGATCAAACTCAGTAGGAGGGCCCGCTTCGAGGACCGTCAGCTCGTACTGTTCCTGATGCATTCCGGGACGTGCGCGGACTTCGATGTCGTGGCCGATGTCCTCGGAGAGCTGTGCCATGGCAGGCTTTGACCCAGCGAGAAGCTCCGCGGCGACGTGGGGGTTCACGGAAACCGCAACTTTACGACCGCGTAGCTTAGGCAGGTGCTTGCGAATCTCTCGTATCGCGCGGAAGGCGACACTTTCGCGGGACAACACATAACTGCGTCCTTCGCAGTGGCTGCACGGCTCGCATAACGTCTGCACGAGGTTTTCGCGCGTTCGCTTGCGGGTCATCTCCACGAGGCCGAGTTCGGAGATCTTTAGGATATTCGTTCGAGACTTGTCGGCACGCAGTGCATCCCCAAGCGCGCGATAGACCTTCTCGCGGTTGCCTGCGGACTCCATGTCGATGAGGTCGATAATGATGAGGCCGCCGAGGTTCCGAAAGCGGAGCTGATGCACGACTTCTTGTACGGCCTCTAAGTTGGTCTTGAAGACCGTCTCTTCGAGATCGCGCTTGCCGACAAATCGGCCCGTGTTTACGTCGATTGCGGTGAGCGCCTCGCTCTTGTCGATGACGAGAGATCCGCCGCTCTTCAGCCAAACCTTACGTTCGAGGTTTGCGTTGATTTGGGGCTCGAGGTCAAAGCGTTCGAAGATCGGAAGCGACTCTTCATAGAGCTCGACCGCAGGCTTCGGGTCCGCAACGAAGCGGTCGACGAAGCTCTGGATGTGTTCATAGAGCGGCTTACTGTCTGCGATGATTCGCTTGGTATCGTGGCCGGCGAGATCCCGGACGACGCGCAGCGGTAGGTCGTGCTCCGAGTAGAGCATGGCGGGCGCGGTGGTCTCGGCGTGGCGATGCTGAATCGCAGCCCAGACGGTCGCGAGATACCGGATATCGGCTTCGAGATCGGCTTCGCGGACCCCGTCACCGGCCGTGCGAATGATGAAACCTAGATTTTTCGGTCGCAGGCGTTCGACGATCTCTCGCAGTCGCCTTCGCTCTTTGTCCGATCCGATGCGGCGGGACACGCCGACGCGGCGCGACCAAGGGGTGAGCACCAAGTGACGTCCGGGAACCGAAATGCTGGATGTGATGCGAGCGCCCTTGGTGCCAATCGGCTCCTTGGCGATTTGAACGATGATCTCTTGGCCTTCGCGGAGCACCGTGTCGATGCGCGGCGGAGCCGCGCGTCCACGTCCGCGTCCACCACCACCGCTTTTTCCACGTCCGCCGGTGGGTTCTCCATCGGTCTCGCCGGTGGTGAGGGTGCTTTCGAAGTAGTCGCCTACGTAAAGAAACGCTGCCTTCTCAAGGCCGATGTCGACGAAGGCTGCCTGCATGCCGGGAAGCACGCGACTAACCTTCCCTTTCACGACGTTTCCTACGACGCTCTTGTCTCGATCTCTTTCGATGTGCAGTTCAGCGAACTGCTTGTCTTCTAGTAACGCGACTCGCGTTTCGCCGAGCTCCGCGTTGATGATAATTTCGTTTTGCATCGTTCCGCCTGTAGGCGGCCCTTTGGTTTCTTCGGTCCATTCCGAATAGGAGCTTTCCTGCTCGGATGTTGGACGTGCGAAACTGAGTCGGTCCGCCTGGCTGGCGAGATCGATCGAATCCGATTCTCTTCGACATTAGAGAGTGTCGTTCGGCTTGCCGCGATCCGTCGCGCGCGCGCTCTTGAGAGTGGGCGATCGGTCGTGGTGGGTGCTGACTGTCAGTGGGTCTGTCTAGGCCGGGCTACTCGAGGCGTGAGGGTTTGCGGACCGCACACGTGGACATCGACGTGCTCTTACTCCCTTTATCGCTACCGGCGATTCGTGCCGGAGCCATGTTGGATGTCGACTGTGAAAATCAAATCGATGACTCGCACTTTGGGTTTGTTTAGTCGTCAAAAAGTTTGTTTTATCCGACCGGTCGCATTTGGATCGATCGGAGGTGCAGCTCGCTTCTTTTTTCCCGCTTTGCGTGCAGGTCGTGAGGAGTGAACTGCGTTGTGTTGGTACGTTCGTGTTTCGGCTTGTCGAGTGCGTGTCAGTTGAAGGATTCTCGAGTAGTCAGCAGCACCCCGCCGCTGTCCGAATCCCCCGGGTGATCTAAATCGTTTTCGCTTGGAGCGGGCTGGCTCTCGCTTTCGAATGGCGGGCGCTGCTACCACTTGAGTCGCATACCTTGATTCGAATCTTCGCGGGACATTCCCACTGCGGATTCGAGTGTCGGGGTAAGCGATACTCGCGATGTGTCAATTCAAGCTCAATCGAAGTGCGACGGTCGAGGTTGGGCCTTTCTTCCATTTACCTGCCCGGGCGGAAAGCTCTCGTCAGGCGAATGCCTTTCGCAGAGAGCCAGTGCCCAAGTGGGTATGACAACCTCGGATCCAGCCGCTGAGGTCGAGTGACACCAACGAATTTGATCCAGAACACGTACCGGCATGGCCGTGTAGAAATGTGAAGTGAGAGTCATGGATTCGGAGCCAAAGGTCAACTCGGATCCTCGCCGTAGCTTGCCCTCGGTAGATCGCCTGACACGCAAAGTGCGAGATCAGAACGACGGTTTGCCGGAGTGGGCAGTCGCACAGGCGGCACGTGGATCGATTGAGGCGCTACGCGATCGAATTTCCCAGGGGGAATTCAGCACCGCAGAAGAGGTACCAACCGCCGACGTTCTCGCGATTCAGGTCGCCGCTGCGGCTGGCGAGCTGTCTTCACCCCATCCACGCCCGGTTCTGAATGCGACCGGCGTGCTTTTGCATACGAATCTCGGGCGAGCTCCCCTGGCTGAGGCGGCCGCGGCCGCAGTCTCTCGATCTGCCAACGGATACTCCAATCTCGAATTGGACCTGGAGACGGGGAAGCGTGGATCTCGGATGGGTGGGCTTGAAGCGAAGCTGCTCGCGCTCTCCGGCGCAGAGGCGGCCCAAGTCGTCAACAATAATGCCGCTGCTGTGCTGCTGGCGCTCAATACCTTGGCACTTGGCCAGTCCGTCGTCGTCTCTCGCGGTGAACTCGTCGAAATCGGCGGCTCATTCCGCGTTCCTGCGATCATGGAGCGCGCGGGCGTTGATCTCCGTGAGGTCGGGACGACGAATCGTACGCATCTTGAGGACTATGCCGAGGCGATCGATTCGAAGACGGCTCTCCTGTTGAAGGTCCACCGCAGCAATTTCGAACAGCGCGGTTTTGTCGCCGAGGCGGATATCAGCAAGCTCGCCGAGTTGGCTCACTCGAAGCGAATCCCTTTGGTCGAAGATCTGGGCAGCGGCACTTTGATCGATCTCACGCGAAATGGTCTCCCGGCAGAAGCCTATGCCCCCGGAAGACTGCGCTTGGGCGTCGATGTCGTGTGCTTCTCCGGTGACAAGCTGATCGGCGGGCCACAGGCGGGCATCTTGATCGGAAAGAAGAAATACATTGATGCGATGCGGAAAAATCCACTGGCTCGCGCGCTTCGAGTCGACAAACTCACCGTCGCGGCTTTGGATGCAACCCTTGATCTAATGCTCGACGCGTCACGCGCGGGCGAGATTCCGGCGATCGCGGGGCTTCGTGCGACGGAAGCGGACCTAAAGCCTCGCGCCGACGCGTTGGCTGAGGTCGTTACGAGAGTCGTTCACCAGGCTGCACCCTCTATATGGAGGGTGGAATTGCGAAACAGCGAGTCTGCCGTCGGCGGCGGATCGCTTCCTGAGCTCGTTTTGCCCGGATGGGCGGTGGTGCTCGCAGGAGGTTCGGTGCAGTCGGTCTTCGATCGGCTGAGGGAAGCTCCGACTCCCTTGCTTGCTCGTGTTCGCGACGACGCAATTTGGCTGGATGTTCGGACATTGCGCGATTGCGACTTTGAGAAGGTCGGTGACGCGCTGGCGTTCGCGCTCACACCCTAGGCACCAAAACGTTGGATTGAGTGAGCGATCGTGGAGCTTCACGCTCCGGGTGCGTTGATTGACCCCGGGGGTTCGGGTAGATTCGGGTTTACCCCCCCGTCAGTCTCCTCCAAAGGTCGCTCGTGAAAACGCGCGTCCGACGTATTTTGGCGCGGACGCACGGCCTAACAAGGTCGTGAAGACGTAACGATATGCAAGAGAGGCCAACGTGAGCTCGACGACCCGCGTTCAGCGCCATGCGTCCCCGATCGGGGGGCCTGCCCCAAGTCGACCGGCTCCGGCCGGGCCGAGACTGCTTGCTATGGGCGGTGGTAAGGGCGGCGTTGGTAAGACGTTCGTGACCGCAAACCTAGCAACGTCCCTCGCACGATTAGGCAATCGTGTCATCGTCGTCGATGTCGATCTTGAAGGTGCGAATCTCCACACGTGCCTTGGTGTACCGACACCACAGAGAAGCCTCGCGGATTTCGTTTCCGAGCGCGTCGAAGATTTGGCCAAGCTCGTTGTCGATACTCCGATTCCTAACCTTCAATTGATAGGTGCCACACACGGCAACCTGGCTGACGCGCAGCCAAGTCATTTGCGCCGGGTGCGGCTCTTGCGCGGGCTGCGCCAACTTGACGCAGATATTGTGATGCTCGATTTGGGAGCTGGTTCTCACGCCTCTGTCTTGGATTACTTCCTCGTTTCAGATGACGGCATCCTAGTGCTTCAGCCCGAGCCGACCTCCGTCGAGAATGCGTACACGTTCTTACGTGCCGCATTTTATCGACGCATGCGTCTCGCGATGGTTGGCCATGGCGTTCGCCAATTGGTCACGATGGCCATGGATCAGCGAAACGAGCGCGGTATTCGCACGCCCCTCGACCTGCTGCGCGAAATCGAAGCAGCGGATACTACCGAGGGACATCGCTTCGTGGAGACGATGCGCTTGTTCCGCCCGCGGATCATTGTGAACGGTGTACGAACAGCCGAAGACGTAAAGCTTGGCTTCTCAGTCTCGAGTGTCTGCAAGAAATATTTTGGAGTCGAGGCGGAATACCTCGGCTATGTGAACTTCGACGATGAGGCCCGACAGTCAGTCTCGATGCGTCGACCGATCGTAGACTTACGGCCGGATGCCGATGTCTCAATCTATCTGCAACGGATTGCTCGCAAAATGTTAGGTCTTTCTTCCGCAGCGGCGGCCGGCAGCAGGCAAGATGCGGGCGTTCCTGGCTATCCATCCGGAGGGAAACGATGAGAGGGATCGACGAACTCGACTACTACGAGCTACTCGAAGTCGCACGTAACGCTACTGGGACCGAACTTGCCCGCGCTTACCGCAGCGCGCAGGACACCTATGCGGACGACTCGCTCGCAATGTATTCGGTTTTTGAGAGTCGTGACGCTACGGAAATTCGCTCGCGATTTGATGAAGCCTATCGCGTGCTCTCGGATCCTGAACTCCGCGAAGCGTACGATGCCGAGATTCCCGCTGAGACGAAGCGGACTGGCGATGACGCATTTCGAGATGTGGTCGATGCAGCCTCGATGCCTGCGGGTGCCGAAATGGGACACTACGAGCAGCGTGAGTTGGCGGGCTTTGATCCAGCCGAGCAGCTCTCATCTCTGGATGCAGCGGTTGAAGAATACGACGCGCTCGAAGATGATGGGAGCGGGGAGTTCGATGGCATTCGATTGCGTCGCAACCGACTTTTCCGTGGGTACGAGTTGGAACAGATCGCAGATGTGACGAAGGTCAGCCGCACGCATTTGCGGAATATCGAAGAAGAGAACTTCGGAGATCTTCCTGCGGACGTTTATGTTCGTGGTTTTGTGACGTCCTACGCGCAGATGATCGGTCTCGATCCGCGGGTTGTCGTGCCTAGTTATATGGCACGGGTACAGGGCTCGCGAAGCACGAAAGAGAGAGGTGGCTTTCTCGCGCGCCGCTAGGCGATGCATGCGGATGGCACTTCATGAGCGAATCTGAAAACGATGCAGGGGGCGATTCGTCGGTCACGAGCACGGAAGTGCTTGTCTTCGAAGTCGATGAAGCCAGTATGGGCATTCGTGTCGATGCGTGGGTTGCGGAGCTGACTGGGGTCTCGCGAGCGCAGGTTCGGCGCTGGGTCGATGCAGGACGGGTTTTGGTAGCGGGTGCCAAGGTGCGCGCGAGCTACCGGGTCTCGTTAGGCGACTCCATTGAGGCGCGACCGATTGAAGCGGTTGAGATGGAGCTGACGCCGGAGGCGATTCCGCTCGATGTGCTCCACGAAGACGAAGACGTGATCGTGATCGACAAACCTGCGGGTCTCGTCGTTCATCCTGCGCCGGGGCATCCGAACGGAACGCTCGTCAACGCGTTGCTTCACCACTGTGGAGACCTTGCCGGGATCGGCGGAGTTTTGCGGCCCGGTATCGTACATCGTCTCGATCGCGGCACATCAGGCGTGCTTGTTGCTGCAAAGAACGATGCGGCACATCAAGCCTTGTCGACGCAATTCGCCGAGCATTCAATCGATCGAGTTTATAGGGCGTTAGTTCGCGGGCTTCCGCGCGCCGACGAAGGTCGTATCGATCGCCCGATCGGCCGGCATCCACGAGACCGCAAGCGCATGTCGGTGGTGACTAAAGCCGGGCGCGACTCGATTACGAACTGGCGTGTGACTCGTCGCTTCCGCGCTTCAACCGTGAGTGAACTTGAGGTGCATCCTGAGACGGGCCGCACGCATCAGATCAGAGTACATCTCTCTGCTGCTGGGCTGCCTTTGGTGGGTGACGTCATTTACGGAAGGGCGCGCGGGCGAGATGCATTGTTAGGTCGTCCCGCGCTTCATGCCGCGCACCTAGGGTTTGAACATCCTCGAAGCGGCAAGCGGATGGGCTTCGATGCGGTCATGCCGGATGATTTGCTCGAATGGATGGCTGAGCTTGGAGACGCGGAGTCTCCCGAGTGACCGCCCCGGTCCTTTCGCCCCTTGTTGATCCCATCCTCGGGGCGCTCGGCATTGAGCATGGCTTCGGGCAAAGAGAGACGGTGGCACCCGAAGACACGTCGTTTCGTAAGCAAGTTCACGGCACCAACGTTTCGGTTGCGACAGAATCCCACGAGACAGATGGGCCAGCGGATGCAGTGGTGACATGCGCGAGCGGTGTGAGTGTCGGGGTCGTGACCGCGGATTGCGTGCCGATTCTCGTCGCGAGTAAGAATGGGATTGGCGTGGCAGCAATTCACGCAGGCTGGCGAGGACTCGCCGCGGGTGTGATCGAGGCGGGCGTGGAGAGGCTTCGGGCCGAAGCCGGTCAAAGGAGTCTTGTCGCCGCAATTGGACCGGCGGCTCGCGGGTGCTGTTACGAGATCGACGAGCCGGTTTGGCTCGGGTTGGGCGCACGATATGGGGTAGCGCTAGAGGATGAAGCGATTCTTCGTCCGACTGAGCCAGGGCATGCGATGTTGGATCTGGCGGCTCTGGCGTCCCACGCACTGAAGAGGTGTGGCTTAAAGACAACAGAAATTGGGTATACCCATTGTCTATGCACGATTTGCTCACCCGATCGTTTCGAGTCGTTTAGGCGAGACGGGGCGGCCGCCGGCCGGTTGCGGCATTTTATCCGTTCGAAAGTGGCCAGTTTCGGGCAGGGTTGACAGTCTCAGGGGGCCCCCGTAGATTGATTTTCACTCGATAGCGCCGGTTTCTTGCCGGATTGCTTCCGCCAAAGCCGCCCTGAAGTTTTCTTGAATTCTGCTCCATGCCAGGATTGGGTTCTCGCCGGGTCGCTAGGTAACCGAGAACTTTCCTTATATTTCGTGCTAGTCACGTCGATGGGCTCACTGTTCCCCATCCAATGCTTCATTTGGCTTCGCTCAGCGAGCTGCAAAGCTTCAGGGCTTCGACAGGCGGCAACGTCGTTGGATTCAGGTTCCCCGCTCAATTGAGCGTGCCCCTGAGCCCCGGCATTTGTGCAGAAGGCCAGTCCAAGCTCCCCTAAAAGCATCCGTTTTCTTTTGTTCCAGTCCGGATACCTTCGCGGGATTCTCGCGACGAGTTCCTTGCTGCCAATTGCTTGAGCGAGTTGCGATCCAGCACTTTGCCCGTCTCCCTAAGATTTACCTGTGCCGCTCAAGGCGCCTCCCGCCAAATTTCTCGACGTTTCAGCCCAACGATCCCGCAGCGGATCGAAACCGTTCCAACTACGGCGTCGTTCGAGACCCTCAAATCCCCCGGACCATTTTAAGAATCCCACTGATGAAGATCCCCAGAACGATCAGATACTGGATCAGAAGAGAGATGCCACGTGAGTAGCGAGCACCGCGCGCCCGACTCGAAAGACGGCGGAGGATCCCAGCAGAATCGCAATCGACGCGGTCGGGGTCGTCGGTCCCGCAACTCCGGTGGAAGCGGCAGCGGCAATCGCGGCAACCGCGGTGGCGGTGGCGGTGGCGGTGGCGGTGGCGGCAGTGGCGGCGGCGGCGAAGCGAAGCGCGACTATCTGCCGAGCGATGCGGAGTTGGCTGAGGAAGAAGCCTCGCTTGATGCCCAGCTCGATGACGGCGCGGAAACGATCGTTGTTAGTGAGCTTAAGGCGAAGGCGATGCCAGAGCTGGTGAAAATGGCCGCTGAGATGGACGTCGAAAATTCCGGTGGTCTTCGCAAGCAGGATTTGATCTTCTCGATCTTGAAGTCACAGACAGAAAAGCGCGGCAAAATTTTCGCCGAAGGCGTACTTGAAATTCTTCAAGATGGCTTTGGCTTTCTGCGGGCTCCGGACCAGAACTATCTAGCGGGTCCAGACGACATTTACGTATCGCCGTCGCAGATTCGACGATTCAATCTTCGGACCGGAGACTCTGTAGAAGGTCACGTGCGACCGCCGAAGGAAGGCGAACGCTATTTCGCGCTTTTAAAAGTCTCGACGATCAACTTCGATGACCCGAAGAAGGCGAAACAGAAGATTCTCTTCGACAGCCTCACCCCTCTTTACCCCGAAGAGAAATTCAAGCTCGAGACGAAGGCCGGCGGTATGACGACGCGGATCGTCGACTTGATTGCGCCAATCGGGAAGGGCCAACGCGCCCTGATTACGTCACCGCCTAAGGCCGGTAAGACCATGTTGTTGAAGGATATTGCGAACGCGATCGCCGAAGGCAATCCCGAGGTTTACCTGATCGTCCTACTGATCGACGAGCGGCCGGAAGAAGTGACGGACATGCAAAGGACTGTGAAGGCTGAGGTGATTTCCTCGACCTTCGATGAGCCGGCGACGCGTCACGTGCAGGTCGCCGACATGGTGATCGCGAAGGCCAAGCGACTTGTTGAGCACGGTCGCGATGTCGTGATTTTGCTCGACTCGATTACGCGACTCGCCCGTGCGCATAATACGGTCGTGCCCCACTCAGGAAAGATTTTGTCTGGCGGTGTCGACTCGAACGCACTGCATAAGCCGAAGCGATTCTTTGGTGCCGCGCGAAACGTGGAAGAGGGCGGGAGCCTGACGATTGTCGGAACCGCCTTGATTGACACCGGCTCCCGAATGGACGAAGTCATCTTCGAAGAATTCAAAGGCACAGGCAATTGCGAAATCGTGCTCGACCGAAAGCTGGCCGATCGTCGGACCTACCCGGCCATGGATATCAATCGCTCCGCGACCCGTCGTGAAGAACTGTTGATGGACGAAAAAACACTCAATCGTATGTACATCCTGCGGAAGGTGCTCTCGCCACTCTCGCCAGTCGACTCGATGGAGTTCTTGATGGGTAAGATCGAGCAGTCCGATGACAACGATGCCTTCTTGGAGTCGATGAACTCCTAACCGCGGACCGCTGGCATCTTCTTGGAACCTCTTCTCGACGCAGTCGGTATTTCGGGGTTCGCTTTCGCTGATTGCGCTCCTCACGGCCGGCGAAATCGGGCGTCTCCATTGGCAGCTGGGTTTCGCGCTGGTGCCCGGGGTGTTGCTCGGCCTTTGGGCGAGTTGGCATTTACACGAATGGTTGGATCGCCGTTGGATTCGGCCCTGCGTTCTGATCTTGTGCGACATGGCGGGGCTTGCTGTGGTCGCGGGCGGCCTGAGCAGGCTTTAGTGTGAAGAGCGTGGGTCCAGATTCGTGGATTCTCTTGAGAAGGAGAGATCGGATGTCTTCAGGTGTTAAGGCGTTATGTGTTTCGATTGGCGCGACGATTTTGCTCGCGTGCGCAACCGGTACCACACGGGTCGCGCCCGCGTCGCTCGACTGGGATTCAGCGGACGAGCGATGGTCGATTCATGTCGTCACGTTGGACGAGGACGGGGCGGATCGCGTGACGCGAATTTGGATGGCGATACACGACGGAGACGGTGTCTTTCGCACGAACGACAGTCGCTGGTGGGCCAACCTTAGCCGGGATGCGCGAATCAGAGTCCGAACGAATGGACTCGATCATCCGTTCAGCGTTGAGTTCGTCGACGACGCCCCAGGCCGCGTGGCGATTGACGAGGTCTTTCTTCAAAAGTACGGCCGGTGGGAAAAGATGATGTTCTCGCAAGCGCGCGGTGAAACGCACGACAATTACGGCCGGCTTGTCACTGACTGAGGTCGGTCAAACGCCTCTGACGGACTGCGCTCATGCCTTGACGCTCGCTTGCATGCTGGCGCCCCGCACTCGTATCAGTGAGCTGTGCCTATACCGGCCGGGCCCGCACTCGTAGAAGGGTGCGACTAGCTCTTTGGGTCGAGGCGCAAGAAGTAGCGCGGCGGAAAACCCGTGATGAACCGGAACGCGAACGGATGAGCATGTGCTTCCTGGAGCCGTTCGTCCTCGGCACCTGAAATAGCAACGGCGGTATACGCGCCGCGCGGGCCGTCGCCGCCTTTGAGTGCGACCTCGACGTTCGGGTTGCCAAGAGCTTCGTTGTACCAAGCGCGAGGCCAATGATTGGCGCTCACGAAAATTTGTCCACCGTCGTTAATACGTTCCAACACTCGGTCGTTCGCGACACCGTCATCTCCCTTGGTGACGATGGTGAGGACAACGCCCTGCTCGGGCTGCAGAAAACCGATCATCGATTCGAACGCAACCACGAGGCCGGCGTAACCGACCAGGACACAGATGAGAATTTTTGCGGGCTTAGCCATGAGGTTGCTCCGGTATGTGAGGGGTGCGCCGAAGAACTCGATCGACACAGGAATACAACGCTGGTGCGTCTACTGGGCCGACGCCCCCGGCAGCGATTAGTTTCGTGTCGAGGGGAGCGGAGCTTCTCGACTAAGGTAGCGCGTGAGCCCGGCATAGTAGAGAGGGCCCATCAAGAGCCATGCGACCTGCCCCTGGAAGGTAATCGTGCGGCCATTGAATTCGAAGAGCGTCGGGTTCAGCCAGGGGCCAGTGGGGACGAGTGGCGCCCAGGAGAGTGGCTTTCCTTCGGCAAGCTGGTCGTGGTAGAGGAACATCTCAACGAGAATATTCTGGCTGAGAAACAAGAACATGAAGAGCGCAAAGGCTCCCCAATGCCATTTGCGCAGGACCTGGCCGCTACGACCGAACGCGACCCACACGATCAGAGTCCCGAGGAGGCAAATCGATCCGGCATCGGCGAGAGAGTTGAGCGCCCAGTTCAGGTGCATCGGAATCGCATCATTGAGCACGGCTGCGCGTCTCACTTCCACGGACCCGCCCGCAAGCCAGCCATACGTGAACCACAACTCCCATCCGAGAGCGCAGGCGAGAAAGGCAGCAGCGTAGACCTTCGGAACCCAAGCCGGGAAGAGTCCCCGACGCGTGAGCAGAGGAATCAAAAGCAGAGGGAGTAAGGCGCTTGTGTAGAC
>Ga0315315_10001434_pt1 | contig 21820 bp, 13 predicted proteins | sample M140m3416metaG_FD_203699 | JGI IMG/M metagenome (GOLD analysis project Ga0315315, IMG submission 203699) | Ammonia-oxidizing marine archaeal communities from Monterey Bay, California, United States - M1 40m 3416 | ecosystem: Environmental > Aquatic > Marine > Intertidal zone | place: USA...
CCACATGCAGATAGGCCAGTAAAGCGGCTCGTGGATTCCCGTCGTCCTGGTGGCAGTTTCCTGCGTGAATCCACGCCTGAGCCAACGTCTTCGGCTGGTCATCCGGCGCATCCGCAATCACTGCATTCAGAGCTTTCAGGGCATCCTGCAGCCGATCCTGTTCCTGCAAACACCTGGCACGCCCGATCCTGCTTTTCAGATTTGCAGTCGATGCCGTTGCTTTGTCTCGGCTTTTCCGGATGACGCCTTCGAAAACCTGCAGAGCCTGATCAGGTTCGTTGTCACTCAACAGTGCGTTGCCAAGCACAACTCCCGCCTGCATGGCAAATCCGTCGACTCCGGAATCTCTCAGCTGTTGCAGTAATTCGACTGCCCGAGGCCGATCCGTCACCACCAACAACTGAGCCTGCAGCAGGATTGTTTCCAGGGCTCGATAGCTATTGCCGTGACTCTGAAGGAATGCCTGTAATGAATTGAGTGCCGTTTGAGCCAACGATGAATCAAGAAGAGCCTGACGAGTCTGACAACGAGCGATCAGAAACTCAATTTCTTCGACGACTCGACGGTCACCATCAGAATAGCCGGACTGTACTTCCCGCAACTGTCCGATAGCAGCCGCATAGGCACCACTGCGTTCATTACTGCGCGCTGTTTGCAGTATCGGAGGTTCACGATCAAATCGGATGTCCTGAAGATCGTCCGGTGAAATGGATTCAACTTTATCGTTGGATCGCCTGATCTCAATCTTTGTTTTCGAAAGCGTTTCCAGTTTGCCGCGAATCAAACTTCCATCACTGATGCGGGTCAGCAGATCAGCGCCAGTGGCCGAGGCCGCAGCTGCACAAACGAAAACAGCCAACCCCCGAATGGTGGATAACCTGAAGTGCGAATATGTCATGGAAGAACTCACAGAACAAACGATAACAGCACAAAGCTTTCAGCGGTAAAACAAAATGCGTGACCAGCTATTGGTCTTCTGGCGGTAGAAGAGTGCGATTCTTCCTCGGAGAATCAGGAGACTTGCCAGTTGAGGGACGGCCTTTCGGTTTGCGAGGTGGACGTCTTCGCTTTTCATCAGCAAGCGTAGTGCTGCCCCCAGGCTTTGCCCTGCCATGGCGAGGCTTCTCTGTTTCAGCTGAGCGACGTGGTGGGCTGGTTTTGGAAACAGGACCTGAAGGCATTCCGGTCGGCAATTGAAAGGTGGCCTGCTCATTCCCATAGCTGCGTCGCGCCCCCCTCTTTGGCCGGCGCATAATCAGAAAACAGACGGCACCCACCATCACGACAATGACCCCGACACCCGCTACGCGAAGCAACATGCTCGGCTGATTGGTATCGGACTCCGGGGGCACAACACTGTTAGCTACCAGGAGATCTGCTGAATCATCAGACTGCATCGGAACCACATTGTCACGCTTTTGAATGGCGGCTGCTTCATCGTCTGGCCGAGACAGAGTACGCCCTCGGTGTCCCAGCTGAGTCTGTATTTCCCGATATAGACCACTGAACCGAGCCCACCACTCATCGTTGAGATCCGTCGAAACCTGAACCATCGACGTCAATTCTCTTGCGGCAGCTTCCAACTGTTCGCGTCCGGTTTCTGAATTGAGTCTCGCGTATCTCATACGGCTATTCGATAGTTCATAACGGGCTTCCAGGAACAGCGGCTGGAGTTCTGCCCAATCCTCTGCCTGACGCGATCTTTGCAACCGCCGCGCGATTGCCGCCCAACCCCAGATCGTTTTATCTTTTTGATCAACCGGAACACCTCGAATGGATTCCAGCAACCGCTCCGGTTCGCCGTTCTCACCCCAGTCAGCCAGTACGTGAGCTGCTTCCACCTGAACGGATACAGACGACGCGTTAGCGGTCAGAACTTCCGTGGCCAGTGCCACTGCTCGCTGAAATTGTTTGCGCTGTCGGTAGACACGAATCAGCCTTAACCTGACGGCCGTCGCAGTGGAGGCGGTCAGTTTGGATTCCAGGAGTTCCTCGTAGACCGTACCCGCTTTATGGAAATACTCATCCGCATCTGCGGCGTCTTTTGCTCCTTGAGCCAGTCCAGCGTAGGTTCCACCGATCCACAACAAAGCTCCGGAACTGGACGCATCGCGTGACTCATAAACCTGTTCAAGAAATTCTTCAAATGACGTGCGCACTTCTCTCAATCGTTCGGTTTCTCCAGAATCCCGCAGCCTCGCCAGTTCCAGTTGCAGTTCTCGCCCCAACTGCGTGTATATTGCCGTGGTGTTGGTTGCTCCAAGGTCCTGCAGTTTCTTCATGACGGCCAGTGCGTCATCAATCTGTTGAGTCCCCATATAGGCACGCAACAGTGTGCGATAACAAAGCCCCGCAAATGCCACGCTGGAAACACCACGCTCCGGTCGAGGCTGGTCTGTTTCGATGGCACTAAGAACCGTTGGATTGCCCTCCGCCAACCGGCGAACGGTTTCGGCGAAGTCTCCGTCTTGATTGAGTAAACCGCTGAGTGACACCTCGGCTCGCACAACATCCTCGCTAAGACTGCCATCGGCCTGCATCGCTCGGTTCAACTGGATTCCTTCGGTCAACAATGATCGAGCCTGCAGCTTCCATTCTGCCTGAATCGCGGGGGCCATAGCAGTCTGATCGCTCGCGGCAGTTTTGCTACTGGCCTGAGCCCATGCCAGCCAGCATGCCTGCCCTGCTTCGATGCGAGCGGTCGCGTAACCCGCGTCTCCCTCTGGCACCTGTAAAAAGGCCTGAGCAGCTTTGCGAGGTTGATCGAGTTCAAGAAAAATGCGCCCGAGCCGCATGCGAGCGTCCGTCGCTCGGCGTGACCCCGGAAACGCCAAAATCACTTCTTCACAGATTTCGCGAACCAGATTCAACTCAAACTCACGGTCGTCCTGAGAAGCATCGGACCAGATCTGCAACGCAGCTGAAATCGCCATTTCCGTGGCATCAGCTGCGGTTTCCGCAGCCTCCTCTTTGTGGCGACGCATCACATGCCTCGCAAGTACAAAAGCGTCATAGCTCTTCCGTTGCTGCAGAAAGACATAGCTCAGAAGGTATCTTGCCTGAGCAATCGCAGACCGATCGGAATCGGATTTTCGCAATTGAATCGCCAACTGAAACATTCGCCCGGCTTCTGCCTGCAACAATTCCAGCTCCTGAGTTGCCTGCTGCCGATTGTGATCCGTTTGCGCCAGTTGCACTGCATCACGAGATTCCTGCAGCCGACCAACAATCTGCCGACCACGATCAAAAGCAGAGTCAAACGACTTTGGCTCCTGCCGGTCATCACCTAGCTCATCTCGAAGTCTTTCGGCCGCCACTCGGGCCGTTTCCTGCACGGGACTCACCACAGCGCTTACCAAATTCAGGTCAGCCAACGCCTGCCGAAGTCTCAACTGCTGCTGTTCTCCAGACATATTTTTATTGCGAGCCAGAGCTTCAGTTGCAACTGCTTTTTCGAAAAGGATTCCCAACCCGGCTTCCGTGTTACGCGCCCCCTGATTTTGTTTCAGCCATTGAGTCGCATCAGCCACAACATTTTGAAACTCTTTACGGGATTCATGATTCAGACACACCAGACGATAATACTGAGCCGTACGACTCAGCCGCTGCATGTAAGGATCCTGGGAGGGCTGGTTGCGTAGTTCATCGAAATAGCCCAGTGCCTGACTGATGTCACCCAGTTCCTGCCAGCACTGACCCATCATAAGTTTGGCATGCTGGCCTGCGGCCGAACTGCGACTGAACGTATGAATCTCCTGAAATTGTTCCTGTGCCATTCCCAGCAGATCCGATCGGCGCCCACTATCAGGATCCTGCGTGAGTGCGTCTTCATAATCGCAGCTAGCAAAACTCAACCACGTTCCCAGATAGCGAACTTCAGTGCGCCGTCGGTTCTGATAACCATCTTTGTCGTCCTCTGGATCGACGATCGGCAAGTTGTCCAATTGCTTCTTGAATTGATGACGAGCCTTGCCAAACGCGCGTTTTGCTCGCTGAAGCATTCTTCGGGCTTCGTTCGTTAATGCTTCGCGCTGATCCATATTGAAGGATGCGCCGCACTTCCAGATTTTCTGGCGGGCTTGCTCGAAAAGCAGACGTCCCAGGTGTGCGTATCCCGCGGCAGCACGTGGATGTCGTGGATGTTCTTTCAGGAACACTTCGAATGAAACCTGACCCTGCCCGGCAAACCGCTCTCGATCATCCTGCCGTCGAGTTGCATTGCTCCGTTCCATCCAAATGATGGCACGTTCGAGGTCCAGCGTTGCCTCAATGTCAGCCGATGTCGTTGCAGCACCGCCCAGCGTGCCCAGGTACTCAAGAGCTGTATCGTAATAGCCCCGATCGCGCAACCCCTGAAGGAATGCTTCGTGTGAATCAGAAGCCAAACAATCCGCGGAAATGCTGCTGGCCCAAATAAGCAACAGCAAGGTAATGAGTTGCAATCGCATGAGAGTTACCGGACCAGCTGCTTCCACAGCTTTGTGTTTTCGTACATCGCCTTCACAATGTCATCCGGCACTTTGCCATCCTCCAGCAGCGTCCAGCCGGTGAATGATTTCGCATCGACTTTGCTTAGCAACGCGAACAGGTCTCCCCACGGATACTGATCGCTTCGGAGGTCGTGAATATGAACTGTCGCCATGCGGTCCTTTACAAGTTCGAAGTTGTGTTCAAAACCGTCACCATTCATATCCGTCGGATTGCAGTTCCAGCAAATCCCAACAGACGGATGATCGGCCACATCCATAATGGCATCAAGAACTGGCAGCTCGCTGGTTCCGTGACCGTGAACTTCAACTCGAATCTGCTGATTCAGGTCTGCCGCCATTTTGCCGACATCGTTCAGCGACTTCCCAATTTGTTCAATTGTTTTTTCAACCGACACACCCTCTGGCAACCTGTTAGGCCGAACCTTGACTCCTGTGGCACCCACATCATGGCTCAACTGCAGGAACGCCCGCGTTTCATCGATGTTCTTTTTGAGCTCTGCCGCATCAGTGGAGTGATACTCACATGCACTCCCAAGTCCCATCAATTCTACGGGACTGTCGTTGAAACGGCTTCGCACTTCAGCACGCTGTTGTTTGTTCAGAGTGATCTCTACGCCATGCTGATGAGTACTGCGTAGTTCCACTCCATGGAACCCGGTCACCGCACAGTTCCTGATTACGGTCGCGACATCCCAGGTCTTACCCCAATTGTACGTAACGAGCCCCAGCTTTAGCGGCACGGCAGAATGAGTATTACGCACAGCCTCGGACACAGGCATAGAATTCGTAAGAACCACAGCGGCCGCTGTGGCCATAGCTTCACGTCGACTGTGTCTGATCATGACTTACTCACCAAAACAATTTGGTCGGCAAACGAGAATAACGAACCACGGTGATTTCAACACTCAGCGGCAAGCCCCCCCATTGTCCACAGAAACCAAGAAATCGCAATGTACCAACAATCCATATTGTGGCTTGCTGTCAGTGAAAACTGACTCGGCGTATTCTGATACAGAATAATTGTGCCGACTTTTTTACAGGGTTCAGAATTTAAAATTCCAGCAGAAAGTTGACGTCTGCATCTCCACCCTTCTGCCTTTGATAACCATCCCGCAAAAACAGGTAGCGGAACCTCATTCTTCGGACAATTCCAACCCGCTTACAATTCCCGACAGCGTCAGAACCTGGTCCGTCGCCGCCAAACGCTGAACAGACACCCAGTCTTCCACCTCTTCCGCCTGCCCCCCGCGTGTCAGCCAAACAGCGGCAATCCAAAACGCGTTTTCGCGAACCGTTCTGCCTTTGACCGCAGCGATCGCATCCAGAATAGATACGTCGTTCTGATTTGCCTGCGACTCCACGATCCGGCACGCCAAACACCCCACAAGACCTGGAAGACTGGGTGTCGATTCAACCGCTTTGAACAACTGAACATCATCCTTCTGACCAACCGCCAAAACCGTGTTAAACCAAACAGCGGCCACATCATCATCCGGGAAAGCTGCGGTTCGCTCTCCACGAGGAACACTGACGGAATTTGCTGCAGCAAGCACTGGCACACTTCCGCCAGCCAGGATGGCTTCTGCTGCAATCAATTGGGACAACGGATCTGCAGTCAGCTCGTTCAGCAGCAACGGACTGCCTTCCAATGCTTGATTCAGACTCGCACCTCCATCACTTTGTACGACCCCGCACAATAATCGAATCAGCAACAAACGCCGTTTTTCGACAGCTCCGGCCAGTCGATCCAAACCACGTCGAAAGCCACGAAACTCAGACGAAACATTCGCCGAATCAGATTGCCCCAGATGTTTGCGAATGCGAATTTGAATCGCTTTTGGCGACTGATCCTGTTCCGCCGATGCTGCTCGAACAGCAACTGTTGGAGGAAGATCGGTCACCAGCTCGTTGAACAGGCTCACAATGACCTTGGCTGCCACATCAGCCTTACCACGACTGGCCGCACTTCTGGCCAGGTCAGCCAGTATTCGAGCAGATTGCTGAGAATCCGTGAGACTCGGCACACGATATCGCAGCAGTTCTCCAATCGATGGCATCTCACACACCTTCGCAGTGGCCGATGACTGCAATTTTATCACAGCAGACGCCAAACGATCGTCTGTGAATTCTGCCAGTACCGCTTCGGCACGATCCTGCCCAGCCTTCGAAATTGCTGAACCATTTATAATCGAATCGATTACCGATTCAGAAACCTCAGCTCGCACAGCCTGCCGGGCGATCTCGGCCAATATATCACCATGTACAAATTGATCGGGCCACAACTTCGCCCACACAATCGCTGTTTCCCACTGTTCCTGAAGAGCCAGCTCAACCGCAATCGCTGTGGCAATTCGATTTTTCCAGACAAGCATCGCGATGGGAGATTCCGATGGCTTTCCAATTTTCGCCGCAGACATCGTGACAGCCATCCAGACACCATAATGATGCATATCAGCCCTCGAACGCACCGATTCATCGACGGCTAATTGTTCGACCAATTGCTGAGCCGCCGAAGTCAGGTCCTGCTGAACCAGGATTGCTCCCCACATCACAGCGGCGTCAATCGCTAACGCCCCGAATTTCGGGATCGTCTCGGCATCCGGCTGCATCTGCCTGAACAACGCGATAGCCTTGTTCTGGTCGCCCTGCCGCACAGCAGCCCAATAATCAGCTGCCTGAGGATTGATACGGTAGTAATCGTCCACTCGATTTCGCTGATGTGAAACGTTTAGCAACTGCTTCAATTCAGTCTGTGAGCGTTCTGTATCACCAAGTCGCAGGTACGCATCTGCAGTGAGCCGACGGCACAGAGCTTTGTCCCGATTAACGCTCAACTCAGCCGCTTGAATCATCTGAATAGCCAAACGCGAAACAACTGTCCGCACGTCAAAGGTTTCATCCAGAATGTCAGCTACTCCGGCAGAAGCCGATGCCCGTGATTCACTGTCCTCATCCTCCGTCAATGAGTAATCGACATCGATCGGCGTACTAAGATTGTCGATATTAGGTTCCTGATCCAGGTAGAGCTTGAGTCCAAATCCGGCGACCAGCAGAACCCCGCCTAGCAATGCATACATTGCCACAGGACTGCGTTTTTTGGCAGGCCGAGCCAGCTGTTCTTCCTGCTGAACCGCCTGTTCGTTCACTCGGCTGTCCGGGTTCACGGACCTCGACTTGCCTGGTTCGGGAGCAATGAACAAAGGCACCAAGCATTCCGAATTCAAACACTTCACCTGCTTACCGACAGCCGACGGCGGAATGTAGCCCTGCGTATCACACATCGGACAGATGACTCGCAGCGGTCGCGACTTTGTACGATTCGGTGAACAGGCAACTGAATGCCGAGCCTGAGGGGATGCTGCAATCTCAAAGGGATCTTCGTCGACATCTCCGGATGTCACAGATTTACCCACAACCTTCTTAGCAGGAGCCTCAACTGCAGGCTTCTTTTTCCTGCGGGGGGCTGGCTTGGGATCCGTCGTTGGACCCGACGATCCATCCATTGCCGCTCCGCAAAACGGGCATAAAACCGGTTCGTCATCCAGAACCGACTGACCGCAGGAGGGACATGTGGGCAGGTCCATAATTAACCCTTATTAGTAATGGCACAGAGTCCGACATCCTGGTGCGCGCTGGATATCCGTGCAAGGCCCAGAGAACGCGAAATGAGGTGCAAGTTTCGCCAATCCGTCAAATTTCAGCAAACTCAAAGAATACGGATTTCATTCGGAAACTTTTTCCGGTGCACAAAAAAAGGGAGAACGCTTATGCGTTCTCCCCGTCTTTGGATCGTCCATATACACCGGTATAGAACTATTCTTAACGAAAAGTCGCCGGTGCTTCTTCAAACCTTAAAACTCGATTGTGACTGAAGTCGTGAGACTCCAGATGGTCTGCGAATCGAAATCTCACGATTTGCAATACGAAATCACAAAACCATTCATTGAAGATGCACTAGTCCTGGTAGTCGACCTCAATGTAGCCATCCTTTACTCGGATATCGACTTCGTAGTCACCGTAATCATAGTTGATTCGGGTCCCATTTTTGCTGACCTTCACTCGCTCACCCTCATCCTCACACCCACACTTGCACTCACACGGTGGTGGCACACAAATCTGAATGTAAACACATTGAGGCTCGCAGCAGTTACAAGCGTCTTCGCAAGCACAGGGATCAAGCACCTGGATGATCTTCGGTACGGCACATGGTGCTATTTCATCCAGATCTTTGTATTTCACACACTCAAACAATTCCACGGCGCCGTCCGAAGCTTCGGGTACCGGCTCCAGATGATGATCCAGCCCGAATGCCGTTCCGCCGACCATCAGCGTGAGGGCCATTGCCAATACATTCTTCATGATTTGTTTCCTTTCGTTGTAATTCAACAACTGTGTTAACAACCTGCGATTTCAAGTCTCTGCAGAGGAGATACAGAGGTTTTTCGAACGTTGTACGAGGTGTTAGTCCAAGGATCTAAAACTGTAAGTCGTCTGAGAATACTGTTTCCCCGAACCCGACGGTCGTCAAGAGTTGAATTCCGTTTAAGCCAACTTAGAGCTCAAGACGGGATACTTGAGTCGACTTGGTGAGATCTAGCGATCACGACGTTCTACGCCCCCCCCGCATGGGGGAATGGGAAATTGTGGCAGTTAGCTGCGGGGAGTCAATCTCCAGGCCATAGCGAGACTGGGAGCAATGCGAGCTGCCGGACACTTAGCCACAGCAAGAAACCTGGCGTTCCATAAATGCCACGGACTATAGAGCGAAACGATCGGCAGGCGGCATCAAATGTTGATCTTGGGGAGAATCTGCCAATCTCCTACGATCGGTGGATTCTGCTCAGTTGCCCTGAAATGGACTTTGAGCGGCGTATACTGGCATCAAGCCGGTCACCCCAATTAGCCCCTAGTCTTGGGAACCTGGTTGAAATGGACTTTGACGTACGTCCGGTTGCCAAAATCTGCAACTCGTCCGGACAGAAACTACTTCCAGGGCATGCCTGCTGGTCTGTCTTAATTGAACAGGACGGTCGCGTTGTGCGGCAGGACTACAGCGAAGAATCGTGGTCAGGGCCACCAGATGGAGTGATCGGTTACTGGCAAAACCAGATCCCTGACCGCACTTCCACAGCAGCCCGGAACCTTGATACGGATTCATTGTTTGACTACTTCGTGCAGCTTTGTGAATCACCGAATAAAGTCGAACAGGACTACCAATATGTCCTGTCGCTGCTGTTAATGCGTAAACGTCGTCTGATTCTCGAAGAATCCATTACTGTTGAAGACCAGCCGGCGATGCGGCTGATTGGGACCGGTGGCGAAGGCCCCTTTGAAATCATTGAAAGAGACCTGTCCGAAAGCCGTATTGAAGAACTGCAGGCTCAACTGTTCTCGGGATCAACTGCCTAACGTTGCTCGACCAGTTTCAACGCGACAACCGATCGCGTTAGTGAGAATCAGGGATGATCAAGAACTTACCAGCTATCGCAATGACAGTCCTGCTATCGGGTTGTAGTGTCTCATCATGGATGCATCGGACGGCAGAACCATCCGGACCGCCATTGCCGATGAACGTATCCTGCGAAGACCTGATTGATCATTTGAATCAACAATCCGGAAACCTAAATGCATGGCAGTCGACCAACGTTCGAATGACAGCAAAGATACCGGGAACTCCATATGTTCCACCAATGAAGGGCAGCATCGCCTGTCAGTCACCGAACCGCTTTCACCTGACAGCCAGCAACCTGGTTGCATCGACTGACATGGGTGCAAATGCAGAACAATGCTGGTTCTTAAGTACGCCTGGACACCCAGGGGTGATTTCATGGCGACATGAAGATGCTCACCTGCTTCCTAAATTGTCATCGCCAATCCCATACATCGATCCCGACTGGCTGATGCTGGTTCTGGGTGTCAAACAGCTGAATGCGGACGACTACGCCCTGGAACCCGGCGATGATCCACGCTCCAGAGAACTCTTTTTAACCACGGTTAAAGAAGGGATACACGATGGAGCCAAACGGTATGTGATCAAAGTGAATAGCGACTATCGAGTCGTTCGTGAACACGTGGCCTATGATGCCGACGGTCGAGTCATCGTGCGGGCTCAGTTAAGCGACCATAAGAACTTCGATGGGCATCTGATTCCACAAAAAGTACGGCTGGAACTTCCCGGAAATGACGCCGAACTGACTCTTTACTTCGCAAAAATTGATACCAACCCATCGATCGACAGCGCTCTGTGGAAAGTACCAAGCGTTCAGGGTGGCAACAACACAGACCTGATCGATCTCATGGAAGGCATGGAACGGGCGGATGCTCAACGAAAAGTGCGCCAACGTAGTGACTCGGGCCGTACCGTGACACTTGGCACACCGGTATTTGAACAGGTCGGAAACCCCAGCCAAACGGCAGCCGTTGAATCTGCATGGGTGTCAGACACCAGCCCGCCGGAACCGAACTGGTCAGATGCAACAGATTCGGCATCACCGTTTCCGGACAACCACCTCGCAGACCCCATACGACGACGGAATTGGCTGCCTCGCTGGCGTTGGTGGCTATCACGGCGACGTTGACCTGTGCACATGACCAATGGAACGACCTTCGCTGCAGCACCGTGGATGGTCAGTTAAACACAGGGCCAACAACACGACACAGGGCACGTTGCACCATCAGGCTATTAGCCGCAACAACTGGTTATCATCGGCGGCTGAAATGGCAGACCGCACGATACGGCGTCAAACGGAACCCGGAACGCATGCCCGGAAACTTCTCAGACGATACGGAGAGCAGAAATAATTTGATCACCAACTCGGTTGGAACCAACCCATCAGCTCGTGGCCTTTTGGAAACGCGAGATCAGATTGCGCAGCGGTCACTTCGTTGTACTGCGTCAGCGTATCAACTGCAATTCCGGATCCGCACGCTGCGAATGGGCAGTCGCCGTGGCTGTGGGTTTTTGTTCGCAGATATGTCGGATGATCAGGACAGATCAACAGCCGGTAGTCGCCCTGTTGCTGTAGCCAGTCATGCACTGGCCCAACGATGTGTTCATCGATCCGCTGCACCGCCTGCAGCTTGGCATCGACATCGCCTTCGTGTGATGCCTCGTCGGTTGCTTCCACGTGAACCACCAGAAAGTCCAGGTCGCCACGTTGCAGCGTCTTGATAGCTGCTCGTCCTTTGGCTGCGTAGTCGGTGTCCAGATAACCGGTAGCTCCTTCGACTTCAATCACGTCCCAGCCAATCAATCGCCCCATACCTCGAAGCAAATCAACGGCAGTGATCACTGCACCGCGTGCCCCGTAGCGTTTCAGAAATGGCTGCAAGTCTGGACGACTGCCCTGCCCCCACAACCAGGCTTGAGTCGCCGGCAATTCACCAGCTGCGAGACGAGCAGCGTTAACATCAGCTTCCGCAAACAGTTTTTCAGTGTCTTCCATCAGAGACAGCAAAACATTCGCCCCTGTTCCCGCGGGAAGATGATCGCCGATTAGCTGACCTGTAATATCATGCGGTGGAGTCGTCTGTGTATTGCAATCGAAAGGAGCCGTCTGTCCTCGCCCTCGATAAACCAACAGGTTTCTATAGCTGACTCCCGCATGGTATTTCCAGTTTTCATCGCCACACTGGCGATGCTGTAGCGATTCAATCAGCCGCAGAGCTGCATCACTGGGGTACTGTCCCGCAGTAAAGCTCTTCATGCGGCCATTTTCAATCGTGACAAGGTTGCAGCGAATTGCCCAGTCGCCTGAATCCAGTTCGATGCCCTGAGCAGCCGCCTCGATCGGTGCTCGACCGGTATGAAATTTCAGCGTGTCGTAGCCGAACAGTGACATTGTTCCCACGTCGCTGCCGGATGGCATACTGGCAGGAACATTGTCAGTGCGGCCAATGACTCCCAGTCGAGCGACTTCGTCCATATTGGGAAGATCGGCTGCCTGCAGAGGCGTCAGGCCATCGAGAGTCGGCTGAGCCTCATCGGCAACACCATCGGGAATGACGAGAACAGTTTTCATGGAGAACTCGAACACGTTGAAGAAAACAGATTTGTGTCGGCAGTTTTCTACCACCAGGCAGGGCGTGTCAAGCCGGAGCCTGTTAAGCGGAGGAAACGAACATCACTTCAGGACACCAGTCATAAGTAAAATCGCAGCAGGCTTCTTATTAGCGTTTAAGCAATATCCACGCTGAGATGACAATTCGGCGATCTACTTTGATTTTCACCAGATCGCAATGTCTGTAGATAATCAAAACCCAATGACTACCACTCAACCAGCGCCCCGGTTGGACAGCAACCTAGGCTGCGCGACGCATTTCCTGAGGTGATGGCTCGAGTCCCGCGACGATGCGTTCCATTGCCATACCTCGAGAACCTTTCACCAGCACAGCATCACCCCGATCAACTATGCAATCGAGAATACTCAACAGTGTTGCTTCAGTGTCGAAGACAGAAATCCGGCTCAGCTGCCCACCTGCCGACAAAAAGCCTTCGGCAACGTCACCAGCATACTCACCATACGCCACCGTATGATCGATACCAGTTTGGCTCATCACCACACCCATCGCAAAATGCAGTTCCGCTGACTGATCGCCAAGGTCCAGCATGCTACCAAACACAAAGACTCGACGGCCCTGAGTTCTCCAGTTATCCAGCATCATCGTTGCAGCCTGAACACTCGCCGGATTCGCATTGTATGTATCATCGATTACATCAACGCCATCGATTTTTCGCAGAACCATTCGGCCGTCTGCAGGTTCAAATCCATCCAGCCCTGCCTGAATGTCGTCTCCGGAAATCCCCAGTTCAAGAGCAACCGCAATACTGGCCGCCACACCACTGGCCTGGTGTCGACCACAGATTCGAACGAAGAATTCCTGGCCAGCCATCTGCAGCACCAACTGCGTGTTGGAAGCATCGACTATTCCATACTGCAAATCTGCGTTTGGTGACTGTCCGAACGTGACGACTCTGCAATTAGCGGAACTGGCCATCGCCATCACATAACGGTCGTCAGCGTTGAGAAACACTGTGCCACTGGCATTCAGAGATTCAATCAGTTCCCGCTTGGTCGCCGCAATCGCTTCGACCGAATCAAAGCTGCTGAGATGAGACGGAGCAACCCGTGTAATGATCGCGAATTCCGGCAACGCTATATGACAGAGTTCTGTGATGTCACCGGAATGCCGTGCTCCCATTTCAATAACAGCAAACTCGGAATCATCCTCGATCTGCAAAACGCTGAGGGGTACGCCAAGCTCATTGTTGTAATTCGCAGGACTCTGGATTCCTGCATGAACCGAGGACAGAACAGACGTCAACAAACGGCGCGTCGTCGTCTTTCCAACACTACCCGTAATGCCGATCACCAGAGCATCTGACTGTCGACGATTGAACCTGGCCAATTGCTGCAGCGCGCGATACGGATCGATTGCAATGATCAGCGGACCGTCAAATTCGACTGCCGACTCTTCATCAGCAACGACAACTGCTCCCTGAGCATGCGCATCATTGGCAAAACAGATACCGTGCGTTTCGGATCCCGGCAAAGCAAAGAAGAGTGTGTGAGGTCGCGACAGGCGACTATCAATCACGGCATCATTAACGACACTGTCCGGTGAGAGGTCTCCGGAAATGCGGGATCCGGTGATCTCACAGAATTGCTGAATCGTTCGTTCAAACATCGAAAATAAGGACTCACGTGGGGAAAGTAAGCAGCCGAGAAGTCCGAGGCGAATCATACTTTTCAGGGTCAGCACCCTGCAGCGGGCTGACCAGTTCTTTCAGGAGCTGGCGAGCGACCTGCCGATCATCAAAAGCGATGGTTTGAGTGCCCATCACCTGCGATTGTTCGTGACCTTTGCCGGCCAGCACAACGGCATCACCCGGCTGAGCAACTTGCAAAGCTCGTCGAATCGCCGCCTGCCTGTCCGTATCAACATCCACGTGCCGTCGTGTCGAAAATCCCTCTAAAATGTCGTCGATGATTTGCGCCGGAGACTCAGAGCGAGGGTTATCTGACGTAAGAAATACACGATCGGCGACTGCAGCAGCCTGCGCCATCGCCGGACGTTTTTCCTGATCTCGATCACCACCGGCTCCAAAAACACAAATCAACTCACCATGAGTGAACGCTCGCACCGTTGTAAGGCAATGGCAAAGAGCGTCTGGAGTATGAGCATAATCCACGAACACCTGAAAAGGCTGACCTTCGTCAATCCGCTCCAGGCGACCGGGAACTTCCCGCGTTACTTCCAGTCCCTGAACAATCGCCGCCAGACTAATGCCTAACTGTTCCGCCAAACTGGCCGCTGCCATACAATTGGCTGCGTTGTGGTCGCCGATCAGACGGATTCTTGCTTCAACGTCTCCCTGAGCCAGCGCCATCTGCAGCCGTTGTGAACGGTGAGTTCGAGTCAAAATGCTATATTGCAATTCGGCGTCGGCCTGTTGGCCAAACGTAATAACGGGACAGGTGAATGTCGACTCTTCCAATACCCGCTGACACCCATGGTCGTCACTATTCAGCACAAGGGGAGCATCACAATGCAGCAAATCAGCAATACGTGATTTCGCCAATCGATACGCGTTTGCGTTGCCATGGTAGTCCAGGTGGTCGTGCGTGATATTGGTGATTGCTGCCGCGGCTAACTGCACAGCACTACAACGTTGTTGCTCCAACGCATGACTACTGACTTCCATCACACAGTGCTGAGTACCCAGGCTGGCCATCGATGCCATCAATTCAGCCTGAACGCGTGCATTCGGAGTCGTCAGTTGAGAAGCAAATCGCTTGTGTCCGTCGCTGTATTCAACTGTCCCCAGCATTCCCACCGAATGACCCGCAGCGACAAGAATATTTCGCAGTAGCCAGCCAGTGGTTGTCTTTCCATTGGTTCCCGTGATCCCGGCAATGCTGAGCTGATGTTGTGGATTTCGGTGCCACGCCATACAGAGCTGACTCCACGCTCGTGCGGTTGAAGCAACTACAATCTGGGGCACAGAAACCGCAGCGACCGGCTGTTCGACGACCACAGCCTTAGCTCCGGCTGCCACTGCATCGTGAACGAAACTGTGGCCATCCGCTTGAGTACCCGAAACCGCCACAAAGATACTGCCCGTTGGCACATGACGGCTGTCACAGCTGATTTGCGTGACCTGAATTTCGGAGTCGGAAGGGAATTTAGCTTCCGGCAGACAGGCCTGCAGGCGAACGGGACACGGAATCATTCCGACCATCCAACCAAAGAGAACGGCAACATCGTGTTGCTGGCAAAGTGTAACATTACTGAGGAAACAGACATTCTGGCGATCTGACGAATTTCGGTCAACAGCGGCTCACAGGCCGTCTTGCGCGGAATCTGTGCGGGTTGTAACAATCATCGGAGCCGTTTCGTGATGATGCACCAGTACGAGCTGGCTAGTCCGATAATGAGGATGCCATCGAATGTTGCTCAAACAACGTTTGGTTCTGTTTTCCCGATTCAGCAGGGATGCTGTCTTGCTCCACTTGGTATCGCCCAATCGCCAGTCATTCCTTCAACGGTGTGCGTCTGCAATCCTTGCAATTGCATCCATGTGCGTTGTACCCGGCTGCGCAACTGGAAAAAAACCGGCTGCCAAACGCCCGATTATCGTAGACCGAAGTATTCACACCGATGGCGCGCCGGCAGCAGAGCGTGCAGACGATGTCGCGGAAACCATCAATCCCAGCCAATCCGCTTCACCAGTGAATCTCGCGAGCATGGAATCATTCCTGCAAGCCGACGATGATACTATCGCCCCAAAAGCTGATTCGCTTAAGCCTCCACCGAATGCTGGCAAGCCTGAGACCATCTGGACATTGCAAGAACTCAAAAGTTTGGCCCTCCAGAATAACCCCGCTGTTAAACAAGCGGCTGCAGCAGCCAGCAAAGCTGATGGTGTGCACAATCAAACCGGGCTTCGACCGAATCCAACAGTCGGCTACTTTGCCGAAGAAATCGGCGACGCGGGTCAGGCCGGCCTACACGGGGCATTCCTGTCACAGACGTTTGTGCGAGGTGACAAACTGGCATGGAACGAGCAAGTCGTTGGTCACGAAGTTCAGATGCGCCGCTGGAACGAAAAATCGCAGCGACAGCGAGTTCTTACCGATATTCAGATTCACTACGCCACTGCCCTGGCAGCTCAACAACGGCTGCAACTGACTGAGGCCTTTCGTAAGGTAGCTGAGCAGGGTGTGAAGATTTCGGAACAACGAGTGGAAGCCCGGTTTGCAGGTCGAGCCGACATCCTTCAATCTGAAATGCAGTTGAGCCAGATTGATCTGGCAATTCGACAAACAGAATTACAGATAGATGCAGCGTGGAAACAACTTGCGGCTGTCGCCGGTCTGCCGCAGCTCGCACGCCGCCCTCTGCAAAACAACACGGAACTAATCACCAACAGGAACAAGAGCGACGATGCGTTATCTGAATTACTAAGCAGCAGCCCATTGCTGGCGGCGGCGCGGCATCGCGTGAGTCGGGCGAAGGCCAATCTGCAACGTCAGCAGGTCCAGAAAACCCCGAACGTTACCGCTCAACTGGGCACCGGTCACGACTATGCAACCGGCGATGCATTTGCCAATGTTCAGCTCAGTGTGCCATTACCGGCACACAATCAAAACCATGGCAACATCCATGCAGCATGGTCCGAATACTGCGAAGCGAAGCAAAACATCAGGCGTCTTGAAATGCAGATCCGACGTGACATGGCAGCAGAAATGCGCGACTACAAATCTGCCATGGCAGCGGTTGAGCAATACCGTGATGTTATCATCCCGAAGGCGAAAGAGACGCTCGACCTCATGAAACAGGCACAAGCTGGCGGGGAATACGACTTTCTGAGAGTTCTGACAGCTCGCCGATCTTTTTACGACGCAAGCATTAATTGCGTCGATGCCTGCCAAGCCCTCACGGTTGCCGATGCAAAGATCAACGGACAGCTGCTAACCGGAGGCCTAAATGGCACGATTGAAACGCCTTTAAGTACGGGCCTGCGAGGACAGGCATTAAGTCAGCAATAAAGCGCAGGTAATTCCTCGAGTCAACCTCATCACATCGATAAGTTGGCGGGTTCTCTGTTCCACATTCCTTGATTAAGGATCCCCTTATGTTGTCTCAGTCCCGTCGGTCATTTCTTGCCGCATCCGCTGGCCTGGCAGCTGCTGCCAGTTCCGTGACAAGCACTGCATCAACTCGAACCGTTCTGGACTCTACATTCCGGATTTCACTGGCACAATGGTCCCTTCACAGATCAATCAGAGCTGGAGACATCAACAACCTTGACTTCGCCGCCATTACCAGGAATGACTTTGGAATCGCAGCAGTTGAATACGTCAACCAGTTCTTCAAGGATAAAGCCCAGGATGCTGCCTATCTGACTGAAATGAATAAGCGAGCTAATGACAACGATGTAACTCAACTGTTGATAATGATTGACGGTGAAGGCCAGTTGGGGCATGCAGATGACAAAGAACGAGCGAGGGCTGTTAACAATCACCATCGTTGGGTTGACGCCGCCAAAGTACTGGGCTGCCGTTCCATACGAGTCAACGCATCCAGTCAAGGCACCTACGACGAACAAATTTCACTCGCCGCCGATGGATTGCGTAGCCTGACTGAGTACGGTGATACTCAGGGAATCAATGTGATCGTCGAAAACCACGGCGGCCTGTCATCGAACGGAGCCTGGCTATCCAGCGTGATAAAGAAAGTAGATCACCCACGCTGCGGTACCCTACCCGACTTCGGAAACTTCCGCCTGAAGAACGACGAATGGTACGACCGCTATAAGGGGGTTGCGGAACTAATGCCGTTCGCTATGGCCGTGAGTGCCAAATCGCTCGAATTTGACCAGGACGGAAACGAAACAAAAACAGACTACCATCGCATGATGAAAATCGTATTGGACGCTGGTTACAAAGGCTGGGTTGGAATTGAATACGGGGGCAGCAAACTGAGCGAACATGATGGCATCAGAGCCACGAAGGCTCTGCTGGAAAAAGTCCGCGACGAGCTGGTCGCTGAGGACGAATAGACCTTGCCACTTGCATAGACAAGTGTTGCAAGTTCAGCTCCTGTGCATAAATTCAACTGTGGATGTAACCCCGGTCATCAACATCAACATCAACATCAACATCAACAGATTACCGTTCACTCGGTCTGTTGTCCCCCAAAGCAATCATGTAGTTACTCCAAAACTCCGGTGTATTCGCTGTTCCGTCAAATGAGGCACTGCCGCTGAGTTCACAGAGGCTTGGCTTGAGTGGCAATACTGTAGTCGAAAGGTTGTTGCTGATGTTGCTTCGGCAGTTTCTGCTGCAATCGCTGTGATCTTTAAACTAACGGTCGTCTGATAACTCAGACGACCGTTTTTCGTAGGGAGTGATTGGTCCCGCTACAGCTAATATCCGCCTATCCGATTCTGATGCTGTGTCAGACATGTACCGCTCGGTCTGCCAGTCTTTTTTAAAGCATTCAACCGTTTCAGGATTCTATTTCATTGGCTGCATATCGCGAACACATCAGCGTCAGTGGGATGATGGGAATCGGATATGCCTTTGTCGCGATCTTCCTGCTCAACTACTCCGCCGTGCAGGCCGCGATCGCCGCGATACTCACGTGGATCGCCGGCATGTTGCCCGACCTCGATTCTGAGACCGGCCGTCCGGTGCGAGAATTGTCAGGTGTCACCGCTGCGCTCACCCCAATGGTTGTCTTTCAACACTTTTCCGCGATCGGCGTGTCCAGCGACCGCATCGTTCTGATCGCTTTGCTTGTTTACGGAGCAGTCCGCTACGGAGGGCCGGCAATTCTTGGAAAAGTCACCGTTCATCGAGGAATGTTTCACAGCATACCAGCACTGATCATTGCTTCTGAACTCACATTCCTCTGCTATTACAGTGATGAAGTTCGAGTCCGTCTGTTGATGGCTGTCGGTGTCGGCGTCGGTTTTTTATCTCATCTGATACTCGACGAAATGTACAGCGTTCAGTGGGATGGAATTCGCATTCGGCTGAAGAAGTCAGCAGGCAGTGCGTTGAAGTTCATGGGCAAAGAAACCGTTTCGAATGGCTTCACTCTGGGACTGCTCATGTTTCTCACATGGGCATCACTGAACAGTTCGGGAGTTCTGGAACGGTTGGCTGCAAGACAAGAACCGGAGGTTCTGAAAATCACTTCCGAACTGGACAACGCTCCCGAATACAAAATGGCAGACGAACCGGGAGGCACTCAGTGGCAATGACAGAGATCAACGCACAGTTGCATGCCATCGTTGCAGATACCAACTTACCGTTGGTCGAAATTGAAGCCGGTGGAATATCAGGCCGCCACATAGAATTCTCGCATCGATCCCTCGCGGCAGAAAGTGCTCCGGAATCCCAGCAGTTTCTGGTGGCCAGCATTACCAAGTCCATTGTCGCCACATTGGCTTTGCAACTCGTGGCACAAGGACGTTTCGGATTATCTGAACGCATCACGAACTGGCTCCCCGAATTGCCAAGACCCACGTTTCGAAAGATCACAATTCGCCATCTGTTGACTCACACCTGTGGGCTGCCGGATCAGCTGCCAGGCAACTTAAAACTGCGAGCAGCTCAAGCTGACCTGGCGGAGTACCTGGTACAAATCGCCGAAAACGGAACGGATTACACGCCTGGAGCCGACTGCCGCTACAGCAGCATGGGATATTTGCTGCTGGGTGAAATGATGAGCCGTTGCATTGGGCAACCCTTACCCGCACTCCTGCATTCGCAGATATTTGCTCCAGCCGGAATGCAGAGCATGCTGGGAATCCCAACGGACCGAATCGACCTGTTGCAGGCAACGGTTCCTTGTGTATTGCCAGCATGGCAAACCAATGGAACGGACTGGGACTGGAATAGTTCGTACTGGCGAACGCTCGGCGCACCCTGGGGCGGTCTGTTCGCATCAGCCGAAGACCTTGGACGCTTCTGCCGCCTGATGCTACGAGGTGGCACCAACGACAGCGGTCAACGAGTACTAGCCTCCGCAGCGATTGACGCATTGTTGCAGGAACAAACTCAAGACCTGTTTGATTTGCCGGAAAGCGTGTGGCGCAAACGACCATGGGGTTACGGCTGGCGATTCGCCTGGCACGAACATACCGCTAGTTTCGGGGATTTGGTTCCTCGAACAGCCATGGGACACTGGGGAGCGACGGGAACAATGTTCTGGCTGGACCCAATAAAACAAATCTACGCCGTCATCCTCACTGCAACCCCATTCGAACAAAGCCGAATTGCATTACAACGCATGTCTAATGCTGTCACCGCCGCGCTGAGCAACGCCGCGTAGAGAATATCAAGCTAGCGCGATTGCCACGCAGCATTCAGCAGGAGACGACAACGGCCACGTGTGGCAGCATCCTACGAGCGAAAGATCTGCTCGAATGTGTCGACACCGGTTACACGCGTCCACTCAGACTGCAGCTTCTGAAGAATGGGGCCTGACGGTCCAGGCAAGCAGTAGTTGTCGATAGATGCAACCGGTAACAAACCGCACGGCGTAGAAGACAGGAAGGCTTCCTGAAAATCACCCAGGCGTTCTACCGACAAATCAGTCCTGCGAAAACCAAGGCCTATTCGATCACACAACTCCTCAACGAAGTCACAGGTAGTACTGCGAAGCACTCCTCTTTCTGCGGTCAGCACCAAGTTATCCACGACAACATAAAAACAGGCAGAACTGGTTTCTGTGATGTGGCCAGCGTCATCAAGCAACAAAGCTCGAGAACCAGGTCGAATCTCAGCGGCTGCTCGATCGGCCAACCACCAGTGCAGGCGGTTGCGAGTCTTGTGCTGTACAGGAAACGATTCTTGTGACAGCTGCCGTTGGCCTGGAATCGTCAACTGCACACCGGAGCGCACCGCGGTCTGCCACCGTTGTAGTGGTAATTCAAAGGTATGAACACAAACGGTTGGTTCCAACGCGGCAACATCTGCAACATAGGTTGGGTTTGCCCCTGCAGTTACAAACCAGACAATGCCTAAATCACCGGTGTCAGCCAGTGACCTCGTATTGGCTTCAGTAACTTCAGTCGCAGCTTGTGCCAAATCTGATGCGGAATACAGCAGCGAGAAACCCAACTCTCGACAGGAAGTCACCAGCCTTGCCAGATGGTTCTCCATGCGAAATGGCTGATGTCGGTACGTACGAGACATTTCAGACACTGCTGCTCCGGCGACAACTCCAAGGTCCCAAACCGGTACCGAAGCTTCAGACCAGAGAATTTTGCGTCCATTCTGCCAGACAATTAACTGCCGATCAGTCATGACAAC
>Ga0315315_10001435_pt1 | contig 21818 bp, 14 predicted proteins | sample M140m3416metaG_FD_203699 | JGI IMG/M metagenome (GOLD analysis project Ga0315315, IMG submission 203699) | Ammonia-oxidizing marine archaeal communities from Monterey Bay, California, United States - M1 40m 3416 | ecosystem: Environmental > Aquatic > Marine > Intertidal zone | place: USA...
CTTTCCCACTCGGTCGCCGTCGCCTTCATCATCACCTTCGCGATCGCCCTCTCCGACTAGGTCAGCCGTGCCATCTTCGTCGCCAACCAATGCATGGTCGGCATCGGGAAAGGAAACAATCTAATACGGAACTGATTATGCGCTAATGAGCGCAGTCCTTGGTGAATTTAATTTTTTAAACGAAATTACAATTTTAGCCTTTCACCTAAGCATCATCAACACCACCTAAAGGCTGATTAGAGATGGAATTCTAGCTAGTGAATCTTAGAAAACTTCGCCAGTACATCATTGGCATCTAGGTCTTCCAAAGTGTCAAAGATGGACATTGTCTTGCCCTCGGCGGTCTCGCCGTCGACAGAGACCAGAGAGTCGCCCAACCACTCAACAATCTTTGCAAGGGGGACCTTTGCGGCAAGAAGGGCTTTGCCGAAGGGATCTGACTCGACTGTGTGACCCCTCCAGTTCACCCGCTCGGCCAAACCCTCGAAGGGGCTGGCAGAGGCGTGAACGCCGTTGTCGCCCGTGTTTGGCTTCGACTTGAGGCCAAGGTCTTCGTACTGGTCCAGGATGGTGCGACGGATTGAGCCGACAGGGGCCGCAGTTGGGTCGGTCGCTCCGAGGACTACGCCGCGAAAGTTGGCCCAGGAGAGGGCGGCCACAGGCCATGACACGCTGTACCACTTGATCTTCTCCCCAGGATTCGTGAAGGCCGACCGCATGGCCATGTAGAAACCGTTGATGACGTATACATCCCCAACCTTTCCGCAGTAAAAGCCTCCGCCAAACTTTATTAGGTCTTTGCCGCTGGTAAGCTCTCTCCATTTGGCGTTAAGCCCCGCGCCATCGACGCTGAGCTTCTCGGCCGCGTCCATTGCGTTGTAAACCTTGCCAGCAGCAACAGCATCCTCCCACTTCTCGCCGAACATTTCCTCGAAGGCGGCCAGTGCCTTCTCAGGCACAGTGAGGTCCTTAGGCTTGAGCTTCACAGCCTTCGAGGCGATGGCACCGTAGTGGGTGTCTATGTGCATGTTCTTGTCAATGGTCTCGGCCGCCATCTCCCCAGTGGAACTGATCCGAATGCCATTTTTTGCGAAGGAATCCTCCACGATGGCCTCGACGAGGCCGGGAGTTCCCTTGCAGGCATGGGGCTTAATGAAGACGAAGGCCGAATTGGTCTTTCCGGCGAGCTGGATGGCGGCCAGCTCGGACTCGGTCTGCGCGGTGGATGCCATTTCTTACTACCGCGGTGCTCTCTTCTCTTCAAATGGACTGTGAATGACGGAAGTTTGAAGAATATCTTGTACTCTTTTCCACGTCGCTGATCTATTGCGACCTCGTGGTACTTACTATGCATAGTATTATTATTTAAAGTAAATGAATTATGCGTACTCTAGTGGAAACACTTGCGAGCTCGTACTTCTTGTGAAACGCTGTGAGTATAATTAACATGTCGATTAATTTGAATTCATGTACGGGTTCAAGGTGCAATTTGGATCTTTGCTTTTCTGTCACAGACGGGTTCTTTCACAGTGAGACTATCTACAGCTTGACATCTAGCTACAGCTGCAAAGGGAGGCGAGGGTGGAGCTGGCGAGTTGTGACGTACGAGCTCGTAATCGAGTCGGGGCCGGCGCCCCAAGTTCCTGGCCGAGTAACAGAAATCTAATGATGACGAAATACCCTAACCCTGATTCTTGAGGTGCTTGCACGATCGATTGCACACGATGCACGACTGCCGACCAATCCATTTTTTGAACTAACCTTTCCTCAAAAGAGACGGGTCTCAGCGTCTCAGCTCACTTCAAACTGATACTGATAACGCCGATACGTTCCCGCGTCTCTATTTCCGACCTTCGCACAAACTTCAAAAGTCGTAGGCATATGTATCCGTCATGCGCTGCCAATGTCGTCACACCTACTCATATATGTATATGCTTCTTGTGCTATGGGCAGGATTGTTGACATGCAACTCGAGCGGGACGCCTTTTCGCAATGGACGAGTCGTCGGATCCGTAGCCAGTTTGTCCGAGAGCGCCAGCGTGGTATCGGGATTCTCCCGGGTCGAGCAGTATGGGAAAGTCGCAGACCTATTCGCTGAGGTTGGTCGGCATTTGATGAGCCGAGTAAACATCGATAGTATAGGAAGGTCGTTTTCATCTGCTCTGATCTCGAAGGGCGAGCTCGAAGGCAATGTTGAAGGTGACGGCATCGACGACACTCTTGCTTTTCTCTCCGTATCTGTTCGAAGATCTCTCGCCGCAGGAGATTTTGAGGAACTCAATGATCTGTTGAAAGGAACGACTATCTACCTTCCCGATACTTCAATCGAACAAAAGATTCTCTTCCAGAAGCTCTTCCTGGATCTCAAAAATATTCGGTGCTCCGAAATTTCCATTCAAGATATTGTCCTTTCGCTCCAAAGCGTGAGCGACCAAAAGGTAGAGATGCCGGTTGAGATTCTGGGACTAGACATGAGGTGCGACGTGGATTGGAGGTATAAGTGGGGAATATTCCACGATGGCGGAAGTGCGCAGATGTTTACCGATGATAATTCGGCGAAAACAGTCATTGCCTTCACTTCCCAAGACTTCAATACACATGCTCCGAACGGGAATTCGGTCGTGAGTTGTGAACCGAACATCAATATTGTGGATATTAACATTCAGGGAGACTTGATTGCGCAAGTAATCAATGCAGTGGAAAAGACGATCCGGGGAACGATCAGCAATGAGATTGAGAGCGTCATGTGCGAAGAGCTCGGATCCCTCGGCAGCAGTGCAGTGTCCGACTTAATTGGTTTAGCTTCCGACTATATTGATGGGTACACAGGTCGCTTGCCGGATGAAGTTGCCGATCCACTCAGTGCAGAAAAGAAAATGACAGTTCCTAGCGATTTAAACCTTTTGGATCTAAGCGACACAGACAATACCATGGGGGGTTGGTTCAGCACTGCCATAGACAAGGTAAAAGAGATGCTGGGGTCATTTGACAATGGGGACTTGGGGATCAACAAAATGTTGCGAGAAAAAATACTGGATGAAAACAAGGCCTTTGTCGTTCCCATATCAAGTTTGCCTTCGTCTGTTGCAAATGATGGGGTCATCTTCCAGGGCCAGGATATCCTAACAGAAACTACCATCGCCATGACCGAAGTTCGTTTGCTTGGTCTGGATAGCTTCGTCGTTTTTGATCCTCTCAACAACCTTGGCCGATTTTCCCTAACGAATTCCTTCAAGCTCAGGGAATTGCAATTTGAGGCTGATCTTACAATCACAATGAAACCATCGTCACATTCGTCGGCCGTGCTCGTCAATGAGGAGGGAAGAACTCAAGTGGAACAGATTACTCTACAAATCGGAGTTGAGGATCTTGAGGTAGATCTATCGTTTCTTCTTGCTCTCGACTTGAATGAACTAGGCAATATTCAGCTCGGTTCCATTCTACAGACCAGCCAAATTCTGCCTTGCCTCGTTAGTGTAATTCACCAGGCAACTCTTACTGGGCTGTCGGTGTCTGTTGAAAAAATAAGTGTACCGACCTTGTCTGGCTTTGTTTCCGAGGGCGTCGACACAGTTTTGACCACAGCCGCAGAAGCTGCCTTCAACATGTACCGGGCCCCAATCAAAGATGCTACACCTAACTTTTTTCAAACAACCGTACGAGACATACTTAATGATCTGCTGCAGAAAGTTATCTCCGGAGGCAATGCAGAAGGAGAGTGCCCTCTTTTTTCTGGGACATTGAGAGACGACCAAGGAGTGATTGATTTCAGAGATTTCTTCCTGTCGCCCACAGCCGCTGCTGCGGCTGGAGGCGCGGGGCTTGCACCTTATGGAGATGTGGGATCGATGTTGATTGATATCGTCAACAAGCAAATTCTTGCTCCCGACCATGCCGGAAGCCCAAAGGTGAACTCCATGATTATTCGACCGATGACCAAAGCTCAGTCTGGTAGAGAGGGTATTCTTCACTTTGCGTCAGAGCTTTTTCAGATCAAGGAAGACAAAATCACCGACCTGTTCTGGTCTGCCTTTGCGCAGAGTTTCGACTTAAACTTTTCTGACTTGACACTTGAAAATATCGATACATTGCACCATCCAATTACGGTAGGTTATGAGTTGCTGAGTGAATGATTCATTTGTGTTCGCAGAAGATTTTTAAACATCGATGCTCGTCCTTTTCGTGCTACGACTGCTAGTTGGTTTGAAAGGCTCCTTTTGCTTTTGATCATCGTACCATCATTGATTTGATCGTAGTAGGTTTTAATGTATGTGCCTCTATCAGGGATACACCATATTCGCGCTCTCATTGCTAACGCGTTTTGTGGAGCTTTCGCACAACACCAAATTCTCACCCTATTCTTGCTCTGATTCTTATTCGCATTGCAATAGTTGCTCTCGCCTAGCACCAGTAATCCCATCGAGTTAAAAAACTCTGTGAATTTCGGCTACGAAGGATCCTCTGCTGGAGATAGCGTCGCCAATGTTCCGACCCCAGTGAAAGCTAGCATTCGGGCTTTTGTTGAGATTGGAGGGAACACTCCATTGGCAATGCGGAATTTAGTGGACATTGGAGTCGAAATGCCAACTGTGGGCGTAATTGCTGATGTCCTCGCCTCTGTACAAGAGAAGGCATTGATGGAATTCCCTATCAAAGATTTGATGAATGTCAACTGCTGGCTCGCTACCATTTTGGCTCCAGATTTCGAAAGACTTCGCAACTCGTCAATCCAAAATTACGGTCTTTCGTTTTCTCGCCTCTTTGTGTCTTTTCCAACTTTCAGATTAAGTGCCTCATGTGTATCCTGCTCGACCGCGGCCTTCGGGGCTTTGCCCGATGTCATCAATACTCTTGACCAGGCTGGAACTTTAGACGTTGTCAAACAGCGCTCCATTGCCTCTATTGAGGAAATTTGGGAGGAAAATTGGATCCAATCGAATATTGAACGTGTCTACGCGGATGCGCCCCAAAAATGTCCTCATCATTCCGCTTACTTTGCAGGGCATACCGACAGCGTCTTGGCTAACTTTTCTCTCCCTGGTCTCACGAAAGACAATTTGGACCTAATCTTTCTTACTGGCGCATTAATAATGCACTCAGGCGTGATTGTCGTTGCTGAAGCTCACTTGCCCCCATTGTCCGCCAGCATCCCCGATCCTCTCTCTGCCCAGAAATCTCTGAATGTACCTTTGAGTGCAAAACTGCTAGACTTTTCGCATTTGGGTGCATCTCTTGGGGCTTTTGGTGGGCTTGCAGATTCCGCAATGTCACAAGTGAGATCTAAACTCCGAAAACTTGTTGATGATCCAATTGGCCCGAACGCCTCAACAACAGGCCGAGATTTATACCTGAACGTGTTGCTTCGTGATGCTGTTCTTGACAAAGATAGGGCGCTACCTATTTCATTGAATGATTTTCGTCTAGATTCTAGCGGTCTCAGTGTCCTCCTTCGTTCTATTCGTATATTGGGGTTGGATACGTTTGCCAATCTGGATTTGCTTGATACAATCGGTCCGCAGACTCTTCTCAATAAATTTGTTTTGGAGGAGCTTGAAGTTGAGATCAACTTGTCGATCGTAGATTTTGAATCCGAAGATCGAGGGCTTCGTTCGGCAGAGGATGAAGTCAAGATTACTTTCGGTCTGAAAGATATCAGCGCAGAATTTGCTCTATTGTTCGCGTTAGATCTTAATTTTCTAGGGGACTTAGAGCTTGGTTCGATCCTCCGAGTGAAGCAAATGTTGCCATGCATCTTGTCGGCATCACGAGAGGTGGAATTGACGCAGCTCTCCTTATCGATAAGTGATTTTGTCGCACCTACTATTACAGGCTTTGTCTCGGACGAAACCGAGCGCATTATCAGAGATTCGACTCAGGTCCTCATGGAGAAATATAAGGCCGACATTATTCGCTCTGTTCCAGCTATTTTCGATCAGAGCATCCATCCTCTTGTCAACAATATTATCTCCAGTTTCGTTAACGCCGAGTCCGATCAATCGTGTCCGTCCCTGTACTCTCCAGAGCTTTCCGGCTTCGTCAACTTTCATGACCTTCTCGAGACTCCGAGGACAGCTTCCGTGACAGGTGGGCTTGGAAAGAGTCAGTATGGAGACATCTTCCGATATCTGGCAGAAGTCATTGACGACCAAGTTTTGGGAATTGATAGTAATGGGTTGAGCAGAATGAATGAAATAGTCTTCGGTCCAATCACAAGGGCGCAATCGGGTGTTACTGGCTCGTTACTCTTTCCAGGCGACATATTTGGTGGAGCCAGCAAGATTCATGTCGGTGGATTAAAAGCCGTCGTTGAGCTGCGTGCTTTCGACGCAGCAATTCAAAATATTGATAGTGTTGGCGAACCACTGAATCTGCTGAACCCAATTGATAACATGGAGAACGTCCTTGACAATACTGCAAGCTTCGGCGTCGGTTCAAAACCTGTCCGTGGTTCAGTTGGATTACTGGTCGGCATCGATGACGATGACGGCTTGAGTATGAGGAATGAAATACTTCTGAGCGCCGACCTCAACGCAGCAACTCTCCTAGTAGAGGCCCTTGTCCAGATGCGAGAGGAGTCCTTCCTTACCTTCCCACTGCGAGATGTCACCAATGTAAATTGTTGGTTGGCGACCATGCCAGCAGCAGAACTCAACGAATTTGGCGTCCGTGGGGCTGGAACAAAGACGAGTCTCACTCTGCAGCATTTGGCTGTATCTCTTTCCAACCTGAACCTTGGCGTGGAATGCATATCCTGCACAAGTCCAGGATTTGAAGAACTCACAGATATGCTATCATCTCCGAAAGGCATCGAAGACGCCACAGCAGCGGCAAATCAGGTCGCAAATTACATAACCTCTCTTCTTGGAGGGGAATTCCTCAATGCCCAAGTCGATCGACTGCTTTTCAATGCAGCCAAAAAGTGCCCTCACCACGAGGAATACGACCCCGACTTCGTCATTCCCAAGTATAAGATTTTTGATGCTCCAGATACAAAAGAGGCTTCTCTGAAGTTTTTGCTGGCTTTGCTCGTCATTGGTGGCGTTCTTTCTACTTTCGTCATTATTGCTACTATAATTATCAAAAGAAGTTTGGAGAGTCGTCACGAGAAGTGGATTCTTTCGTTGTCAGCAGGAGAGTTCGCTGCTGTACACGCACGACAGATTCAAGATGAAGAAGAGGAGGAAGAGCTATCCCATCAAACAAGCGCACTGGCGACGAGCAAAAGCGTGCCAATCTATGTTAGAATCATCATGCCACTCGTTGTCATTGGAAACATAGTCTTATTTTTGTCAGGGCATCTGAGTCTAGGAGCTACTGTGAACGTCGAGGCTACTGTGGCTGGAGAAAAACTTGTAATTGGGGATTTCTTCATGTTTTCTATGGCCAACAGCGTCGGGGACATGTGGAATGCAGGTGCGAAAAGCCTCGCAATTTTTATCCTCACATTTTCCGGTGTCTGGCCCTATACAAAGCAATTCATTACGCTTGTATTATGGTTCACACCGCCGAATCGAGTCTCGACTTCTCGCCGTGGAAGTATCTTCATATGGCTCGACGTACTCGGAAAGTGGTCCATGGTAGATATCTTCGTTCTGCTCTGTACCCTTGCAGCATTTCACATTCAGATAAACTCCCCCGATGTTGCCTTTCTGCCTGATGGATTTTATTCTGTCAATCTCATGGTAATCCCAATGTGGGGGCTCTATGCCAACATGATAGCACAGCTCATATCCCAAGTCTCCAGCCACTTTGTTATTTACTTCCACCGTAAGGTGGTCAACGATGCGAGGGAGCAAAGTGGACTCCACGAATACAGTGATGGTAGCATGTCGAGGACGCCAACTCCACCACAGGCGCTCTGTAATCATTGCTTTCAGACAGGGTTCGATTCAAAAAGTGCAACGGCAACAGTTCATCCTAGGACAAATAAGCTGGTTGTCTTGGGTGCCGTTCTTGTTACCATAAGTATCATTCTTGGATGCTCCTTTAATTCGTTCTCACTTGAAGTTATGGGAATAATGGGCATTGCTGTCGAGTCTGGTCAGGACTTCGCACGGGCCAAGCGATACTACAATCTCTTCACACTTGTTGGTTCTATCATGGAGGAAGCACGCTTTCTTGATACTGGACGATATTATGTCGGCCTTGGGACGCTTTCTGCTCTGCTTCTCGTCTCTACGCTTCTTGTCCCAATTATTCAAGCGTGGGTATTAGTGCGGCAGTGGATATCACCCCTGTCAGATACGCGGAGAAGGCGTTGTCAAGTGATGGTTGAGATCCTATTAGCTTGGCAGTATGCGGAGGTATATATATTGTCAATCATTATCACGGCGTGGCAAATTGCAGGGGTATCCAGTTTTATGGTCAACGATTACTGCGGTAGTTTGGATGATACTTTCGCTCAAATGGCTTACTATGAGATCATCGATCCCGCGGATGCCCAGTGCTTCCTCGTGGAGGCGCAACTCGAGTTTGGTGTCTATGTTTTGCTTCTCGGGACTATTCTCCTAAGCATTCTCACCAAATTTGTGACCAGGGCAGCTCGCCAACGAGATTCTGACATTGATCAATATAGAAAGGAATCAACACCCAGGTTTTCAACTTTTAGGGGCGAGCACGACGAAGATCTCGACAATGGCAAAGTGGGCGAAACCCCGGCTCGTCTCAATCCTGCCGCTGTGAGGTATACCGACATTTACAGACCTTTACTCTTACTTAATGAATCGACTTCCTCGGAAAGGCCTGGGATCTTCAACGAGCTGGTTTCAGAAGAAAAGCCACAATTATCGGTCGAAGGAGAATTTTTGAATAGGAAAGATCGAAGGGGGGGAGAAGTCGTCTGATATCTCGTCCGAAGCTAAGTTCACCGTCCACTCCTCAAAATAATACAATTGTGCCTCATCGTATAACTTAAGATACGATAAAGCATTTTTTTCACTCCTCACTTATTGGTTGCTTGGCTGATGTTGACCGTTCGTATCACTTTATTAATGTGTACCTGTAAAATGGCACTTGAACTCCTTTATTGAGCTTTTCACATCTCAATGACCTCAGCATCCAGCTTACGTTCCAAGAGCGCAGCGACGAGCCCAAGTACGTAGACCGCAGTTGCAGAGTCCTGCACTGTTTCCACGTAAGGGAGTGCAGCTTCTGGCAGTACCCCGTTGAAAGCACCCCAGGATATTGGGAGTAAGAAAAGCAGCGCGACAATTCGCAACCTCCACTTCTGCCAAAAGTTTTGATGATAATTCTCTGCGCGGAAAAATTTCGTCGGATTCTCAATAGTAGTTGCATCGACTGAAAATCCGTCTCGCTTCCTTACCAAAGAGGATTTTCTCGCCTCGGCAAGCCACCTACGAGCAGCACCAGAAGATATAGAAATGTATTTTTGATGAAGCGCACGCGAAGATAAAAATAATGTAAAGTGAGTCATGACATATTTTACAGAAATGCATAAAGATTTGAAAGAAGCCAAGTCCTACAATACTCACTTCTTGGCTTCTGCAGCTTGTTCCGAATCAGGAAAAATGAAACTTCCATACTGCCTTGAACCAATCCTGGCTTCCTGACTGTCAAAGAAAGCATCGAGTACCTGCGGATATGTGATAATTTCGTCGTCAAACGTTACCCGTACTGCTTCGACCCAATCCCGAGACATGCAGACGATCTCGTACGAAGGAGGATCAGAGGCATCGCCCTTGCCGGTATATCCAGCAACGGTCGATAAAATTCCGGGCGACTTCAAAATCTCCTCAGCAGGGGCCCAGAAACACCCCATCCCGAAAGTTGCTGTTCGTTTTGCCGATAGGACCGAAGACGACCCCCGGATGATTAGAGGAGCAGGGCATAGCGGGGTCGCTCGTCGGAACGTTGGGAAGGCAAAGCAACATGAAGGTACGCTAACGGTTGCATACGCCGCAAGCAGGAGCAGGCGTGGATATAGTATCTGCCTCATAATTCTACGTTTATTGTCCGTATGCAGACTAGATCAGAGATGTAATGTATGTACAAGTATTTGGACAGAGTTGATTATGACTAGCTGGAAGATCGAAGCAGATTCATGAGTTGAGTGATGAGTCGAGTTGCTACTGACGAGAATTTTTGACACACTCTGGTACATGAGCTACGAGCTCGTCGTCAAAGATGTGTAGTCGAACGACGCGAGCTCACATATACGAGCTCGTAATATACGACGAGGCTCGTACATATTATATTACTCGTATAATAATAATAATTTTTTAACATGTTTACATGATTCGCTAGGAGTAAATTACTCGTAGTAGCTATTCCCATGGTAATCTTGTTTAGCTTATGATAGTACGCTCGTAATCCATACAAACGCCCCTTCCGCAATAGAAGCTAATATCGGCTTTTGCGAGACCAATCCTGTGGAAGATCTTCCACTTTGATATGCAAAGAAGAATTGTCATTTTGGGGCAATCGATGCACCCCATAGGATGCCAAAATATTGGTAAACACCTTTTCGTTGCAAGCAGATTGTACCTGTGAGAGTACTTGGCGGTTCAGTAGCCCTTCGGCAATGCAAAATTCAAAAGTTTTCCCCAGAATCTTGTTCCGCTCCTCTCCAGCAATAATAAGCCTTCGAATTGCCTTGAAGAAAAGCGTGTACGTGACACTCGTACAGCGATCTCGTCCGGAATCTGATCTATGTAGTCTCTTGAAGGTGTCCAAAGCAATGAGGAAGGCTTTCTTCTTTCTTTCCACCCCCCCAAAGGAGTTGGCGCAGCTTTTGATGACGCTGTTGTAACTCACAACGTCAGGGTAGATGTCGCCATTCCCCTCTGAAGCCTCCTCCAACATCCGAAGGAGGATCTGATGCGCACGTGCAGCCTTCTTTTTGTAGCTGCTTCGGGCATATGCGTCAATGACGGCGTTGAAGACAGCCGTCGTGGGCTTGACACTTCGATTGCCGAAGGCGTACATGCGCTCCATGTCCTCGAGAAGCCGCTCAGCCGCCTCCGCTGCGCCATACTCACCACTACGACCGAGAGTAGTAATAACAGCGCAATACGTGCGGGCATTAGGTCTGAGGCTAATATCGCCCGCTTCACATTCATCAATCATGAAATTGAGTAGGGCGACGGCGTTTTCCACTGCATCACTGTCGCCGCTCTTGGAATAAGCATTAATGACAGAAGTATAGCAGACGACATCTGGTTTGCAGTCGTCCTCTCCAGCCGCGTAACGCTGTTGCATCTTTGTCAGAATCCAATGAGCTTTCTGGGCCGATCCAGATGACTTGCCTCTAGCCAGTGCATTGATGGTAGCTGTATACGAGTACGCGTTCGGCTTAACACCATCTTCTCCATCTTCATAAAGCTGCTCCATTTCTTCCAACAACGCAAGGGCTCTTTTTGCCGCATCTTGATTCTTGCTGGATGCCCATGCCGAAATGACCGATGTATAACTCACGGTATCGGGCTGCACATCTTCGTTTCCTGACAGGTAAAGATGTTCCATATGACGAAGTAAGTCCTCGGCGCGCTCTGCAGCCCCCCGCCTCCCACTGACCGCCCAAGCATGCAGAATTGTGTTGAAGGCAATAACATCAGCCTTGAGCTCGTCAGGATCCGCTCTCTCGACGCTCATTTTCATCATCCGGCGGAGAAGCTCCTCAGCTCTGTGAGGTTCACCCGCCTTAGCCCAAGCCAAAATACATGAGTTGTAGGTGATAGTATTGGGCATGCAATCGCGGTCGGCACCTCTTTCTACAAGGCAAATGTCTTCCATTTCATGGAGCAAGTCTTCTGCCTTCTGGGGTTGACCACTGTTGGCCAGCGCCAATATAACAGTATTGAAGCTGATGACGTTTGGTCGAACAATATCCCCGTTCGCTGGCTTGCTATCGATATCCGTCATCATACCCAGGAGGCGCTGCGCCTCCATTGCCGCATTGTTCCCCACCCCACTCATTTTCTCCGTTGCCGCCTCGATTGCAAAGGCATTTATCACCGAGTTGTAAGAACATGTGTCGGGCTTTATTTCATAGTAGCCCTCGGCGTGCAGCGCCTCTATACGAAGAAGGAGCTCTTCTGCTCGACCGGCGGCCCCCCTCTGACCGGACTTACCGAGATAGTCAAGGTTCATGTTGAGGGAGATGATAGGATCTCGCCCCTTGGCGATGCTCTTCTCGCGGGTGTTTTCCAGGTTGCCCCGCTTGGATATTTTCTGCCTCTGCTTCTGCGACCCTGGACGCCTGCGCTTGCGGTCAGCCTTCGACAGGGGCTCAGGAAGAGAGCTGCGGCTGTTGGCAAGGATCTTCGAGCGACCGCCGCGAACCGGCAGCAGTGACCATCCGGGTGGAGGCAAATGACTATGCCTTCGTTGAACCGATCTCACCGGCGGGTAGGCGACAAAACCACGCGCCTCTTCAGCGCCCGATAGAGAGAGCAGCAAAGGCAACGCCGCGGACACTAGTCTCATCGCTAGGTTTCCAGCAGTGTGAAAGATTCACCGTTGGAATTGCCTTATGACCACAACTGCACCCGCGAGAGAAAATGCAGTGGACGAAGAGCGCTCTGGACGATCGACGCTGTCAATGGCGGTCCTGAGGAGGATAAGCGAGTTCAGCAGCAAGTGGGTGGTAAATCTTCGCTGGCGCGTGGCTTGGAAGTAGGAGCGGGAATGAACGACGTGTAGGCTTGTGCAATGGCATCCAAGTCGCTGGAGACACGCTCTCAAAGCAGAAGGAGCAGTCGCCTGATGAGCAAGGAGAAGAAGGTAACACGAACAAACAAAAAGCGAACAAGTAGCAGTGTTCAGAGAGAAGCACCAACCACGACTTTTCATCCATAGCAACGTCGTTAACGCGCACTTACTTTAAACTTCAACTATTAGCTACTCCAGTCCCCCACTCGGGGAAGTTTTATTTCTACGGCTCGTAATTCTTACTCTGCTGGTAAATTTCTACGACCTCGTACTTTTTTTTAGCTACGCTCTTGGCGTAGAGTCGTGGTAAAAATACAACTACTAGCTAGAGTAACTGATCTAAATGCTAGTGCAGTAGTGTGCATACCTGCCTGGGGGGAGCAAAAAGATTGACATAATAAACGCTCTCGTATATTTTTATTACTATGCATACTACTACTAGAGTATGCATAGTATTATTTTTTTTCAATACGAGCGAGCTCGAGCGAGTCAAGTTTGAACAGGCAGAGCAATTTTACCATGGCGGATGTACCTGTAATCGATTGGGACGAGGCCATGGAGCAATGCGGCGACGACGAAGAATTCTGCAGGGAGCTACTTTCCGATCTTCGGGGGGAGGTAGATCAACAGGTCATCCGGATAGATGAAATGTTGACGCAGGTGCGTATCCTCGATTTTACTCTGGACCCTTTTCAGGATCTCGCGAGATATCCGTTGCCCGTGTGGTTTGATTCATACGAGCACTCTTCACGAGAAAGGTAGAAAGGCTGCAACATCGAAAAAAGGCTAAGGCAACCCAGGCGGCAGAAGCGAGAATGGTTCCCTTCTCACGCCTCTTGAACCCCTTGCCTCCTCTTCTCTCCTCTCCTCACCCCAGATGCCAGAAGGTGCCTTTCACCAAATTATGCGGGCAGCGCATGTCATAAAGGGGGCGTCATCAAACCTGATGTGCCAGCAGCTCCGCGCCACAGCAATGGCACTTGAGCAGGCCGCATCGGTCGCGAATGGTTCGGCCGGGGACGCCGCTGCCGTGGCCGCAAATGCTCCAATCGTCCAAGCCAGCCATGGAGATTTAAGGAAGGCGGTGCAGAATTACCATGCCTTTTTGCAGTCAATAGGAATTTAATTTGAGCTTAGGATGCGAACTATGAAAAGATAGGGCGGAAGAAGTTTTGGTGTTTGTGATTAATAATGTGTATGCTTAGCAATTCAATGCATGAAACGGAGAGGGGAAGACGCAGTTCTCAAGATATCCCGCTATTCTATGATGACTGATGTGAAACTGCAATCTGCCAATGCCCTTCATCTCCATACCGGAGTACCATTAAGCATTACTGCAGATCAAAAACTCTTGGATGCGCTGTTTGGATTCCGGATTTTGGGTTCGTCCGCAATTCACACTTGTCAGAGCTCCCCAACTGCGCCAAACATTGTCCATGATCCTTTTGTAGACTGATGATGCTGAAGTTGAGGCGGACGAGACCCTGCTACACATCATCATCCTAGATCAAGCGACATGCATGGTGATATACACAGGCTCTTTGCTACGAGCTTGGATGTACCTATACTCTACTAGAGTACAAATTAATCACGCTTCTTAAAAGCGTCAAGCACACATATTTATCAAACATTATGTAATTGAAGGTCGATACTACTGCCGCTTTAAAAGTAGCTGAGAAAAACCCCAATCGGCAACTATGATCGCAAGACTTGCCATAACCACTGATTGAGTAATGACTCCAGGAACATTTCGTGGGGTCAAATGCTTACGTCTTCTGGCCGCATGTTCTGACACCAGCACAACAATCGTCATAAATACCGACGATTTGACAAACAGGAAACAAGGGGGATAAGTAATTATTTCGATGAATGTGTCCCAACAGGCTGAACCAGTTGCACCAACAGTGCATCGGAGGTCTAACGAGAGGAAAAAGTCGAAAAGGCTTCGATTGCTCGATTCATGTTCCTCCACCCACGCGACAATGCTTCTTAATCTCAACCCGGGCAAGATTGCGCTCCGGACGTCAGTCACGTACGATTCGTACGTACCAATTCCATAGGATGGACCAACGAGCCCACCCAACCATAACGCTAGGGCTGTGCCAAGTACAGTAAGGAGAGGCGCCGCAATGAGAGACGCAGATAGGGCGGGAATGAGTGACCACTTGCGTGGGTTCACGCCTAAAGTGACGAGAAGTTTATTTTGCGCAGTCGCCTGCATCGTTGCAACCTCGCCAGCGTAGCTACCCCCGATTCTTCCTGACAAAAGGAGCGCAGTTACTAGAGGCCCAATTTCTAGGACAAAGAGCTTGGCCATGCCGAGGGCATATAGAGTTGCCTTTGTGCCCGGAACGACGCTATTGAGCATCCCTCTAACTTTCATATTTATCATCATCATCGTCATTGCTCCTGGATCTTCACTGGTTAGCATCTTGATGAGAGGCCGGACCTCTTTGTCGACAATAGCTAGGACAGGCTCAGTAACATCAATTCTGCGCAGTATATCCGAAGAGAGCATTGAAATCGCCAAACCACATGCAACAAAGGTGAGAGATATGAGTGGTACACTCCATAAGAAGTAGTCACCCAACTTCTCGCAGAACCTCTCGAACACTGTGCGCCCAAAAAGACATGGCTTTGTATTGGCCGAATGAACACCATCACAAGTACGGGCGTCAGGGCGATCGAGCGTGATGCTTTCGCTGCCCCCTTGAACACCATTGTCCATGACTAAGGCGGCAAGATCAGGCTCATGTGAAATGAGCAATAGCGCCGTACCCGTTTCGCGACGGAGATGCACCAGCGCCTTTGCCACGCTCACCGCTGAGTCTCGATCAAGACCTGTAAATGGCTCGTCTAGCACAATAAGGTGTTTCCTTTGTGCTAGCTGCAGAGCCAGCGAGGCCCTTCGCGCCATTCCACCGCTCAACTCGGTAGGCCGTTTGGACCCATCGCGAGCATAGTCCAAACCTACAAGCTCTATTAGACGCTTGATTTCAAAATCTCGCTCTCGGGCACTTTGGATTTCTTTCTGATCTCGTTGGGTGGCGCATGCCTCGAGCGCCACACAAACATTGCCGGCGACAGTTAGAGAATCGAGGAGCGTAGTCTGCTGGAACAATACGCCGCATCGTTCACCACGAGCCAGCGAAGAGTCCCAAGAACACTCATCAACCTTGATATCCAGCTTCCGGAGGTCTGAATCCGACGAGAGGCCTGCTAAGTAGGTCGAGAGAGTGCTCTTCCCCGCTCCTGAGTGTCCCGAAAGCCAGACACACCCTCCTCGGAAAAAATTGAACTCAACCGACGAGTTGCCGAAGGGACAGCGAGGGCCAGTCCTAGAGACTGAAAAAGTTACGAGCGGAGATCCTTCGCACGGTACCGACTTGCCTCTCTCTCTCTGACTACGTGTCGATACCATGGCGATGTTATCATTTGTCGAGGAATCAATAGGGGTTGGCTTTGCTGTGGTCGCGTCCGGATTTCGGTCGTCGGCAATCGGCAATGCGTCGGACTCCGGACTGCGGATTCCGGATCTCTCTACGAGCTTGTAGAGGATTCGCTTGCTTTATTATTATTTATTTTTCTCAACCTGTCCGTCCTCCAACCGTACAATATGGATACAACTTAAGGTTGGGGCACAGACGTATACTGTGTGCATACTACACACGTGTACGAGCTCGTATGCATACTATGCATAGCTACTCCCAGTAGTAGTAGTAGTAGTAGTAGTAAAACTGATGTATGTATGCATATTACAGTATGCATACTACTCTCGTAGTATGCGTACTAGTAATACTCTAGCTAGAGTATGTACCCAAGAAGAGAGAAAGGTGTCATTCCGTCATTCGTCATTCCGCATTCCGCATTCCGCAGTCCTCATTGCTAAATCGCTCTTGGTCCGCACTCGTGGAACGCGGAACGGTAAGCCCAATCAGCTAGTTACCGTAGTTGTGAAAGCAGACCATCTTACTAATATCATTCTGTGCCATGGTATGTTTGGAACCAGGCACTCTCATGCTGTGTCTGTGGATCATGGCCACGGCAGGGTGTCAGGTCTTTGCTTGGGCCCCACTGTCACCGATCGGCAACAGGAAAGCGAATGACAGCTCCCTCCATCTAGATCCATCGGCGATCAACGAGTTTGTGCGGGGTCTAGATTCAGCCCTCGGCAATACTGCTGGGCCAGCGGGGACCTTGCCCCCTGAATCTTACTCCAACGTGGTGGAGACGTCGTTTCCTAATTCAAATATTTTGTTGGGTGGAGGAGTTGCCGCCTTGTCGTTGGGGGGACTCGCGTTTGGTTTGAGCCTACAGGACGAGGATAATACATCCGAAAGAGAACAAGCTGAACCAACAACCATAGAACAGATCTCTGTGAGGCGAAAGGAAGAAGGTTCGTCCTTGCGCCAAAAAGAGGTTGACACGTGGTCCGATGCAACTGAGGCTTCCACTGCCACTAGCATCGCTTCCAACAATGAGGTCCAAATTTTAGATTCGACAGTAACCGTTAAGCAGACCGAGGTAATTTCTAGTGAAGAGAAAGCGAAGCTTAATGAAGGCGAAGCGCTGGAGGTAGAAGCAGAATTGGACAAGGAAAAAGCCAAGCGGAAAGAGGTCGAGCAGAAGAGCCTTTGGATACAGACAGTGGCCAATAAATTATCCGCCAAGCTACGATTAAAAACTGAGGAACTGGATGCAAACCAAAGGTTGCTGGAAGATGAGAGGAGTATCCGCTCCAAAGTCGAGCTTAAATTGCAGGCGGAAAAGAACTTGCGAGAAAAAACCGAAGACGGCCTGGCAGCCGCAGCAGAATCCAATCGGCAGTTGGAGGATAAGTACGAGCTGGAACAAAATGCTAAAGAGGTAAAGATTCGAGAATTAGCCGTGACAAAGGAGTCTCTGGATACCACGCAGAAGCAGTTAACCAAAACTCAGAAATTGTTGAGCCAAGTCAAGACCGACCTTCAAACAACCAGGAAGACGTTGGAGACGACATCGTCTTCTCTAGATAAACTGAAGGAAGAGGAACGAAGTCTGCGGACACTCGGAAAAAAGATGTGGAGGCTATCCAAGAGTCGCACTCAGAACAGGATCAGAAGTGTTGGGAGCCGGTTAAGAAAAGACAAATAAGAAAGAAGTAGAATGATGGGCAGCAATCCTAATAATTTAGCTCATGCCTGTTTTGAGATGTATGGATCACCCTACATTATTTATTTAAGTTAAAGAAAATAACACTGATTAATAGAAGTACAGAACGGACTCAAACTTGACTTAAACCACGTCAAATTTGGATTACCACATACTCTTCCCAAATATCTAAAAGTGGCGTCTTGTCGTACTCTTTTCGACATCACCTTTGGCAACCAGGATGGCCGACTCAAACAACTCCACCTTGATTTCGGCGGGGAGGCTGCTGTAATTGAAAGCGCATTCTGGATCGACATCTGGGTCTTCGTCACCAAATCCAGCCTGTCTCGGCTTCAGGGTAGCGATCGGACCCGCAAGAGTTGTCATCCATGATCCCGTCACAGCCTCGACGCATCGATTGCGAAGGGACATGTCGCCACCCTCGTTGAGGACCTGGGGATACTTGAGCCCCTGGTTCAAGAAGAAGAAGGCCTCATCGGGAGATACTGTGGGCATGATCTGCGGGTGTGTGAGCATGAAAAGAACCTCGTCGGATATCTCACTCTCGCTGAAGCGCAAAAATTGCGCTACCTTGGTACTAAGGAACTCACTCTCGACGTCCAGATGAGCAGAAGTCAGCACTTCCTTAAATAATTTTGGGGGAAGCTTCGTGACAACCTTCATATTCATCCTTCCAAATTTTTGAGCCATGAGACGGACGGCATTTTCCTTCACATCCTCATCAAGCACCAGATCAGCCGTGTAGCAATATACTGGCGCCGTCTTTATGTCCAAGTCGTCTTCCATGAATTCTTGGCACTGCTTGTAGAGCGGACGGACGTCAAAGTGATTCGCCAGATGCTTCAGAGCAATGACATCCTTGGTGGAAATTTCGATTTGGTCATGATATATATAGTCTAGAAATTCGGGAAACATTGCTGCCGCCCTTGGGGGCACATAAACCTCGGTGGTGGGGTCGGTCGTGGCACGCTGCTCGTCCTCACTGAATTTGGACGCGAGCAGGCCGCTCTGACGAGGGCCAGATCCCACCTCGGACCGGTGAATATTGTACACGGCTGAGTCCTTTCCGTCGTACACCGTGATCGTCCAGTCGCTCAGGCTGATGTTGGCATTTTGTCTCCAATCCAGCTTGAAGTTGAAATCGGGCTGCGGAACGTTGCAGTTCATAGTGTTAAGGTTTTTGTTGAGGTTTTGCGTTACGTCGGCACAGTTCATGTCGGTCGTAAACTTGTTCATGTTGGCGCTGAGGTCGTAGTCGGTAAGATTAGGATTGTTCATGAGCGCGCTCATTGATCCCGCCATCGAATCGTACAAGTTGTCAATGGTCTTTCCGAAGGTCTTGCCAAAGTTCTCCTCGCTGGCCTCGCTATTGACGGAGACCAAATCGAGAGCCAGACCTTTGCCGGGGCCGCCCTTCTTCCTGTTCCTTCGTCGTTGGGGCGAGCTGCTGTCGTACCCGCGTCTGCTGCGGCGGTCATAGCGCTTTGACACATCCTTATCAGTCCTCATCGTTGAGGGCCAGATCAACGTCAAGACCCCGGGCCTCGGCGAAGATGAATATAGAGTTATGTATGTGCAGAGATGCCTGCTGCCGATCTACTATGGTATAGTGGCTAGACACAGATCTAGATGCAATACCGATAAAGCCTTGCCGGTGATAGTAATGCCGTTGACGTTGTGTCGTACACACGATTTCGGATGCTCAAAGTAACAGCTCTATGGATAGGAAATCCTACTAGCTATTAGTACATTTAATTTAGTACTACTATGCCTACTAGTCTAGAGTACGTGTACCCCCGCGTATGCATACTGCATAATAATTAATACTCCTAGTAAGCACAGTAAAAGTAGGAATTGGGCAATTGCATTGGCAGCGCTTGCACGTTTCAATAGTACTTACTGTATGCATACAGACGTACACGGGAAGGGGAAGTATGGACAAAAGTATGTACTCTATTACTATGATAGGTATACATACTACAGAGTAGTATAGATAGTACTACAGTATCCATACGTAGAGAGCTTATTTACTATTCATACATGAAGTCAAACAAACTATTGATAATCATTTTATTCGGTAAACAGACAAACCACATGAATGGATATTAATATTATCCGTTATATTAGACGACGAACTCTGAATAAACGACTGTTTCGACTGTATCCATTCCAGTAGCCATTCCAGTAAAAGAATGCAGCGTTATGCTTACAGTACGTACTTGTCGAGCTGTAAATCAAGCTTCATAATTCCCGTCCTCTTTTCCGGATAGTTACTGCGTCGATGTCTCGGTCTCTCAATCAATGCAATTCATTTAAGAGTCCACCGACAGCGCTCACCGCTGACAGACAAACAAGAGAATTCGTAACTGCAGGCAACGAATCAGGAACCTACATTACTTCATGCTCTTTGTCAACTGCAAATGACCACAAGCAGAAATTTCTGGTTTTGCAGCGATCCATCCAGTTCGACCAACATCATATCTTTTTATAGATGAATGGACATTTGGGTGAAAGGTATAAAAATCAGTAAACTCGAGGACTTTTCACGGATAATTTCGCTCGAGGGCAATTGCGGAGAACCAGGTATTCACAATCATGGAGCAGGACAATTTATTTCAGGACGAGCCGCCAAGAGGCGGACTTCTTGAACCGTTACCAGTGCTGCAGGCCGCTGCCGATCACCAGCAGCGCCACGGCGGCGAATCCTCCCTTCCATTTTCGCCCTACAATCCCGCTGGCTTCGTTTTATTTGCAGCGGGCATTATCCTACTTGTCGCCTTTTTCGTGCTTTGCATTCGGTCCAAGCGAGATGGAAGCTTCATTGGCCGGGGAAGAAGATATGACAACACTTCCAATAGAAAGGTGGCACCGCTTCCAGTCAATTACGATGATTTTGGTGGTCAGACAATCATAGAAGAGGAGGGCGAGGACCAAGGGGATTAGTTGGGATAAATTTTGACGAATGCATCTCCGGAACCGGCACCGGCATCGGCACCGGCAGTAGCCTCAAGTTCCGCCTCTTCCATCTTCCCTCTGGCAGGTCCTATAATGGCCGACATTTTGTGCCATGCGAAGATTGACCTGTCCAGCGACGGCGTAGGAGCGCACGTGCGGACTACTCCGTAGAGGGAAAACATTTGCAAGAGGGCGCCAGCCAATCCCTACGAGGGCAGCGAAAGCGACGATGGCTCGGGGAGGAAACCTCGAGCCAGAGTGCCGGAGGAAAGCGGAACAGCTAAAACCAGGGCAGCGAAAACAGCCGCCTATTCCAGTCGTTCGTCGATTCGCGCTCCCAAAAAGTTGGTCCCAATGACAGTTTCGATCTCACACAGCTACTGCCCGCGCAAGCCCTTTCAAGAATTCTGTTCGTTCTAAGCCGCGCTATTCCTAGCCACCAATTCGTGAATTGCTACCATTCCTTGCGGAATTTGCTCTCCGTCACCTTCTTGTGGTGGCCGATTTATGGGTAAAGGAGCGATTTTTCGTTTGTTCCCTCTGTGATGTATGCTTCGCTGCCCCGTAGAGTCAGAATGCCGTCTCTGTCTCTTTTTCACCAGCATCATGATGGCCAATAGAAAAGTAAAAATTCCCACGACTACAAGCGAGGAAAACGATTTGACTCCGTGACTGCTTTCTTGGCTGTTTTCCCGCGATGGACTCTCGGAGAAATTCTTTGGATTTTGTAGCAGAGATAGTGGGGTCACCTTTTCGGAAGATGAAGGATGATTTTTGCGCAAATTTCCTTGCACAATCTTTCCCCCTAGCGGGTCTGTCCCATCCTTATGAGAGTTTCCGCTGCCCTCATTGGTTCTTCTTAGCGAAGAAGATGTTGCAATCGATCGGAACGAGGATCCCATCGGTATTTCGTGCAAATATACTCTAGAGTAGGAAGGCCAGTCCGGAGATGGTAGGCAACAAACCTCGTTACAACGATGTTTTCCTATTGCGAGAGGGGACTTGCGAGCGATGGTGCAGCAGTCTGGATGCTCCTCTTGTGG
>Ga0315315_10001436_pt1 | contig 21816 bp, 7 predicted proteins | sample M140m3416metaG_FD_203699 | JGI IMG/M metagenome (GOLD analysis project Ga0315315, IMG submission 203699) | Ammonia-oxidizing marine archaeal communities from Monterey Bay, California, United States - M1 40m 3416 | ecosystem: Environmental > Aquatic > Marine > Intertidal zone | place: USA...
TGGCTAAAGGGTCGTAGTTAAACATGGTTGCATCTGTACAACCATAAACTACTAATGTTAAACAACTACCATCATCAAAATCTGCTGTAAATCCTTGATTATAAAACTCTAAGTATAGAGGGTCGGTACATCCAGGATTATAATAACAAGAGTTATCGTTTGTGTTAGCTAAAGGGTTAAAGTTTGCCCCTAAAGCATCCGTACAACCATATACAAATGGTTCACATGTTCCATTATCAGTATTAGCTAAAGGGTTATAATTAAACATTGTATCATCCATACAACCATATATTGGTAATATACAAGATAAATCATCTGTATTTGCTAGTGGGTTGTAATTTAATGCGATTGGATTTGTACACCCATGTACTATTGAGTCACAAGTTCCATTGTCGGTATTAGCTAAAGGGTCGTAGTTAAATGCGGTAGAATCCATACAACCGTATATAAATGGTTCACATGAACCATTATCTGTATTTGCTAGGGAGTTATAGTTCCACATAGTAACATCTGTACATCCATATATGTAAGGGATACAGGTACTATCATTTGTGTTAGCTAAAGGATTAAAATTAAAAGCAGTGACATCTGTACACCCCAATACCACAGGTAAACAGGAATTATTATTTGTGTTAGCTGTTGAGTCGTAGTTGAATGCAAGGGCATCCGTACAACCAAATACTATAGGTATACAAGAACCATCCGAAGTATTGGCAGCTGGATTATAATTAAACATAGTATCATCCATACACCCAAGTATTACTGGTATACATGATAATGGGTCATTTGTATTTGCTGTTGGGTTAAAGTTAAATGCTGTGGAATCCATACAACCGATTATAATTGATACACATGTTGAGTCATCCACATTTGCTAAAGGGTCGTAATTAAAAGCTAACGAGTTGGTACACCCCAAAACAACTGGTGTACATACGTCTGGCATATTTGCTAGTGGATTGTAGTTTAATGCTGTTGAGTCCATACAACCCACAACCCCATCAGTACAGTAGTCACCACAATAAGGTACTCCGTTATATCTATAAGGGAATTGCAACATTGGGTCTGTCCATGAATTTGTCCCTCCTGATAAAGTGGTATCACCTTCAGGTCCTATCAAATAAAACCCACATTGGTTTGCTGTTGTTGAGGAATTACCTGGAGCGAAAAACATTACTTCCACTGGACTCATCGCACTTAAACTAATAGTAAATGATTGTGAGTAACCATCGTAGGGACCCATCATAAATGGACCTAAAACAGTAGTATCTTGTAATATACCTAACCATGAACCAAACCATCCATCTTGAGCCGCATCCGTAATTACTAATGTATATTGACATTGTGGTATTATCTCCATGGTATTTGCTATAGGGTCATAATCTGGTGAGGTAGAATCTGTACACCCTAATATAACAGGAGTCGTACAGGATGAATCATCTATCGTAGCTTGAGGATTATATTCTGTAAATCCTGGTGTTGTACAACCATATATAACATTAGGTATACATGGTGCTACGGTATATACAACAGAGGTATCATCACCAAAATTAGCATTTCCTGGTAGTATTGCTAATAAAGTATCTCCACATAATGTTTGTACTACTGTTCCTCCATCAGCACCACCATAACATGAACCACATAACCCATCACCAAATGAATCAAATAAAGTAAACTCTATAACTGTACCGTTGGGAATACATACTTCGGTAATTACAGGAACCCCTGGTACAGAATAAGCCGGTGATGTGGCTAATACAGTTCCAGTTGTGTCTGCTATTTCCCATGATGTTTCCCCCGGATATGTGTCTGGCATTACTGTTATTACTATATTAGATTCCCCAGTCGCACAATTAGCTGGAGGCATTTGACATGAACCATCATCTGAATTTGCCCAAGGATTATAATTTAATGCTAATGGGTCGGTACACCCCGGTATACATTCTTGTGTTGTCACAACTAAGGTATCAGTTAAACTGGAATCTGCAAGCATACCTAAGAAATAATATGTAGTATTATTTTGGGAATTGCTGTACAGTAAACCTGTATTAGAAAAATTTGCTGGGTAAGGGTACCAAGTGTCACCTAATGTATTTATGTCTGTTGTTCTGGTGTAAGCTGCCATTCTACAATTAGGATTTGACATATCTGACCACTTATAGTGAACTTTGTTTTGTGGACCATCACAATAGTTTATAACGTAAAAAGTATCTAAACCAGCACAAGGTGGGTAGATACATGAACCATCATCAAAAGCAGCTGTCGAATCGTAATTTACAGCTAATGGGTCTAAACAACCTCCTGATGGTGGAGCACATGGTGCTATAATTAAAGTATCAGTATATAAAGAACCAAAATCACCAGAAACATACATAATTGTATCTTGACAATCATTCTGTATTAAAAACCACCCTTCTGGTGAACCACCCCATCCCGCTAAACCATCACCATAAGAATCAAATATAGAGGCAATAATAGTACCCCCAACTGCAATTGTGGTATCATATAAGAAGTTTGGTTGTGTTAGTGAGTCATCCCCTATTATAATAGGATAACCTCCAGGTGGTGTTATTTGCCAAGATGTTTCTTCTGGGTAATCATCAGTCATTAACTGTATGTTAATCCAACTGCTTTGTGCTGACAAATTTAATGAAATCAGTGTTAATATATATAGTAAAATTTTTTGCATAATTTAGTTTATCTATAAATATAGTTTAATTGGTAATTGTTTCTAAATGTTTGTACCTATATCTTTTTCGTGTTCTCTCAACTCTTTCACATTACTATTCATAAGTTGTTTCCACGTTTTGTATTCAGCTTTCAGTTGTTTAGTTAAGTCTGAAGTGGGTTCTAAACCTACATATTTTACTACATCATTTACTAATGTATGGTCCTGTATTTCTTTTACATCTTTGTTGTGTGAAAACTCTATTATTTTTTTATCCATCGCTTCAAATAATAGGTGTCTTAGTTTTCTTAACTGTTTTTCACTTATCTCATTCATATCATTATAAAGACTGGAGTGTGTAGTCCAACGTACGAACCAATAACATTAAACTCCATAAAATCAATTGCGTCTGTTCTATTAAGACCATCTCTCTCCATAAGTATACTTATACATTTTTCATAGTTATAAGCCACAATAGGTTCTGTCCCAAACTGAATACACATACCTAAAATTGCTTCATCAAACCCATCAGCCATCATAGCTTCAGGATTTATCTCTGCTATTTCATCAATTGTAAGTTTTGTTTTATCCATAGTTTAATTATATTTAAAAAATAACTTTAGGTAAATAGTATTTTTTATGTGTAAAATATTTTTTATTCTGTAAATCAGGTTCTACGTTTAATATAGTATATTCAGCTTTATAATTAAACCCATTTATCTCTTTTTGATAGGAGTTATAGAATGTAAATATTGTACCTGTTTTAGTGTGTTGTGAAATTAATTTTTTAAATTGGTCGGTCCTGTTGTCTTTCCAAGTGTCGTACATAATACCCTCATATTTTTTATTAGGTATAGAATCTAACCAATCTCCTTTAATAGGTATTACATTTGGTTTATCTTCTGCCCATTCTACAAGTTTTTCAAATACTTCGTCATGAATTTCTATTATGGTGTGGGATTTTATATTTTGTTCTTGTATAAAATTAGAACATATACCCATTCCAAATCCTATCTCTAAAATATCACCACCATTTTCAGTTACAACCTCCGCGTGTTTTTTCATCATAGGAGTTTCCCAAGACATCATTACTTCTGCTCCTGTTTCATCTAATATTCTATCCTCTAAAAATATATAATTACCCATCTATTCACAAGCTGAAATCCCGGTTACCTCACAAGTACTTGGGTTCATCGTATAACAATTCCCACTCCTTAGACCACATTTATCCGAGTAGAATAGTGATTCTGGTGCTGGACTATCACAAACACACTCCTCATTATTATATATAAACGAACCAACTACTATGGATTCATCCTCAGGTGTGGTAGTATAACGCGTACTACATTCAAATGAACAAGCTCTCGTACATGTACCAGGTGCTGACCTGGCCAATGAAATTTCTCTACAGGTAGTCCCTCCTGTACCACATGTAGGTGCGTCAATAGAGTCCCCCATAAATAAAACTGTTTCATCATCTTGGGTGGCGTTTAAGTCTGTAAACCCAAAACACTCTGTGTTTGCTGAAAAGAAATCACCTGCAATAGCAGTTGTAAATCTTGTTGTATAAACAGTATAGGTGGATGAACCTGTAAATGTTTGTGTTCCGTGTAAACAACCGTTTGAGTCATAACGTGATATACTTCCAGGGGATTTAGCTATGAATGCTACGTAATTGGATGTTGCGTCTGGCATTACTGTAAATTTTGACATTGCTCCAGATGGAACGTGTGGTGCCATTTCTGAACCATCACCATCCGCTTGTTGTTCACAAGTAAATAATTGCATAGGGTCGGCTGTACCCCCATCATTAGGGTCTGAAAATGTTTTTACTCCTGGACCCAACAAACGGTGCCCTCCTTTAGCGTTGGTTGTGACTTGAATAAGACTATAGACCGATACCGCGTTAGGGTTTGTGTTTATTTCTGTGGTTGTCACCCCATTAGAGTTCCCTACTTTAATTAGTCTTTGAGTTGTAGACCCGGCTCTAACTGCATTTGCATTACTTGTAGTTAAAATATGTCCATTGGTTGAGAACCATCCGAATTTAGGTTCGGAAGTCATAGGGTATAAAGGCATACTATCTAAAGAAGCTCTCATTCTATAAACACATATTGGTTTGGTGGAGTATATAAAGTAGTTTCTGGTACTACTTAAAGTACAAGTAACAGCACTATATTGTGTTACACTATTAAAAGTTTGTTCAACAGTTAAACTTGTTATATCCGCACCACCGGTAGTAGTATATGATACTTGTATTGAGTTGGATGCTTCTAGGGATATTATTAGTAATCCCATGGGTGCATTTCTATCGACTCTTGTCGCGAAAGTATATCCCGCGAATCCAGCATATGCACCAGTTAATGCAGGATAAGTATTATTATTTAACATAAAAGGTTTATTACCTTCAATTCTATCACCCACCGCAAAACTACCCAAAGCTGTTGTTGCGGACATCGCAGTACTTATGGTTCCTACAGATGAACCATTTTTGTAAATGGTTGTAGAATTTTTAAAAGCTCTCACTTTATAGGTTCCAGCAACACTAATAAAAAACATATTAGAGAAATCTCCTAAAGCTGCACCGTTTTTCATAAATTTATAATACCCACTAGTATTACCTACAGCATTAGTTCCCAAAATTTCAAAATTATTCAAACTTAAATCATCACCACCACCCGTAATTGTAGAACTAGGAATGCCTGCTTCCATTCCCGTTAAATCAGCCATGGTTCCAATACTAATATTTGTATCTAACACACTCGTCCCTGAGATAAAAGTCTGTAGGTTATCATGTACCCCTTTTATTGTAGTAGAACCCATACTTACTTATTCTTTAATTCTTCGATTTCGGCTTTTAGTTCTTTAATTGATTCAATTAATAATGGAACTATTTTTTCGTACCTAACCCCTTTATACCCATTTTCTCTTGTAGTTACTATCTCAGGTAAAACTTTTTCTATTTCTTGTGCTATTACACCTATATCGTGACCTTCATTACCATGTTGTGTTTTCTTTTCTTCTTTAGTTAATTTTTTCCAATCAAATTCTACCCCACTTATTTGAGACACTTTATCCAGAGCGTTTTCTATTGGTTGGATATTTTCTTTCCATCTTTTATCTGATGATGAGTATGCTACCACATCATTACTAGCATCAATTCTACCGTCTGTTGCTGATGGATTTATATTAACTCCTATTGACCCACCACTAATTCTAATGTCACCAAAAACATCTAAATCAAAAGCTGGAATTTCTGTGTTGATACCCATTACACCATCGTAGAAAGTATCTGGGTTTATTGTTACTGCTGCAGATGTTGTACCATCAGAATAGAATTTATGATTTCTATCAGTAACGTAATCTAAATCAGCGGAAGTAACACCAAAACCATATACACCACCATATAAATCTATATGTGAGACACTAGGTCCACCACTAGTATCAGTATATGCACCGAATTTAAGTTGTGGTGTTGGTGCCGCACCTGAAGTTCCCCCTTCTAAATTTAGTATTCCTTTTACATCTAAACTATCCTGGTCTTCATCCCATAACATGTACTTGCCTGATGTAGCTCCAAAAAACTTAACATCATAGCCAGTATTATCCACACCAACAGTGAAAGTACCATCTAGTTGTACATTACCATCTATATCTACTGCGTCTAAGTTTGTTGTGCCATCCACATCTAAATCACCAGTTACGGATAAATTATCATTAACCGTAGTTTCAGATGTTGTGTGACCAATAGAGATTGGTACAGAACTAGTTGCTGTACCTATTGTAATACCGTTTGAGGTGTTGGAGTTATCTATGTTTAATGTGGTAGTTGAGTCTAATGAAATATTAGTTCCATCTACAACTAGTGTACCGTCTATGTCTGTATTATCAAGATTAGATGTGCCATCGACTGCCAAATCACCAGTAACATTCAAGTTGTCATTAACTGTAGTTTCCGATGTTGTATGTCCAATATTCACAGCTATACCGGAATTTCCTGTCGCAATATTTAAAGTATCTTTAGCTTCTATATGATTATCAGTACCGTCATGATAAATTTGTAAGTCGTTAGCGTTACCTAACATTAATTTATTTTCAGTACCCAATATGGTGTTACCACTAATGTTTAATGTTTGTGCTGTAAGTCCCGCACCCAATTTTATGTTGGTCGTGGCTCCTGATGGTTTAATTCCTGTACCTGTACCATCTTCTTGCCAATATGTGGTAACTGTTGAGAAGTCCGTGAGTCCTGTTAATTGTGCTTTTGTTATTGATTCTACCACACCAGAAGTTTGTCTTACTAAAATTCTTTCTGCACTAGTAGGAGTAGGAGTTGCAGTTCCAACACTATTTAAGTCTAATGTACCACTTAATGTGGTATTACCCATAGCCGATAAGGTACCATCAATAAATGTATTGCCCTTGACGTATGTATTTCCAGTAACACCTAAGTTACCTTTACTAAATGTATCACCACTTATTCTGGTATCACCATCTACAGTTAACAATGCTTCACTAACAGTGTCTGTCCCTATTGCTACTTTATCAGCTCCAGCATCTGCAAATATTAAATGAGTGTCTGTATCACCTTCTACTCTAAAATCCCAATTAGCATAACCATTTTGGTTAAATACAGCACCCGCATTAGATACAAGATTTAGAATGGAATTACCAGCACTTCCTGCATACATATTTATATTATTACCCGCCAGTTGAATTCTAGTAGTAGTAGAATTGTCTGTGAGTCTTCGAATATCATCTGTATAAAGAATTCCATCTGTACTTAAATCTCCTGTTACTATTGTTTTACCGGAAACACCTAATTCACCTGTTACATCTACATTCGTAGTTGTACCAGAAGGTTTTATTCCTGTTCCACTACCATTACCTTGCCAGTAATCATTATCACCAATATCCTCTTTTAATTGTGCTGTGGTTAAATATTCTACCTCACCATTTGATTGTGCAACCAATATATGTCCAAATGAGTAGGACGAACCTGCTGCGTCTATTGTACCAAGGAATGTTCTTCCTGTCACACTTAAATCACCACCAAATCTTGCATCTGTTCTACCGGAAGTTACACCACTAACATTTACATCCCTATTAAAGGTTGCACTTCCTGCTTCAGACATATCAAGTAATAAGGCATCTATTGTACTTGCAGCGTCCTGACCTCTAAATATAATATCTTTGTTGTTAGTCTCTGCCTTGATGATGAAGTGTGAAGCGTCTCTTTTAAATCTACCGAAGTCAGTACCGTTATCACTTAGTATAATATCAGCACCATTAGCATCTAGTGTTATGTCTCCTTCAACATCAAGTAGGAAGTCACCTGAAGATATATCTAGTTCAGCTGAAGTTAAGGTTGCGTTGCCAACGATAAAACCAGCACTACCTGCTTGTATCGAACCATCCACGGTTAATAATGAACTACTAACAGTGTCAGTTCCTATCGCTATTTTATCATTTCCAGCATCTAAAAAGAATAAATTTTGGTCGGTATCCCCTTCCATTCTAACATCTATATCTGCTCCAGCTTCATTAAAAGTTATTTCATCTTGTCCTCCATCATTTTGGGTAAAGTCCAACATGTTGACATTACCGGCGGTAATATTTATATCGTCAGCTGTAAACGTAATTTTAGTATCATCATCACCCTGACCATGTACTGTTGAAACTTCTAATGTATTTATACCACTGATATTTGTTGAGTTATCACCGACAATGTTTCCATTTGCAGTTATATCACCACCTATTGTTATATTGGTTGTAGCTCCTGATGGTTTAATTCCTGTACCAACACCATCCTCTACCCAGTATAAACCTTCAGTAATCCCTGTCAGTTGTGCTTTTGTTATAGATTTAACTACCCCACTAGTATCTTTAACCAATATTACCTCTGTACTGGTTGGGGTTGGTGTAATCGCTGCTACACTATTTAAATCTAAAGTACCACTTAATGTAGTGTTACCCATCGCGGAAAGAGTACCATCAATAAATGTATTACCCTTGACGTATGTATTTCCGGTAACCCCTAAATTCCCTTTGTTAAATGTATTCCCACTAATATTAACGTTACCTCCTTTAATTATTACATTATTATCAAGTAGTGTAGTGGTAGTAGGTGTAAGATATAATTTTTGGTCCCCATTTACAACTAAATTTAATCCGGTTCCGTTTTTATTGATGTATGTATTAGGACTGCCATCAGTACCGTCAAAGTATACTTTATCTCCTTCGTCAATAAAGATATCATGGGTAGTTAAATCACCACTAATATTAGTTTTACCTGAAACTCCTAATACTCCAGTAACATCTACATTTGTTGTGGTTCCTGATGGTTTAACACCTGTTCCACTTCCGTTTCCTTGCCAGTAATCGTTGTCACCTATATCAGCTTTAAGTTGTGCGGTAGTTAGATATTCTACTTCACCATTTGATTGAGCTACAAGTATTTTATCATTACTGTATGAAGCTCCCGCTGCATCTATTGTACCTAAATAAGTTCTTCCGGATATTCCTAATGTACTCGCTATGTGTTGGGTGTGGGCAGATACTATATTACTATATGTTACTCCAGTTACACCAAGATTTCCTTTATTGAATGTGTTACCACTTATTTTTACATCACCATTAACATCAAGTTCCGCTGTAGGGGTGGTTGTTCCAATACCAACTTGAGCACTTTTAAGTGTCATTGTAGTTGTATTAGCTCCGTCAGTTATAAGTATAGAATCATTAGAAGCGTCGTGTTGGATTTTACCTTTTGCAGACCCATTCTCTTGGAACCATACTGTAGCATCAGAATTAGTCTGTGCGTTTATATAGATATTTGTATTTCCAGCATTTTGTACCTCTAGGTGACCACCGTTGACGTGTAATTTTTCTGATGGATTGGTGGTTCCAATACCAACATTACCACTTATAAATGTTTTTCCCGTTACCCCTAGTACACCGGTTACGTCCACATTTGTAGTTGTTCCAGACGGTTTAATACCTGTACCTGAACCATTACCTACCCAGTAATCGTTATCACCAATATCTGCTTTTAATTCAGCGGTGGTTAGATATTCTACCTCTCCATTTGATTGTGCTACCAATATTTTATCTGCGGAGTAACTACCTCCTGCTGCATCTATTGTACCCAAATAAGTTCTTCCCGATATTCCGACCACCCCATTAAATCTTGCGTTAGTATTACCAGATATAATACCATTTACTACTAGTGTTTGGGTTGGGGTATTTCCATTATTTGTGAAGAATGTCGCACCATGTCCACCATCAGCTAAATCTAGTTGGAAAACCTTATTACTACTACCTCCCCCACTACCACCTAAAACTGTAAATTCAACATCACCATTATCTTGATTAAAGACAACACTGTTGTCTCCTCCAAATTTTACCACGCTATTATTAGGGTCATATTCTATTGCACCGTCATCTACATCTAGTTTTCTAATTTTAACAGTAGTGTTGGTATATCCCGAGGTTTTTATTCCAGTCCCAGTTCCATCTCCTTCCCAATAATCAGATGTAAATCCTGTAAGAGATGCAGTAGTTATGGATTCTATTTCTCCTGTTGATTGTACCACTAATATCTTATCGGATGCTGTTGCTGTTGCTGTATCTACACTTCCTAAGAATGTTTTACCACTAATACCTAACACAGATGAGTTAGCAGTAATGATAGAATTTGCATCATCAACTGTTAATATAGTTTCATTTGTAGTCCCCTCTACATCTCCAATTTCTACTTTATAACCAGAACTAAATTTTATAGATGAGTCTGAATCACCTATTCTTATAATATTATCTTTAACTAATAAATTATTATTTAGGGTTGTATTACCCATAGCAGATAAGGTACCACTTATATTGGTGTTACCACTAACCCCTAGAGTACCTGTGGCAGAAACAACACCCTTATGTAATTTTAATACGGTATTATCTGCACCACCATCTTGATTCTCTATAATTGCTAATCCATCTCCATTATTAACATAGAAATCAAAATATAAATTAGAAGCGTCTAAATCTTCTATTCTTAGTTTTGCGTCTGTACCACTTGATTTAATATGTAAATCAGCGGATGGCCCTGTTGTTGAATTATTACCTAATAATAAGTTCTTTATTTTTCCGTCACCATTTACTTCAAATGTAACTGTTGGAGTCGATACTGTGTTTACACCAACCAAACCATTTAAAATTGTTCTACCACTCACCCCTAATTGACCCGTTACGTCTACATTAGTTGTTGTACCTGACGGTTTTATTCCTGTTCCACTACCATTTCCTTGCCAGTAATCGTTATCACCTATATCCGCTTTGAGTTGTGCGGTAGTTAGATATTCTACTTCACCATCTCCTTGAGCTACCAATATTTTATCTGCAGAGTAACTACCTCCTGCTGCACCTATATCCCCCAAATAAGTCTTACCAGATACACCTAATTCATTCTTAATTAGAGTATTTCCAGATACATTAACACCAGCAGATGTTGTTGTTATTTTTGTGCTATCTTGGTACCTTAAATTAACACCCCCATCAGTACCTTGAATCCACACCTCACCATTTGTTTTGTTTCTTACAAAAAAGTTAGTTGCCGCGTCAATATATAAATCTCCAGTACCTGTGTCTTGTATAAAACTATTACTACCATCGTGATATATTTGTAAGTCGTTAGCGTCACCTAACATTATTTTATCGTCATCCCCTAAAATAGTATTACCACTTACATTTAAAGTTTGTGCTGTTAATCCACCCCCTAATTTTATATTGGTGGTTGCACCTGAAGGTTTTATTCCAGTTCCCGTACCATCCTCTTCCCAATATAGTCCTTCAGTAATCCCTGTCAGTTGTGCTTTTGTTATAGATTTTACCACTCCGGAAGTATCTTTAACTAATATAACTTCTGTACTAGTCGGTGTAGGTGTAATTGCTGCTACACTATTTAAATCTAAGGTACCAGTTAAAGTAGTATTACCCATAGCGGAAAGGGTACCATCAATGTATGTATTACCTTTGACATATGTATTTCCAGTTACACCAAGATTTCCTTTAGTAAATGTATCCCCAGTTATTCTAACACTACCATTAACATCTAATTTTACTGTAGGTGTGTTAGTACCAATACCTACCCTATCTGTACTACCTTCAACATACAACGTGTTGTCGTCGGAATTAGTTCTCACTTGAAAATCAACATCACCACCGTCTCCAATTTTTACAAAGGTTGGAGACTCTGATATGGTAATAAGTTGTTCATTCCCTGCGTTAATCCCAATAGAGTCATCGGCAAATTGTATGAATGTATCGCTGTCACCAGCATGTTTAATATATTCAGAAACGAACAGGTCTCCACTTATAGTGGTATCACCACTAACTCCTAATACTCCAGTAACATCTACGTTGGTTGTAGTTCCCGAAGGTTTTATTCCAGTACCTGAACCATTTCCTTGCCAGTAATCGTTATCACCTATATCCGCTTTTAGTTGTGCGGTAGTTAGATATTCTACTTCACCATTAGATTGAGCTACGAGGATTTTATCATTACTGTATGAAGCTCCCGCTGCATCTATTGTACCCAGATAAGTTCTTCCGGACACACCTAATGTACTCGCTATGTGTTGTGTATTTGCTGATACTGTATTACTATAGGTTATACCAGTTACCCCTAAATCACCTTTATTAAATGTATCACCACTTATTATTACATCACCACCACCAACAGTAAGTGTGTTATATAAATCTACTTCCCCCGTATCATCAATTTGTAATCTTACGTTTAATGTACCACCAGCACTAGCAGCTTCTTTTAGTTGGAGTCTTCCACTGGAATCTATTTCTTGTTGCCATACTTGTCCGGTACCACTTCTATATAACCTAATTCTCGGAGAAAGATTAGCACCTACCTCTAGTCTATCTTCCGATGTATCCCATAACATATAGGAACTTGCGGTATCACCAAAGAATTTAACATCATAACCAGTGTCATCAACACCAACAGTTAGTGTCCCATCCATTTGTGTATTACCGTCTATATCTACACCATCTAAATTGGATGTACCGTCAACATCTAAATCACCTGTAATATTAGTTTTACCTGAAACTCCTAATACTCCAGTAACATCTACATTTGTAGTTGTTCCAGACGGTTTTATTCCAGTGCCTGAACCATTACCTACCCAGTAGTCAGATGTAAATCCTGTTAGAGCAGCTGTGGTTATAGATTCTATTTCTCCTGTGGATTGTACAACTAATATCTTATCGGATGCTGTTGCAGTTGCTGTATCTACAGTACCTAGGAAGGTTCTACCTGATACCCCTAAAGTACTTGATATGTGTTGGGTGGTAGTACTTAACGTACCTGCTTGAGTTAACTTCATGGCTTCAGCCATACTACCACCACTACCATTACCAAACCTCCACAACCATTCTCCAGTAGTATCACTTGTGTTACTATCCCACTGGTCAAACCTAGTAGTCATAGTACCACTAGTCTCGTCTTGTCTATGTACTAAGTGTGCATTTCTATCGTCAGTGTAAACTCCCCAATATTGAGAACTACTTCTACCAATTTTAAGTTGGGGTTGTGTGGTTGTAGCTGCGGCATTAGTGTACACCTCAAGACCAACACTTTCATCTGTGTGTTTAATTTCTAACCTAGCACTACTAGTGTCCCAAAACATATACTCTCCAGAATCATCACCAAAGAATTTTACGTCATGACCAGTATCATCTACACCTACAGTTAGTGTCCCATCCATTTGTGTATTACCATCAATATCTACTGTATCTAAATTTGATGTGCCATCAACATCTAAATCACCTGTAATATTAGTTTTGCCTGAAACCCCAAGTACTCCTGTTATATCTACGTTGGTTGTAGTTCCCGAAGGTTTTATTCCAGTTCCACTACCATTACCTACCCAATAATCATTGTCTCCTATATCCGCTTTGAGTTGTGCGGTTGTTAAATATTCTACTTCACCATCGCCTTGTGCTACTAATATTTTATCTGCGGAGTACCCATCTCCTGCTGCGCCTATATCCCCTAGATAAGTCTTACCAGACACACCTAACTCATTCTTAACTAAAGTATTTCCGGAAACGTTAATCCCGGTTGATGTGGTTGTTAATTTTAAACTATTATTATGGAAAATAGCAACTTCACCTCCGTTAGCTGCTGTTAGATAATTTGCACTCCAATCTGCGTTATTTAATCTTAAATCATTTCCTTGTAAAGATAAATGACCTGTCCCAACATCTTTTATTATACTATGACTACCATTGTGGAATATTTGTAAGTCGTTAGCGTCACCTAACATTATTTTATCGTTATCCCCTAAAATAGTATTACCACTTACATTTAAAGTTTGTGCTGTTAATCCTGCATTTAATTTTATATCTGTGTTGGTTGTACCACCGGAAGGTGTTATACTAGTACCATCTGTATTACCTGTCCAATGGTCTGAGTCTCCAATATCTGCTTTTAACTCAGCGGTAGTTAGATATTCTACTTCACCGTTAGATTGTACGACCAATATCTTATCGTTTGAGTAGGATGAACCTGCTGCGTCTATTGTACCAAGAAATGTTCTCCCACTTGTATTTAAATCACCACCAACTAAAACATGACTACTACCTGTAATCATACCAGTTACAGTGGTGTTACCACTCACACCTAAAACACCATTTAAAGCTGTATTACCCATAGCGGATAATGTACCATTTACATCTAAACCTGGTAGAAAAGAACTTCCTATAGCAGTTATTTCTGCTGTCTTATCACCATTATAATATAAATAAATGTCACCCCTGTTAGAGTAACTTCTTAATTGACCAGCTATTGTTGTACCGTCTGTTTCTCTCCAAACTAGGACGGTTCCGTTAGTATCTGGGTCTATATCTATTATAGCGTCATCGATTTTGAGGTCCCCAGTCATTGTGGTTTTACCACTCACCCCTAATTGGCCTGTCACATCAACATTAACAGTACCCCCTGATGGTTTTATTCCTGTTCCGCTACCATTACCTACCCAATAATCAGATGTAAATCCTGTAAGAGCTGCAGTAGTTATGGATTCTATTTCTCCTGTTGATTGTACTACTAATATTTTGTCACTCGCAGTAGCGGTTGCTGTATCTACACTTCCTAAATAAGTTTTTCCAGATATTCCTAAGGTACTTGCTATGTGTTGGGTATTGGCGGACACTATATTACTATATGTTACCCCAGTAACCCCTAGATTACCTTGGTTAAATGTATTACCACTAATATTAGCATTACCTTCTGCTGTTACTAACTCGGAAGCTGTAAATTCTTCTACTAGGGTGGTACCATTTTTCACTTCAAATTTATGAGATGTACTTGTAGCACCAACAACAAAACCATAACTACTAGTATTAATATAACTGTCTGCATTATATGAAAATAAGTTATATATGGTTCCCGCGTTGTATAAAGATAATTTACCTCCTTGGGTGTGGTTAGATAACATGTATGCTTCAGTTACAGCGTCTGCTGTTTCGTAACCCACTATATCCCCATCAGATTCTGCTATTGTAACTCTACCATTACCATCCCCAATTTGTACTTGGCTATCTAGGATAGTCATACCACTAATGTTTAGGGTTTGAGCTGTTAGCCCAGCATTTAATTTTATATCTGTGTTTGTTGTACCACCTGAAGGTGTTATACTAGTTCCGTCAGTATTACCCGTCCAATGGTCTGAATCACCAATATCTGCTTTTAGTTCTGCTGTTGTTAGGTATTCTACTTCACCATTAGATTGAGCTACAAGGATTTTATCTGCGGAGTAACTACCTCCCGCAGCATCTATAGTCCCTAAAAATGTTCTTCCGGTTACACTTAAATCACCACCAAATCTTGCATCTGTTCTACCGGAAGTTACACCACTAACATTTACATCCCTATTAAATGTTGCGTTACCCCCTTCTGATATGTCTAAAGTAAGAGCGGTTATAGTGCTACCACCCTCACTACCTTTAAATATTATATCTTTATCTGATGTTGTGTTTTGTATAACAAGGTTTGCACTACTGTTTGATAATCTACCATATTCAGTACCTCCAGCTCTTAATACAACATCACCACCTCCTGCATCTAATCTAATATCATCTGCAACATCAATAGTGAAATCACCACTACCACTGTGAGTCATTGTAGCTTCCCCATTATCAAAGATAATACTACCATTACCAGGTAAGTAAGTATTACCACTTATACCTAACACACCCGTTATATCTACGTTGGTGGTGGTTCCGGATGGTTTAATTCCTGTACCCGTCCCATTACCTACCCAATAATCGGATGTAAATCCTGTTAAAGCAGCTGTGGTTATAGATTCTATTTCTCCTGTTGATTGTACTACAAGTATCTTGTCGGATGCTGTTGCCGTTGCTGTATCTACACTACCTAAGAATGTTCTACCTGATACCCCTAAGTTACCCCCAAATCTTGCATCTGTCACACCAGATAATACACCATTTATATTTGTATTACCACTAACACCTAAACTATCGGTTAGTATGGTAGACCCTGAAACATGAAGTCTTGCTCTTATAGTTTCAGTAGCAGTACCAATTCCAACAACACCAGTACCCATAACTGTTATTTTCTCATCTGCTGTGGTATACCCCCCCAACGTGAACCCCATACGTGTAGCATCATTACCATAAGAGTTACCAAAAATACTACGTTGTTGACCTGAGTTACTGTGTCCTATACCAGTTCTACCCGCGATTCTTACTTGTAGTGCATCAGCCCCCGATAGGCCACCATCTACATCAATAGCTACTGTTGGGTTAATAGTACCTACCCCAAACATTTGGTTTGCAGCAAAATTAACTATTGTATCCCCGTCTTTATTTTTTAAATTTAACCCATAAAATGAACCAGTAGATTCTGACTCAAATGTATAGTCTTGATGTGGATTTGAGTTTGAGTGAAATTTTAAGAAGTGCCCATTATCTTCCCTATCTATTGTTAGTGGATAACCGGTACCAGAACCACCACTTAATAAAATATTTGTACTTCCAGATGGAGATATACTAAGACTGTCTGTATTGGATGACCAGTAATTTTCTGTAAATCCTGTTAATTGTGCTTTTGTTATAGACTTAACAACTCCCGCAGTGTCTTTAACCAATATAACTTCGGAACTTGTGGGGGTTGGGGTGATTGCTGCTACACTATTTAAGTCTAGTGTACCACTTAATGTGGTGTTACCCATCGCGGAAAGGGTTCCGTCAATAAATGTATTACCTTTAACATATGTGTTACCAGTAACACCTAGATTAGTTTTGATGGAAGTATCACCACTTATTTTTACATTACCATCAATATCAAGTTTTGCGGTTGGGGTTGATGTTCCTATACCGACACCTGTAGTGTCTAATCTAAAAAGGTGACTATTACTATTGTCAACTTTCATTTGAATAAAATCACTACCCTCATCTCCAGTGATTGCAACTCTTCCTATATTTCCATCAGTTGTTGCAAAAAATATACTTTTAGAATTATCTAATCTAATATCACCACCAGCTATATCTAATTTCTTTTGGGGGTCTGTAGTTCCTATACCAACATCACCACTTATAAATGTTTTTCCTGTTACCCCTAGTACACCGGTTACATCGACATTTGTAGTTGTACCAGATGGTTTAACACCTGTACCACTACCATTTCCTTGCCAGTAATCTGAGGTAAATGCTGTAAGTGCTCCAGTAGTGATGGATTCTATTTCACCTGTGGATTGTACCACTAATATCTTATCGGATGCTGTTGCTGTTGCTGTATCTACACTACCTAAATAAGTTTTTCCAGATATCCCTAATGTACTTGCTATATGTTGAGTGTTGGCAGATACTATATTACTATATGTTACCCCAGTAACTCCTAGATTAGTTTTGATATAAGTGTCACCACTTATTTTTACATCACCATTAACATCTAATTTTACTGTAGGTGTTTCTGTTCCTATACCAACTCTATGAGTAGAAGCATCAGTAAATAATATAGTACTAGAACCACCTTTAATGGTTAAATCTACATCATTATTACCATTATTGAATATAATATCATGTGGAGCAGAAGAAGCGTCATTTAAATCTATATATGATATACCGCCTACATCAAATTGAATTCTATCATCTAGAAAATTAATGAAAGTGTTAGGGTCACCAATATGTTTAATTTTTTGACTAACATATAAATCTCCATTTATAGTGGTATCACCACTAACCCCTAATTGGCCCGTCACATCAACATTAACAGTACCACCTGAAGGTTTTATTCCTGTTCCGCTACCATTACCTACCCAATAATCGTTATCACCAATATCTGCTTTTAATTCAGCTGTAGTTAGATATTCTATTTCACCGTCACCTTGAGCTACAAGTATTTTATCTGCGGAGTAACTCCCTCCTGCTGCGTCTATAGTTCCAAGATAAGTCTTACCAGATACACCCAACTCATTTTTAACTAAGGTATTCCCTGACACATTAACTCCACTTGATGTTGTTTCAAATTTCTTTGTACCGGAATAGTATAAGGAAACGGCACCCGAAGCTACTCCTCTAAAAAGATAACTGGTAGCACTTCCATCAACAAAATCTAGTGTATCACCTTGAACCTGTAATGTACTACTACCTACATCAATTCTACCACCACTACTATTAGCAAAAACCTCTAAATCATTATCAGCACCTAACATTATTTTATCGTTATCCCCTAAACTGGTATTACCACTAATATTTAAAGTTTGTGCTGTTAACCCTCCATTTAATTTTATGTCAGTATTAGTTGTTCCTCCTGAAGGTGTTATACTAGTACCATCTGTATTACCAGTCCAATAATCAGCATCTGCAATATCTGCTTTTAATTCAGCTGTAGTTAGATATTCTATTTCACCATCACCCTGTGCTACCAATATTTTATCTGCGGAATAACTACCTCCTGCTGCATCTATTGTGCCTAGATAAGTCCTACCTGACACCCCTAATTCATTCTTGATTAAAGTATTTCCTGAAACATTAACACCCACTGATGTAGTTTCAAACTTTTTAACATTATCGTAGTAAAGTTCAACTGCTCCATCGGCAATACCCTTCACCATAAGTTCTGTACTACTATCCTTAGAAATTATAACATTATTGTCACTTTGTAGGTAGAGGCTTCCGGTTCCTGTTTCTCTTATTATTGAGTGGCTTCCATTGTGAAATATCTTTAGGTCATCACTATCACCAACTCCTACATAGTTAGCACTAACACTACCATCACCCAGTAATATACTTCCACCAAAAGTTGAATTACCAGTTACTCCTAGTACACCTGTTACATCTACATTAGTGGTTGTCCCTGAAGGTTTTATTCCTGTCCCACTTCCGTTTCCTACCCAATAATCTGAGGTAAATGCTGTAAGAGCACCTGTGGTTATACTTTCAATTTCTCCGGTGGATTGTACTACTAGTATTTTGTCTGATGCTGTTGCTGTTGCTGTGTCTACACTACCTAAATAAGTTTTTCCAGATATTCCTAATGTGTTTGCTATATGTTGTGTGTTTGCCGATACTACATTACTGTATGTTACTCCACTAACTCCTAGGGTTTTCTCCATAAATGTCTTACCACTTATCCTCACCGCTCCATTAACATCAAGTACTGAACTAGGTGTACCTGTTCTTATACCTACCCTATCATTTCCTGCGTCTAAAAAGAATAGGTTTGATTCATCAGTTCCTTCCATTCTAACATCTACATCTACCCCAGCTTCATTAAAAGTGATTTCATTGGTAGTATCCTGAGTAAAGTCGACCATATTAACATTACCGACCGTAATATTTATGTCATCATCAGTAAATAATATTTTAGTGTCAGGGTCTCCAACATGATAAATCTCACTTCCTACCCCCAATACTCCACTTATAGTAGTATCTCCGGTTACACCTAAAAGACCCGGTAGATTAACATTAGTTGTTGTATTTGAACCGGAAGTTGTAATACTAGTACCGTCACTACTACCTGACCAATAGGAGGCAAAATCATCAAAACCACTTACTGTAAAAGTACCGCCAGAAGAATTGGTGAATGTAACAACTCCAGTTGCTTGATTTAACGTACCTCCCGTAACAAAAGCGTCGTTAAATAAGAGTGCACTATTTGTGACTGTAAATGTACCGCCCGTAGTATTTGTAAAATTAAGTGTGGAGTTGGCCCCATTTGCTGTACCACCGGTCACATAAACACCAGTACTCCCAGTACCACCACCAGAACTACCAGATAGACAATTATTATATAGTTTAGTTACGTAGTCAGAAAATACTTTATCTTTTGGGCAGGAATTGTTATAATATTCTGTGAGACCATTAACAAAATCGTCATAGGTTTGTGAGGGAACCGTATAACAACATAATGGTTCCCATACATCACCGTAGTAATTAAGTATAGTTCCGTAATCTAGTGTAAGACATTCTGACATAATTTAAATTTCTTCTATACATAAATATCTATTAGTTGTATATTTATTAATAAAGTAAAAAGCTTGAGTATTCACTTTATATTTTAAAAAAAGGATTATATAATTAATAAAAACAAAACTATGTTATTAAACAAAGACTTACCTCACAATTTAACAACAGAACGTATAGAGATTACTTTCTGTGGGAAAGGAAAATGCAAATGTCCATCAATAGATATGGACCTAAACCGTGATAAAATTATTATCGGCGGAGAAAAAGAAGGTTATACTGAATTTACTAAGGAAGAGTTTGAACTTTTCGTTAATGAAATTAAAGCTGGTACTTTCGATAAATACATGAAATAATTATGGGATGTGGATGTAAAAAGAAAAAAGCTCAAGCTGCCGCTGCGGCTCAAACAGCACAATCTAGAACAATTAACCAAACGGGAAATCCTGGAGAAGCAAATGTTGCTGCTGTACAAGAAACCAAAGAATATCAAGGTAAAGTAAGAGACGCTCTTAAACAACTTATGGACATAAAGAGACGTAAGCGAACACCTAAAAGATAATAACTTAAAATAGAGAATAAAATAAAGGCACTTAATAGTGCCTTTATTTTTGCCAAATATTTATATGTTGTAATGAAATTATTAAACAACCTACATAATATTATTCTAGAACAATCTACTCCTTGGTATGAGAAGGTTTTCCAAAGTGAGGATTTTGACTCACTATGGCCTCTTATAAAGTTATTTGGTGGTGATATACACGACATGTATCTCCAACTAGATAAGATGGGTAAAGGTCGAGACTTCTTAGACCACATTTCAACTCGATGGCCAGAGGAAGGGTCTTTAGGACACCTTATTAACGCATTAGGTGGAATGAAAAAATGGGATATTGGTATGGTTGATGACGATTTAATGGATGAGTATGTTGGTGATGTTTATTTAAATGATATGAGGTATATCAGTAAAAATGAAGACGGTAGGATTATACTAGAGTTAATGCCTGGTGAAGAAGCTGAGTTTTTTGAGAGTGGGGGTTATACTAGAAGTGGTGCTGATTGTCATGAAGTTGCAAAACAAATATTCAGTGATGAAGGATTAGACTGGGAACCTTATGACTCAGATATGAAAATTGAGGAATTACTGGAGTTGATGACTGAAGAAAATTACATAAAACTAGTAAGATATATAGGAACTGAGTTCCAAAATGAGGAAGTTGATGCATGGAGAGAGGAGTTTGATGGGTGGAGGGAAGAAGACCAACTACCAGACGGTAAGGTTTTTTTAACTCTTAACAGGATGAATGGTTTTTTAGGTGATGATAGATATAACTTGGCTGTTCTTATAGGTAATACACCGGAATTAGAAGAGGTAGAAGGGGATATACAGAATGCCTATAGTAGGGCATGGAATGATGTGGTACTAAACCAATACTATACCGGGTATAACCAAGCCTTTGAGGAATTTTTAGGAAAACCAATAGGTGAAGGTATCACAAGTACCTATAGAGATGTGGTAAATCGTGAAACGGGTAAAAATGAATATAAGAAAGTAGATGTACCTGTAAAATATTTCGATGTAACAGATAGAGCAAGAGCTATGATAGTTAGACATGCATATGAGATTGATAACCCTGAAGATTTTTTATCTATGATAC
>Ga0315315_10001437_pt1 | contig 21803 bp, 30 predicted proteins | sample M140m3416metaG_FD_203699 | JGI IMG/M metagenome (GOLD analysis project Ga0315315, IMG submission 203699) | Ammonia-oxidizing marine archaeal communities from Monterey Bay, California, United States - M1 40m 3416 | ecosystem: Environmental > Aquatic > Marine > Intertidal zone | place: USA...
TCCCCTCTCCCTGCGTTTGTTGTTGTTAGCTTGCTTTCGCTCTTAAGAATTCTTGACGGACGGGAGTAGTATCGTAGTATGCTATATAACTACCCCAATGCTCGTTGAGTTTTGCCCATTTTTTACAGAATCTTGTCAATTTCCCTTTTTGACTTGGTGTAAACAATTCTTGTAATCCGTTTCGTGGGTCGCGTAAATCAGCTTTCAAGCCTAATGCGTTAGAGAGGATTTCGGTTGGGCGCAGAAAAAATGTTTTCTTTTCGCCACAAGCTATTTGCATCGCGTCAAACTCTTCTACCATCTCAGCAAACGATCCGCTAAGTGAAGGTTCGCGTGAGTCCCATAATTCGTCTAATGCGTATTTTTTTTGTTCTGCTGTGGTTGCGTTTGCGGAAGTAGCTGTCATCTTTTTTCTCCTGTAGAGTAGTGGTGTGTTTTTAAACTTAAACTAATTATAAATCATTTCGTTTCAGAACACAAGTGTTTTTTTTGTTTTTTTTAAAAATAATTATGCAAGAGTGTCAGAAACTTGCCCTCCCACTATCCAAAATAGGGTTTTTCTGTTCCAATATTTTTTTATTTCTTTTATGTTTTCTTGTATATAATTCATTATTTTACCTTCGTAGCGTGGGTGAAAGACAATATCTCCGTAGGTAAACGGCATTAAAGTTTCATATTTACAATAACCCGTTCCATTAAGATCATAATGCCTAACTTTATACTCTCCTCGCTTGCCGACAAAACTTCCAAGTAAATTTTTATTGGACAATTCGCTATAGTCGAAATATTGATTTACTGATCGACCTGTCTGTAGACTAATCGCCTTTAGCCTTTCGGGTATGTAGCCAAGATTCTTAGATCCGTTATTACCGATCCCCATCAATATTATATTCTTCAAACCTTTCGGTGGATACAGTGAGATTCCATACAAGATAGAAACTACACTATTGCAACTACCCGAAGGGACAATCAGTGTTTCAATGTCATCGGGTATATTACGAACCTGCTCTGCTCCTATTCTGTGGAATGCTTCTATTTTTTGGAATCCATGTTTTGCTAATAAGGTAATGTTTAGCTCAAGCATCTTCCAATCATTGCCTTTTAATTGCTCTTTTTTTTGGAATTGCTCACATGATTTTTGCAGAGCCTTCGCGTAGCCTATTTTGGATACGTGGATTTCTGCTCCAAGACGATGTGCGTGTCGTGCATAATTGTGTTCCAAGTAGTTTTTTGCTCCAATAAAAATTACGCATCGTTTGTTGAAGTGTTTACACATAGACGAGATGAATGGATGTTGAGGAGAGCCAACAACGGAACCCGAAACTACTCCTTCCATGCTTGGCGATGCTTCTACCCATCTATTCATTAGGTGTAAACATTGTCGTGCCTTAGACCCGTTTATATTGCCGTATCCTAATGGAGCGAATTTATCCTCTCGCTTGAAATTTATTCCTAATACTTCTTCTACGGGCGTAAGGTCGAATAAATGATTTTCCCAATTATAGGATCTGTGATACGGATCTTCGTGATACTGCCTAACAAGCGTCATTGATTAATCGGGTTTCTTTTTTTTCGTTCAATACCCTCATGCGATCTAATGGTAGCATAGCCATAATATCGGTTTCCGTCCCGTTAGTGTAGGGTTGCCTTGTTTGAATTGTTTTTAGCGTATAATCTTGTCCCGATTGTAGTTTTGTACAATTAAAATAAGCGATATTGTCAGAGTGTATCGCGTAAACAACTACAAGGTATTGAGCAGACAATATTTCTGCGCACCGTTGCCCCTCTATGATTTTAGAATTTGAAATCATGTAGGTTTCACGTGGAACGAACCTAAAATCATTATTATCACCGTATCTGTCATGCAACCTAAAACGACCATCTTCACCTTTCGTTATTTTGCTGTTTCGCGTTTTGATCTCCATGACGTATAATGTATTGTTTACGTGCAGAAGAGCATCTACCCTTGATGTTTTTGTAGGGATCTCGTAGACACTACTTGCCCCTGAGTATTTCGCCATTCTCCGAATCACTTCTTGTTGCGCTCTAATTCTTTCTTTACCCAACTCTGTGTCTACTCCTAATTGTTGTTTTGCGTCATTTGGAGTTCTATAATCTCCCATACTCGCTCTGTTTTGTGTTTGGGTTTGATCTCTCATTTTAGACCTCCGCAATCTTTAGCGTAACATGCAAAGCAGATCCCCGTTGATGATGCAGGTCTGTTCATGCAAAATGACTTACGGCAATACACTGTATACGACTTGTTTTCTACGGTTTCTCTGCTTGTTTTTATCCGCTTCTTGTTCGCATACCTGCAAAAAACCTTCGGGTCTACGCCAAGATGTTCTGAGGCTTTGGTCGGTGATCCGCAATTTTTAATCAGTTCTATTATGTCGTTTCTTGTTGATTCTTTCAGAAAATCTATAGCTATCATTTCATTTCTCCTGTATATATTGTGGTGCCAACCCGTTTGCTAATTCCATGTAGCGATCTACGTTCACCTCATGCCAACCTTTATTGCCTACCTTTTCCTTTTGCGCTACCCGAAACACTTCGTTGCTCAACATATGTAGCCGATTGTCATTTGGTTTCAAGTTAAACGTTTTACGGATTTCTTCTTTTACGATCATTGCATTTTTTTGGTTTGTCCTGACTCGCTCCATCCACGTATTTGCCTCTGAGGATGTTACTGCTTTTTCTTGCCATTCTCTTGATTGGTTGATGCTCTCCCTGCGCTCTTTTTCGTCGTTTTTTCTTTTTTCGATTTCTTGGTGATGGACGTATATACGAGTTACGGTTGGTTTTATAACGCAACGTTGCCGTCCGTGTTCTAATGTTGTGTCTCTTGCATATGATTTTAATGCGTACTCGAAATTGTCCATGCCGATATCTGCTACGAGGCCACCGTATACATGCCCGTCGTCCTCTGTGATTTCTTGCATTTGCCACATTGATCGCATGTAGCGCATACATTCGCGGAATCTTGGCAGGTCAGATTTTTCTACGGGGATTTCTCTTTTGGAGCGGTCATCCTTAGAATTGGGGTGCGTCCCAATCAGACTCGCTCCGAAAATTTTTGAGATTTCGGTCGGTTCTGTCATCTGCGTTTCCTCCTGATGTTGTGTCCCACGACATTACGGTTGCCCAAGTCAAATTCCCCTTACTTGTCCGTTGCGTGAGTTGGTGTGGACCCCTGCGTATTATCCACATAAAAGTATTGGGGTCTGAAAATACTTTTTTAACTATTGTTGCTATTGTGACGATACTTAATTGATATTTATGGTGTAGGTCGCGTAATGCTCCAACCTGCATAGATTCTCGCGGATAGGTTGGGAACGAATTAACCATAGCTGTAGATGCCTTTTTCCACAAGTCCCACAGCAATTTTGCGTCATAATCAGGGTCAGGAATAAATGTAGGAGAGGTGTCCCAATCTACCGTCTCTTCCGTAACCTGTTCACCATTAGCGTATGTGACCACATTGTCGGGTATAGACCTGTCTACCGTAACCTCAGGTATATATTGAATTGTGCGGTTTCGGTTCGTTCCCTCTAACCTGATCTTGCCTTCTGCTGACAGTTCTTTAATGTATTTTTCTATCGTGTTTTTGCTTATCCCTATGTCGTAGGTAGTGCGGAAATATAGAGCAATGTAACGAGCCGAACTCTTCATCGGTGTCATAGCTTGGTGAGCAAAAAATTCAGATAATCGTTGCTTGTTCGTCATTGTAATTTTTCCCTCATAGACTTTATCCAATCTTCAGTGGAGCGAAATCCTTTATATGATGAGCAGGGAGAGAATCCACTCCTGAGGATGTCCGTAACAACCCCAACCAACTCGTCAGGAGCTACCCTGTCGAGAAGGTCTCTGATCATATTCAGCTCTTTACTACTCATGATTTCCCCTCTTCAATATCTTTGCGTGCGTTTTCATTTGATTGGTGATCCATTAGCGCACTGTGCAATTTTTTGCCGATAGATTTAATTTGCTTCTCGTCCAAATCGTAGATAGAATTTTTAGGGATATGATTGATGCCAATAAATTCGTCCATAACAAGATAGTGTTCAGCAAAAATTTTGTCGGCAATGTCTTTTTTCGCAGGGTCGCCAATATGCTTGCTGACGTAGTTGTGGAACTTTTCCCACTGCTCTGTTGCGCGAACATTTTTCTTTTTCTTGTCGTAGAGCGCAAGGCCAAATTGATAACCGAATGTCATCATTGCGCGCTTCATCGCATCGCTCTCCGCTTCTTTGATTGCGCCTTCGTGTGCTTGCCCGACATTTTTACCATAGCCTGATCCATAACCCCAACCCTCTCTGCGCGTAAAGCTGAGTCGGTCTTTCCCATGCCATACGGTTATACGTGATTTTGCTGAGTAGTGTATATTGTGCGTTCCACCTCGCTCTGACGAGTCAAGCAGGTTCATTTCTACGGTTTCGCGCTCCCAATTTCCGTGGCCGAAAACCTGATTGAAACGATCAATTACGTACCATGCTTCTACGTAATCAAGCGTAAATCCATTTTGATCGCGTGATGATACGTGCTTCTCGTCAAGGGGTTGATTTAACTGTAGTGTCGTTTGCTCGTTAAACATTTCTATCCTCCTGTTGTGGTGTTTTGTAAGGGTTTGCTAATATAGTTTTTTTTGTCATTTTCAACAAGCCATTAATAAATTTTTTGTAAAATTGGCTTAATTCTAATCTTTTTGGTTCGCGTCTCTACTGTTCTGAGTTTATTGACTTCGCTTTCCGTGTAGACGTATACTCCGTCCGCTTCTCTCTTTCTCCCTACGTTTATCGTCTTGCCCCAACGGTGTATCCAAACCTTACTCCTTCCAATTTTCTGACTCACCTCAAGTGCTGTGTATGATTCTCCTACGGCATCTTGAACAAGCGTTTCAAAAGTGTCATCATCAATCTGCAGGTCACTTTTTATCCTTAACGGGTCTCCGTCAACAATTTTGCTCCGTAAATATGTTCTGAACATTTGGCTATCCATCGTTTTCGCCTTTTCCTTTCGCTATTAGGTTTTGTAGTTTCATTACAGCAATGTTTTCATCCCGTTGTTGTCTCCATTCATCGTATGCGTAATCTTCGTCAAACTCCTCTGCTTCTTCTTCGCTTGGCGGTTCATCGTTAAATGGTATTCGGCAAATGTTGGTCATTGACTATTCTCCGTGACTATTTTTGTGATTTCTATGTCTTTCTCTATTGCGCTTGCTGTTTTTTTTGTTAAATACGTTTCGTTGTTTGCTCGCTGTCTCGTCTGCGCTACAATTAGGTTGGCTTGCGTTAGCATGTCTAATAGTGCCTGTTTAATTTTACTTATCGCCACCTCTTCTACTGTCTCCTGTGCTGTAGCTCTTTGGTGAATAGGTTTCCCCTCTCCGTAATGATACGTTACATTCGTCAGTTCTACATCCTCATCTATTTGATCAACATCGTCCCTTGCGCGATCAACAGCCAACCTGATGTCTGACATTATCCGTTGCGCCTGTTCGTTGTATTGGGTTAGGGTTTTCATTATGCGTTGGCTCTGTTTTCTTTCCATAGTTCGAAGTCGTTTTTCTCATCCTCATCCTCAACATCAACCCAACAGTCGTCGTTAGGACTGCGCTCCCATTTTCTTGCGCCCGAATTGTCTATCTCGTCTGCTTTGGTTTCTTTTGTTGGGTGTGGGTTGGTAGAGCGATCTCTGAGTTTTAGAAACTTCCGCAATGCCTGATGCGCCTGTTCCTTTGTTGCGTAAAATGTTCTGTGATCTGACCAAGGGCATAAGTGCTTATTGGTTGGATTTAAAGAAAACGGAACTAATGACAGGTCGTTAAGGAATTTTACAAAAATATCTTTCTTGTCCTCTAATACAATTTTTTCAATCGCTGACCGTGAAGGACATGGTTCACCCTTCGGTTGACTACCGTAAAAACTTAGCTGATAAATTACCATTATGATTTTCTCCTGTTAACGTGGTGTTAGGTTTTTAGATTCTTCCCCAAAGATGTGATTCAAGATATTCCATATGTTCACCCGAACGGGTTACTACCTCAACAATATAACCAAGGGTCATAGTCGTTTTCAGCAAGTGAAAGTTTACGCTGTTAACTGCTTTGACTACGCGTGCTGTAGTTGGGTCGTCTGATCCTACGTCATTGATGTATTCTTGCTTGGCGCGTTCTGCGTGTTCGGTTGTCTTGAAGATGTTTTTTGGTAGAATTTTCATTTTGATTCTCCTGTAAAATTGTGTGGTGTTTTTTAAATCTATAACTAATATAAAACAATTCGTTTCAGAACACAAGTCTTTTTTTGACTTTTTTTTATTTTTTTTTACAGTAAGCTATTCAAAACCGATCTTACTTCCTTTACCCTACAAAAAGCGATCTCTTTCTTGAACCTGTTCATCATAACTGCATCAACTTTCACCCAACTAACGTTTCCTCCCTTACTCAAAAGTTCTTCTATCTCAAAAACGGCACTACTCGTTCGCGTCTCGCCATTGGCTTGTTCGTAGCCATTTTCCCAAGTCATTTCAATCGCTTCAAATCCGTATTCGATTTTCTTGGTATACCGTTGGTGAGTCCAAAATCGTAGTTTCCATTTAATGTTGCGCGTCTTTGCTTTCCCGTTTTCTATTTCGCGCTCTTGCGTATGAACGAATCGCGTTCCACCTTCTACTAATTGCATTTTGTTTCTCCTGTGATCGTGGTGAATTAAAAACGGAGCAGGGCATTTCGCCCCACTCCGATTCCCTGTGTTATTTTGCTCTTATTTTGAAGGTAAACTCTTTGTATCCCTTCGTCTCAAATTCGGTTTGAAATCTATCGCTTGCAATCATGTGATTAATAACTGCCATTTGAAAATGATCCAACCACTCAGACCACGAATCCATCGCTTCGTCTGTATTGTCTACGCCTTTCGGGCCTTGCTTGATTGAAGGTATAACCTTTATTTTGCAGTTGGGGTCTTGAACGCCACCGTAAAAGAATCCAAGACTTTCGCTGACGCAGATTTCATTTAAATCATAGTTAATAGCATCCTCATCCATCCATTTATCTGAACCGACCGAAAAACGATGTAATTCGTTAGCCGTATCAACGATTGCGTTGTGCCACGCCCGTGCGTGAGCTTTTTCCACGACAGATTCTAAAGCCGAATCTTCCATTTGGCCGTTGGCGATCATTTTGGTGATGGTTTCTAAATTTGTCATTGTGTTTCTCCTGTGAGAGTGTGTGGTGTTTTTTAACATACACTAATTATAAAACAATTCGTTTCAGAACACAAGTGTTTTTTTATATTTTTTTTATTTTTTTTTAAGAGGGTGAGTTAAGTTTTTAAAAAAACAACCATTTACGTCCGTACACAATATATAGTAGGGGCGGTTAAATCGTTGAAAAACAACAAATTACGCAAACAAGAGGGTCAGTTGAGGGTCAGTTAGGGTCAGTTTATTGCAAAAAGTGAAAAATGGGACACAATATAAATAGGTATTAATAATAATAAAATATAAAATATATTATTTAATAATATAACATCTTATTAACGTTACCATTTTCGATAACGGCAAAAAAGTATTTGTTTTTTTTCGGCCCGTGTTTTATGTTTTTATTATGGACGGTGATATTGATTACTTGCTCCCTCAGGGCATGGTTTATTACTATCACTCCGAGCTAATTAAATTAGCAAGCGATTGTGGTGGTCGTGGGCGGTGCGTTTTCTCCTGATGCGCACCGTGTCCTGTTTTTATCGAAAGGAGTTAATATGAAAATTGGAATATGCGCAGGGCATGGTAGATTAGGCGCAGAGGAACCTCGCCTTTGGGAAATAGAAAGGTGCTTACCTGCTTTAAGTACGGCATTTAGAATGTTAAAAGAGGCGAAACTTGAGGTGTATACTCCAAGCTCAAAACTGTATGACCTTGAAAATGATGATGCGCTTATAGAAAAAGTGAAATTTTTTAATAATGAGAAGGTCGATCTGTCTATAGAAATACACATCAACGCAGGTGGCGGTAATTATTCTACTTGCCTGTATTGGGATAAAAAGGATACGGGGAAATTTTCTGCTGTCGGTAAGGCAGTAGCCGAAGAAATAGAAGAGCAATTCGATAACGTAACTCCATGGAGAAGCAATGGCGCAAAGGGGCAATCTTCTTACGGTAGGAGCTTGTATTTCCTTAACAAGACCAATCACCCGTCGGTTATTACCGAAATAGGTTTCAAAGATTACTCTGAGCATAGAGATTGGTTGCTTGAACCCTCTTCAGAAGTTTTGCATGGATCAGCAATCGCTCAGGCTATTATTTTACACTCGCAACGTAGCTGAATGCCAAGATATCACTCGTCAAATGTAGGTATAGACGGACAACTACGAGTTGAAACAAGTTACAAAGAGAAAGAGTATATTCGTGATCCTTTCTGTGAGTTATGCGTTGATATATTACGGCAATGTATACACGATGCGAGATGGTTAATAGACCTTCTTACAGCAAAGAAAGTTTATCGTTCGGCAAAAATGAACGACCGAATGCTCAAACTGTATAGAGCAGACGATCCTATTGATTTCATTTTAGATGAAAAAAACTACTGCTACAATACGTTATGGGCGCATAGAAAATTCGACCCTGATCCCATATTAGAATGGGCAAGGGAATTTAGTTACACCAACAGTTATTACAGGAGGATAGGACAATGGCGAGAAGTGTATGCTCAATGGTTATCGTTGGGAATGTCGGAGAGAACCCACAACCGATTGGTGATAACGGAAGCAGGTTTTCAGTTGCTACCACCCAACGGGAAAAGGAGAGGGCGACCAATGAATGGATAGAAAAAACGAATTGGTTCTCAGTTACGGCTTGGGGAAAATTGTCATCTGAGGTCGTTATGAAGTATTTGAAGAAGGGCGATAAGGTTTTTTGTCAGGGCGATTTTTCTGTTTTTGAAAGCGATGCAGGTAAAACCTACTTGAATTTGAACTGTAAAGACTTCCAAATATTGACGGCTAAATCTGACAGGTTGCCAACGGTAGAGGAAGTAGCTGATAAATTTGACGGTGAAATTTTGAAGGGTGGAGAGGACGATGACGACCTCCCATTTTAATTCGTAGTGGTTATTTGTAGAGGGGGGTGAGCTTTTTAGCTTTCCTCCCCTTTTTTGTGCCTATACCTTGACAAAGTTATGCGGTGATTTTATAGTGGAACATAACGATATGTATCAAGAAGCGTCTCCTACTTACGCTGAATGGACATATATTCTACAACAAGGAGAGAAAATGGCACGTAAATCCCTACCTGTAACGTGTGATCCCGAAGGTCGTTTGCAACGGGTTCCACTGAAAGAGTTACAGCAGTTTCAAGGCGCATTAAAGACACTGTATAAACCTGCGTATGAAAAGCTAAAGTCCTCTTTTCAAGAGTTTGGATTCGCTTTTCCTATGTTTATTTGGCATGGTCATAATAAGATTTTAGACGGACACCAAAGGCTTCACGTCCTAACCAAAGAGGGTTGGGATGTAAAAGGTGGCGTTCCTGTCGTTGCGGTGACGGGCGAAACTGAAGCGGAAGTTGCCAAGAAAATACTTATTATAAGTTCTCAGTATGGCAAAATTAACGAGCAGGGGTTATATGAGTTTACGGAAAATTTTTCAATTCCGCTCACGGAATTCAAGTTGCCCGAACTGTCGGATATTGACATGGATCGGTTCATGGCATCTTTCTATGAAGATTTTGATTTGCCTGAAGATGGTGATATTGGCGGTTATATGGATGACGAGGATCTTGGACCTGCGGAGGCGCAAGCAATATCGCAAGTAATATTATATTTCAAGCAAGCGGAATACAGTGAGATAATCAACAAAATGGAAGAGCTTATAGAAAATACAGACGACGAATTGATAGACGACCCTTCTTCACTGTTAATTTCGCTCGTAAGGAAGGCGCATGAAGCAAATTGACGTTGCTAAACGCAACTACCCTGTTGATAAAGCTAACAAGCAATACGCAAGGGAAGATGACGTTGATGAAATAATAAAGCCACCATTTCATTTAACTGCAGACGGTAGACGCATTGCTTCCGCTGTTATAATGGATTCACCAACCCTTGACGTAGTGGAGAAGACAATAAGAAAAGTTGAGTATCATACGGCTACAAGATTGTCGGGGTTTGATTCTACTTCTCGAATATTTGGCTACAAGCCACGCGACCCTGTTCGTAACCCTTTTTGCTCTGCAACTAAACTTGCGGAAAAGGAACCATCAACATTTCGTGCCGTTTGTGGTTTGGCTACCGATATAGAGCGTGACTACAAAAAATTATTCCCTGCACAATACAAGGATCACACAGAGAAGGTCTCTGAGGTGTCTAAAGAATACCGTATGGGGGAAACCGTGTTCACTTCGGGTATAATTAATAAAGACAATCAACTACCTTACCATTACGATGTCGGGAACTTTAATGACGTTGTTTCGTGTATGGTTTCTTTTACGTCGGGGGTAGACGGTGGAAATCTTTTGATGCCCGAATATAACGTAGGCATAGAAACCACTAACAGGTCGCTGATTATATTTAACGGGCAAGGAGTCTTGCATGGTGTGTCTCCTTTTGATATATCAAGCAAAGGGTATCGTTATACACTTGTTTACTATTCACTTAAGAAAATGTGGGAATGCCTTACTCCTGACGAAGAGTTAAAACGGGTTCGGGCGTATAGAAGAGAACAGCTACTAAAACGAGCCAACGATCCTGATTATAAAAAGACCAACGAAGGGCGCGACAGGCTTGGACGGAATAGAGTTATGATGCGCTCTCGTAAGCGAAAAAAAAAGAATTAATCGGTATACCTATAAGGTAAAGAGATGACAGAACAATTAATTGACAAAAAAAAGAGGGGTAGGCCTAAAGGCTCTACTACCGTCGTAATAGACGCTGAACAGGTGCGGAAGTTAGCGCGAATGCAATGCACTTATGATGAAATTGCTGACGTTCTCGGTATAGCTCGCTCCACGTTTCAGTTGAAACTGCAAGAACCTGCGGTCAGGCAAGCGTATGATTCGGGACGTTCTCAAGGTAAGATGGCGTTACGAACGAAAATGTTTGAACGGGCCATAGACCAAAGCGACAGACTTGCGATCTTTTTAGCAAAAAACTACTTGGGTATGAGTGAAGTAGTTAAGGTTAATGAAGATGACGGTTCTACGGTTGCGTCTACGTTTTATGAAGCTATGGCAGAGATGGATGAAACGGTAGGACAGGATGAGTAGCTTATTACCTAAAAGGTGGTTCCCGTTATCTCCAATTAAAGAGCAATTACAGGCGTATAACGGTAAGCATAGATTTAATACATTGCCTTGCGGTAGGCGTTCGGGTAAAACAGAGATAATCGGTAAGCGTAGATTAATTCGTAGGGCTATGAAAGGAAGTAAATATCCTAACCCTAAGTTTTTTGCAGGTGCGCCAACAAGGGATCAAGCAAAGAGGATTTATTGGGCAGACCTTAAAGAGATGATACATCCTGATTGGAGAAAGGGAGAGCCAAGCGAGGGTGAGTTGGTTATCCGATTAAGAAACGGTTCGGATATACACGTTATAGGATTAGATAGACCTGAGCGTATAGAGGGTGTCGGTTGGGATGGAGGGGTGTTGGATGAATACGCAAATATGAAACCACAGGTATGGGAGAGCCATATTCGCCCTGCGTTATCTGACAAATTGGGATGGTGTGATTTTATTGGGGTTCCTGAAGGGAGGAATCACTATTATGAATTACACTTGAGGGCGATGGCCGAGATGGAAGAAAAGGGAGAGGACTCTGAATGGGGTGCTTACAGTTGGACTTCAAGTCTCGTATTACCCAAAGAAGAAGTAGAAGCGGCTAAGAGTTCGATGGATCCGTTGACGTTCGCTCAAGAGTACGAAGCGTCCTTCGTGAACTTCGCAGGTCAGGCTTATTACACTTATTCACAAGACAACGTAGAGAGCGTCCAATACGACGCAACTCAACCACTTATTTTCTGTTTCGACTTTAACGTGAGTCCTTCCGTAGCAGTTATTTGCCAAGAGCTTGAATTTGAAGATGGGACAGAAGGGACAGCGGTAATCGGAGAGGTCTATATTCCACGCAACGGAAATACTGTAGCTGTTTGCAGTAAGCTGATAGAGGATTATGGGGATCATGAGAACGTGGTAATGTGTTATGGGGACGCAACGGGCGCATCAAGTGGGACAGCGCAAGTAGCAGGTAGCGATTGGGATATAATAGAGCGTGAACTTCGTGGTGTTTTTGGTGGAAGGCTTTATATGCGCGTTCCTCGTAGTAACCCAAGAGAAAGAGTGCGTGTAAATGCAGTGAATACTCGCTGTTGTGATGCGGAAGGCAACGTAAGTTTGCGCGTGAATCCATATTTAGCACCAAACTTACACAAAGACTTAGAGGGCGTTCGTGTTTTGGAAGGTGGAAGCGGACAGATAGACAAAAAGAACGACCCAAAATTAACGCACTGTAGCGATGCGTTCGGATATTATATAGTTGCAGAATTTCCCGTTGACGCTGAAGACCGTGTTTCAGCATTTTCTATGGAGAGTGTAATCTAATGACAGAATTGATAGCGATTGTCTTAATCTTATTTGTCTGCCTTTTTGATGCCTTGCGCGATGCGTGGATGCGTAGCGAGGGATGGTGGAAGCGTCACTGCGTGAAATGGATCAGCTTTTATAGTCCGTTGGCCTTCATATCGGTGTTGCACGTTCGTTGGGAGTATTGGATACCGTTAACGATAGCGTCGTGGTTGGTTTGGAGAGCGTCGCTGTTTTACATTGGCGGTAAAAATTGGCCAAGCCATTGGACTCGTTATTTCCCTAAAGGTTGATACAAAAACTGATGCAAAACTGATGCAATTATGATACAAAATAGATGTTACGTGATTAAGATTGATTGATCTGATTAGGAGAGCATAATGATATACGCTAATTTGGTTTTGTCAGACTATGTCTGCCCTGCTTGCGGTGAATTTTTAGATTCATATGCCTGTAAATTGATCTGTCATAATTGTGGCCTACATTTTAGTTGTGATGAATGAGTAAGTGATGCAAAAACGATACAAAAACGATACAAAATTGATGCAACTGTGATGCAATTATGATACAAAACTGATACACCTTGATTCAATTAGATGTAACTGCGCGACATTAGATGTAACTGCCACACATTAGATACATCTGCGTTCGATGAGATACGAAAATTTGGTATCTCATTCACATTAGACGTAACTGCCACACATTAGATACGCAGATACAAATTAGATACAAATTAGATACAAAAATGATGCAATTATGATGTAAAAATGATGCAATTATGATGTAAAAATGATGTAAAAATGATGCAATTATGATGCAAAGTGATTAAATTAGATGCAATTAGACGTATCTCATTCACATTAGATACATCTGCTTGACATTAGATACCGTAGATACGCGCAGATACAAATTAGATACAAAGACGATACAAAGACGATACAAAACTGATACAAAAACGATTGAAGAATGATACAAAAACGATTAAAGAATGATGTTACGTGATGTTAACTGATTCAAAGAGGGTGGAATGAGGATATTAATTTGCGGTATGCAAGGGACGGGGAAAACTTGGGTTATGCTTCAGCTCATTGAATTGATGAAAGCAAGTAAGAAGCGCAAGTATAAGACCGTCTATTATCATCAGGGTGAAAACATAGCTATCGTTGGCAAGTATGACGGGCAGACGTTTCAAGGGAGCGATAGATTAAGCATGGGAGTTATGGCCGATATTGGAGGAATGTTGGCACAGCACCGTGAGGGTAATGTAATTTTAGAGGGAGACAGGTTCACTAACGGGAAATTTATTAGCCGTTATAAGCCAACGATTATTTACATCACAAGCGATGGATCTGAAGGAAGAAAGTTGCGCGGAAGCGATCAATCAGAGCGGACAATCAAGTCAATGGCTACAAGGCTAACGAACTTAGACCTTAAAGAAAGAGCGATAGCTGTTGAGGATTCAGCTACCGCTCTTGAAAAAATATTGGAACTATTAAAATAATTGGAACAAGAAATTATCCTTCTTTGGACTACTTGCGCTCTCCTTTTGCTTTTGTTTTACAGGTAGCTATTTCCCTCTCATCCATAATACTATCAAGAGAGGCTAAACTGTTACGTATAGAGTGAGCAATTAAATGTACTGTGTCGCTATTCTCGTCATTAGTGTTAATTACGGTTATGTGATTAATTGCGTTGTGTGCGGTCAGCAACCACTCTTTTATTTGCTTAGTTGAATTAGACATTTTAGGCATTCTCCGTTGTTTTTCTTGTTAAGGCCTCTATGGCGTTTTCGATGGTGGTCCTTCTTGCGTCAGCAATCGCTCTCCAATAATCTCTCCCCTTCCGTTCGGCTTCTAAATCCGTTTTAAGAGAGCGGATATTATCCTTTAGCTCATCCGTTTTTTTAATATGGTCGAAATTCTTTAGCTGTTCTTCGGACATTGCTTGGAGAAGGATTTCGTATTTCTCATTGAGCTTGTCGAAATTTTCTTGTAGTGTTAGCGTTTCCATTTTGTGTTTCTCCTTTGGGGAGAGGCGTTTGCCCCTCCCCGTTATGTGGTGTAATTTAGCTATTATGATTTTTCCAAGTTTGTAATTTATTCTTGTGTGCTTTTTTCAAGTTTTTAAGTATGCGCTGATATCTGTCAATCTGTTCGTCAAGTTCTCTTATTTCTTTGGCTTCTTTTACGGAATCGTAAGGTTCTTCGCCAATGTCGAAATTATAAATTGCTTGACCGTCGTCTGTGGTGCCAACTTGGTTGCTTGGGTTTGCGTTTGATTTGTACATTTTGTTTCTCCTAATTAAGTGTGGTGTGTTTTAAAACTTATAACTAATATAAAACAAATCATTTCAGAACACAAGTGTTTTTTTAAAAAAAAAGGGAAAAAAGTGAAAAAAAGTGAAAAATACTTCAAAAAAGGCAAAAAAAACAAGTTTAATGCTAAGAAAACACAGTTAGACGGGTTTGTTTTTGACTCACAAATGGAATCAAGGCGTTACATTGAACTTAAAATCTTAGAAAAAGTCGGTAAAATAAAAAATCTTGAGATGCAGAAACGATACGTTTTAGAAGTTCAAGGTCAAAAAATAGGCTCCTACCTTGCTGACTTTGTTTATGAGAAAGTTCCCGAAGGCGAAGTCGTTATTGAAGATGTTAAAGGATTCAGAACGGCATTATATCGTTGGAAAAAGAAGCACGTAGAAGCTCAATACGGAATCCCTGTAACAGAAACCAAAGCGTAAGAGCCGTTATCGAAAACGGTAACGGGTTCTATTATGACTTGACAGGTATAAGAATATATTATATATGTAACATAACGATACATACAGAGAGGGAAAATGTCTGAAACAGCGAACGTAAATACACCAAACGACGCATATGAGCGGATGGCGCGTAGATGGGAGTTGCCTGAGGCACTTATGGGTGGCACATTCGGTATGCGTGACAAGCGCGAAGATTACCTACCGCAATGGTCAAAAGAGAGTGATTCACGGTATAAAGACCGATTGGATCAGGCGGTGCTACTTGAGAAATATCGCGACACCATAGAAAATCATTCAGCGCGACCCTTTACTGAGCCTGTTCAGTTATTGCCTGACAATAATGACACCTTCAACGAAATCGCCAAAGATGTAGATCTGTCAGGCAGGGATATTACAGTGTTTGCGCGAGAGCGTTTGCGCGATCTGTTGATCTACGGTAAAACGCATATTCTCTGCGAATACCCGAATACGATTGACTTGCGAGAAACTCTTGGGAGAGAACTCACCCTTGCTGATGAGAAGGTTCTCAATTTACGTCCATACATGGTAGGAGTAAACCCTGCGTCTTTAATTTCTTGGAACGGTGAGCGCGTAGGAGGCGTGGAGAAACTTGACAGGGTAAATATCCGCTACAGGATGGAAGAGTCTGACCCAAATAATGAGTATCACATTAATGAGCAAGATTATGTAGTTGTTTGGCGAAATGAAACGATAGAAACGTGGAAACTGAACGGGACTTCTGAGACGACAGATGATGAGTGGCTGTTAATTGATGAGTCGGCAAACACATTAGGCAAAATCCCCCTTGTCACAATTTACGCCAACAGGAGCGGACTACTTGAATGTGCGCCACCTTACGAGGGGTTAGCGTTCCTCAATGGAAAACATTTTCGTAATCAGTCAGACCAAGATACAATCGAAAGTATTGCGCGAGTTCCGATGCTGTTTTTTCGGGGGTTCACAAAAGAGGACATTAGCAGTATAGAGGTTGGCCCTTATAAAATCTTTGGGAACAAAGACATACAGTCCGATGTCACGGTCGTTGAGACGAACGGGAACGCAGTGAAGGTTGGCGGTGACTCCTTACGTGCATTAGAAGAACAAATGGATCAGCTTGCCCTTTCACCATTAAAAAGAAAATCAGGCAACCCAACTGCTACAGAACTTGCAATCGCGTCGGGCAGAGAAGTTTCAGATATTGAGGCCTACGTTATGATGCTTGAAAAAGGCTTACAGCAAGCGTTTGCCCTTTGCTCGGAATGGACGGGAAGCAATATTGAGCCACCTGAAATAGTGATTAATGAGGATTTGGGCTACTCACTTGTTTCGGGTAGAGAGATGGAAGAATTAAGGGAAGATTATAAACTTGGCGTAGTTGATAAAAGGACATACTTGAACGAGCGTAAAAGAAGAGGATTGTATCACGAAAGCATAGACACCGAAGAAGTGCTTGCTGAACTTGAAACCGAATCACCGTTTACAGAAAGTCCTACCCAAGAGATAGATGACGAATGACCCAAGTAACGCAACGCGAACTTCCTAAAGCCGTAGAAAGAAGCGTTAATGAAGAGCTACAGGCACAGTTCGTTCGCCATCAAGTATATTTACAGCAATTAGGAACAAGTGAAGCGGTAAAGGTAGGCGCATTATTGGCAGACCTTGAGGCAGACGTTGCTCGTCAACTTACAAGAAGGTTTGATGCGATAACGGCAAGGGGATTTGATCGTGGCGTAGAAACCACAAGGCGATTGCAAGAGATGTTCGTTGGCTTCCGAAAACTAAATGACGACACTATGAAGCAAATACGTGACGGGACAAATTCTACACTTGAAGAATTAGCAGTTGATGAACAGGATTTCGTCCAAGATGCTTTACGCAAAACACTCCCTGTAAATTACACCACAAAATTAGTTAGCCCTCAATATCTAAAGTCCATTGCTACAAGACCGCTAATTGAAGGGACACCATTAAAACAGTGGTATAGAAAACTTGGCGACGACACGCAGAGACGATTGGAAGGAGCGATTAGGCTTTCGGCTTCAGAGGGTGAAACGGTAGGGCAAGCCGTACAAAGAATTAGAGGGACAAGCGCAGGGAACTTTAGGGACGGGGCAATAAGTGCTACAAGGAGGGAAGCTGAAGCCATAGTAAGGACAGCACTAAACGGGACGGCCAATGAAGCGCGAATGACAACATTAGAGGAAAATGATGACCTGATAAAAGGGTATCAGTGGGTAGCGACCCTTGATTCAAGAATATGCCCTCAATGCGCAGGGCTTGACAGCACAGTTAAAAAGTCAATGAAGAATCAGGTAAATCCACCTGCTCACATAAACTGCCGTTGCACAGTTGTCCCCGTCATAAAGAGCGAAAAAGAATTAGGTTTACCGCCAACAAAACAAATGCGCACGACAAGAGCGTCTATGAACGGGCAAGTCCCTGCTTCACAGACTTACGGTGAATGGCTAATTGAGCAACCCGTTGACGTTCAAGAAAAAGTATTAGGAGTGACTAAAGCGAAGCTCTTTAGAGATGGTAAGCTGAGAATAGGTCAGTTTACAAACAGAAAAGGTAAGACATTAACACTTGATGAACTTAGGGAGATAGAAGGACGGAAAGCGAAGAAGGCGACGCAACCGAAAACTATAGTTGACGAAATAGAAAACGAAAACAAAGTAACTACAGAGAAGGCAAAAATTGTTGCAGATAAAAATGCACCGATAGAAAAAAGGATAGAAGCGTGGGAAGAGGGCGATGTCCTTGTAGCAAAAGCTAAAGCAATTTGGCAAAAAAGTATGCAAGATGATATTAAAAAAGCTGAACGCAAAACGAAGTTAAGCAACGAATTGAAAGAGGTAGACGATAAACATACTCTTCTACTACAAAAGCAATATGATATTAAAAGCAAAGTAGAAGCGTCTATTGACGCTGATAGGGTAAAGATTAACGCAAAGTATGCATCTCTACGCCAAGGGATGGATTTTGATGACCCTGAGTATGTAAAACTGCGTAAAGCTAAAAAGGAAGAAGTACGATTACTTAGCGACAAATACGCAATAGATTTAGAAAACGCGAGTATGCAGGTAAATCAGGAATTCTATGAAATACAAAAGAAAAGAGATAAGCTCTATGAAGCGTATGAAAAATTAAAATTAGAGCTTGACCCTTTCTTAAACGACAAAAGCCGACAATTAGAAGCTATGCGCGAAGAGTTAGCTGACTTATTAGCTACAGGGGGAGATGATTGGCTCGCAGTTGGTTCGCGAAAGGGTTTTGATCCAAAAATAGAAGTCGGAGAGCATAAGAAAATAGATAAGGTAATGGCTTTTATAAATAAGGTGTCAGACGGGAAGATTGACCCAAATTATAGAGGCAGAGATCCTGTTACAGGTGATGCTTTCAAGGTTGCAATAGGCAAAGATGAAATTAATGTCATAGGGAATAAGGCTTCTTTTTCAGCGAAAGACAGGCGCGACAAGAAATGGAGAGCGCACTACTCCGACGATAAAAATTCTGCCGTTATGGACGGGTTCAACGTTAATGAAGAAGGCGTTTACGCGCATGAAGTAGCTCACCACATTGAGTATGTAAGAAAACGTCAAAAAAACCTAACGTCTTTCGAATTTTCAAAGTATAGGACTAAGGGCAAAAAGTATGAAAATATGCAAAAGTACAATCGTAACTACAAAGAACCCGAATATGGAAATCAAGACGAGTATCACGAAATCGGTAAAATGAAACAAGGGTTAGGCCTTGAGTATTCAGGTGACAATGCTCTTAAAGCTCGTTCAGCTTATTTTGGCAAAAAATATCATGATCATTACAAAGATTGGCCTACGTGGATACGTAGGTTGGAAGAAAACGGAAACAAACGTGTAAGCGATCAAAGACAAGTTTTCAACGCTGATTGGGAACTGACGGATTTTAGGTCGACAGAAATTATCTCTATGTTGACGGAAGATTTGTATGAGAGTGGAGCAGGGATGGCTGAAGTTGATGAAGAGGCGTTCAAGTTCATAGTTGGTTATCTACGGGGGATTTGGTAATGGTTGTCGTCAGCATAAAAGATACGGTTACGGGGCAAAATTTAGCGACGTTGCATTATACAGAAAAAGAAAGCTATAGATGGAAGAGTAACGACAAGATAACGCAGTTTATATTCAATGATAACTTTAGCCCTTTATTCGGAAGCGTTACTTACGGAGATCCGCTTTTAGTTGCCGTTTCAAGGGCAATAGAAACCTATAGTAACACTATAGCCGTTTGGGAGGGGGGAATGGAGCCTGAGATAAAAACAGAAGCAGACGTCGAACTTGACGAAAACGGAAGAGTAAAACTGATTAAACAAGTAATCTATTAACAAGACCGAACGAGATTCGGCATAAACCCTGTCGAGAACAGGTTGATACGGAGGTGTCAAATGTTAAAAGCAATTTACGAAGCCGAAGAAGCAATACCCGAAGTAGTTCGCGAGTATTACGGACAACCCGAAGGCGAGGAGCGTTTCGTCCTACAGGTTGACGGTGCTGATGGTTTCGCCCTTGAGAATGTCAGTGGCCTAAAAAGCACATTAGGCAAACTGAAAGATCGTGCCGACAAAGCAGAAGCAGGGCTAAAGCGTTTTAGCTCTTTGAATGCTGAACCCGATGCGATAGCCGAAAATTTGGCAGAGCTTGAATCGCTCCGCGAGTCGAAGCAAGACGAAGGAACTGCCGTAACGAGTTTGCGAAACGAGATGGAGCAAATGAGGAAATCTGCCAAAGCAGAAACTGACAAGGCTCTTGCGCCCATAAATGCCTTATCGGAATCGCGCTTGGCGCAAATCAAGGAATTGCTAATTGACAACGAACTATCATCGGCAATATCAGAGGCAGGTGGCTCTGCCAAACTGTTAATGCCTGTTTTAAGAAATGAGGTACGCGCAGTGACGGATGATGAGGGTCGCGTCAAAGTGCAAATCGTAGACCGTGAGGGCACTCCTCGCGTTATGGGGACAAATCTTGACCCTATGACTTTTGGAGCGTTGGTTGAAGAGAAGAAAAGTGACCCTGACCTCGCTGTGGCATTTTCCTCTGCAGGTAGTTCGGGGGGCGGTAGCCAACCTGATACTACTCAGGCAGGGGTATCTACAACAAGAGTTACACCCGAAGCCGTAGGCAACATGTCTATGGCCGAATATCGTAAATTTAGACAAGCATAGACTTGTCTTAGAGAAAGAAGAAAGAATAAATGGCTAATACGTTTATTACCCCAAGCATCGTAGCGCGTGAGGCGTTATTGATCTTGGAAAACAATTTAGTAGCAACCAACCTGTTTAACAAAGGTTATACAGGAGAGTTTACGGGAGCCAAAGTTGGCGATACGATCACGATCCGTGAACCTGCGTCATTTACCGCAAACGAGTTTTCGTCAACGACATCCACGCAGAACATTACCGAAGCGTCTACGACCTTACAGTTGGAGAAGCACTTCGATATTACTGTCGGTGTTACAAGCAAGCAATTTACGCTGTCTCTTGATGATTTTCGCGGTCGTGTTATTGCACCTGCTATGGCAGGGTTGGCACAGGCTATTGACAGTTACGTGCTTGGCAAGGCCAATCAGATCGCTAACCACGTTGGAACGGCAGGTGACCCACCTGACTCTTTGGCCGATTTGGTGGCGATTGACAAGAAGCTCAACGATGACAAGGTGCCGATGGCAGGTAGGATTGCAATAATGAATCCTCAGGCCAAGGCTGACATCATGGCTAATGTCACTCAGGTTCTACAGGCCGATCAGCGTGGCGATGGTGGAGACGCCTTACGTCGTGCTTCGTTGGGTGAGTTTTTGGGCATGGATTTCTATATGTCTCAGAATATCAGCACTCACGACACGGACGGCCCTACTTCGTGGTTGGTCAACAGCGGTTTGGTTGCTGTTGGTGACACTACTGTAGCTATTGACGGTGGCTCCAACAATCCAAAGTTGGGTGACATCTTCACGGTTGCAGGTGATACGACTCATTATGTTACCACAGCTTACAGTGGTGGTACATTGTCGTTTCTACCTAAAGCGAAAGTTGCTTGGGCAGATAATGCCGCTCTTAGCTTCACGGCAACTGATCACGCTATGAACATTGCAGGTCACCCTGCAGGTCTGACCGTGGCTATTGTCCCTCTTGATTTGCCAAACGGCAATGAAACGTCAGAGTATATTGGCGACAGAGGATTGGGTATTCGTGTAGTGTATGATTACAACAGTTCTACAAAAACCGATACAATTAGTTTTGACGTATTGTGTGGAGCTAAAGTAATACAACCCGAACTGCTCTGCCGTGTGCTTGGGTAGTTTTTTGCAAGGTGAGGGGGTCATGGCTCCCTCACCCTGCTTTATTTTAGAGGATTAAAAATGGCAGGTATTGAAACAGTAACATTGACAAAAGGCAGTGATAGTGTAGTAGTTGATAAGGGCGGTAACGCAGAAGAAGAATACAGG
>Ga0315315_10001440_pt1 | contig 21772 bp, 19 predicted proteins | sample M140m3416metaG_FD_203699 | JGI IMG/M metagenome (GOLD analysis project Ga0315315, IMG submission 203699) | Ammonia-oxidizing marine archaeal communities from Monterey Bay, California, United States - M1 40m 3416 | ecosystem: Environmental > Aquatic > Marine > Intertidal zone | place: USA...
TCCGCTATTGAGACCCGATGGAACTGAGTACCGTGCCTTTGTAAGAGGCCTTGTAGAGACTCACGATGGGATAGAGTTAGAGTTCAGAGTCAAGCCTCTGCCTACACTAGAATTAGGTGGGTTAGTAAGTATTGGGGATTGGAGATGGGACAACGATGTGGACGCAGAAATACTAGATCAGAACACGAATCAGGTGATTGACTCCCTGCACATCTATTCAGCGGGGCTTAAGGTGAGTGACGCGCCTCAAACTCAGTTTGGTCTCCAGGCAAGAATGGATCTGCCAAAGAATTTCAGGATAGGTGCCAGTTATGTTTATAACATGAATTTATATGCGCAATTTGAAATAGATACAGACCGAGATGATGAAGAAAGGATTGGTGTTCAGCCAGTTCAATTGCCAGATTACGGATATTTAGATGCGAACCTCAGTTGGAACACTCGCATTCGTGATTTAAACCTGCGCTTGGGTTTGAATGTTCAAAATGCATTGGATAACATATACATGAACGAGGCTGATGAAACGTGGTTTACAGACCCTCAAACAGGTGTGAAAGACCAGGGCACCGTTGAAAATGGGAAACTTGAAGGATTTTGGTCATATGGAAGAACATTGTCCTTCTCAATAAAAATCGGATTTTAATTCACAACATCATGAAAAACATTGTTTTCTTTTCCTGACTTCAAGGTGGGATTTCTTTTTCTTTTTGCTTAAAAATCTCACGCATTGGGTTGTATTTTTCGTCACTATAAACACCACACATGAAGAATTTATTTGGATTTGTCTTGCTACTTGCAACTTCGTTGTCATCAATGACCTCTATATCTGCTCAAGGGCCTGATGAGTATTGGATCGGCCTTGAGGAATACGCTGTCCATACAACTGGTGATCTGCAAGGAATGACAACTTGGAGAATGTATCTTCATATGCTCGATGAAGATGATTACCTCTCTGCCTGTACCGGAAGTGAAACAAATCCATTGATACTCGAATCGACATCAACTCCGGCATGGTATCAGCATCCCTCTGCAAGTGAAACGTTTGCCACAGGTATTAATACTGCTTTTTTTACAGCCTTCCCTGATTTAGAATTTGACAGCTGGTTTACAATAGGCGTGGAGGACGCTTCGGAGGAGATGGATATTCTCTCCCTTGCAGATCCTACTTACGATGCATTTGAAGCGTTCGAGGCGGGGGAAAATGTGTATTCGGACACCCCGGTTGGTAATGGTTGGGCGACGCTATTCCCTGGTTTAGGTGCAGAAAACCCTGGATTTGCGGGAGAGGACCTTCGCCTTCTTATAGGACAAATCACAACATCTGGGGTGCTCTCAGGGTCGATCTATGTACAGATTTTTCCTTGGGGCGTTCAAGACCCTGACCTGAGACTCCTTCTTCCAATTCTTTACACGCCTGTTCAGTGTATGGATGAGACCGCTTGTAACTATGATGCAAGTGCGTGGTCAAATGATGAATGTGAATATGGGCCATCAGCGGGGGTGATAGAAGGCGATCAAGCTATAAATTTAAATGCAGGAACGACAGAGTGGTCCTACTCATGCAGTGATGAAGCGTCATCTTTTGAGTGGACGATCACGGGGGGCACGATTCTCTCTGGACAAGGCACTTCTTTTGTGACCGTCGAGTGGACAACTGACGGCGCAATTTCAGTGACCGCAATCTCTGCCGATGGTTGCCCAGGGACTTCGTCTACGTTAGAAATTGATATTCTTATGGGGTTAGAAGGTCTGACTTTTTCAGACAAGCTCAATATATTCCCCTCTCCTGCGTCATCAAACATGACCATCTCTTTGGATGGAATTGAAGGGAACACACGGTGCGAAATCTATGCTTTAAATGGGAAGAAGGTTTTGGCGTTTGTCCTTGAAAGCAACACGCGCACACTGGACGTAAGCAACCTTGCAAATGGCACATATATTCTTGCGGTTGAGACAGACCAAGGCCCTGTAGAACAAGCATTTGTGATTGCGAAATAGCGCCAAATAAGGGCTTATAGATTTGAGGTATTCTATTGCGTGACTATTTCTGAGAGGGGTTTCCGTTCCCTGTCTTTTTTCGGGGCTTCAGAAGATTTTCCTATCGCCATCATCGCCATGGGTGTTAATGTGTCTGGGGAATTTAAAAACGCAGTAAGGCCTTCAGCGTCAAATCCGCCAATTTGGTGTGACTGAAAACCGAGCGCCGTCAATTCGATCTGCATCTGACCTGTAGCAATCCCTGTACAGTAGATCGCAGACGCATTGGATTTGGGGTTTGCTTCTGAAGGGGTGGAAGCAAAAATGGCGACGATTGCACCGCAATCCTTCATCCACTTTTTATTCGCCTCTACGGCAAAACCGAGTAGATTCTCAAAATTCGCTTGATCTCTCGACGCAAATACAAATCTCCAGGGTTGATTGTTATATCCTGAATTGGCCCACCGTGCCGCTTCGAACGCGGATTCAATGTCAGAAAACGGAACGTTTTTACCATCGAAAGAGTAGGGGCTGAATCGGGATTTAATCGTTGAAAGGACTGACATATGCGATCTATTTAGCTTATAACATCTCCAGCATTCACACCTTCTTCGGGGGTGATGAATCGCAACTTTCCGTCATCAGTAGAAGCCATCAAAACCATCCCCTGACTCTCGACGCCACGAATGTTTCGTGGGGCCAGATTGGCGAGAAGCACGACTTTACGACCGATCACCTCTTCAGGCGAAAAATGCTCTGCAATTCCAGAGACCACAGTTCTAATGTCAAGTCCTGTATCTACCGTTAACTGAAGTAATTTCTTTGTTTTTTCAACGGGGATACATTCAGTTACGGTCGCCACACGCAGGTCCATTGAGGTAAAATTATCGAATGTAGTTTGCTCTTTTTGTGGCATAATGTTTAATTTTTTGTCAGTGTTATCATCGCGATTTAGTTCAGCGTCTTTGTTCCCAAGTTTTGCCATTTCCGCTTCGACGGTTTCGTCATCAACTTTTGAAAACAAGATGGGTAGATCTCCCAGAATCGTTCCTGGCTTGACGAGGGAAGGAGAGGCGTCATTCCATTTAGATCCTGAAACCCCAAATGAAGTGGAAAGTTTTTCTGCTGTGCGGGGAAGAAAAGGTTCTAACAGGACGCCTAAGTTTCCGACCACTTGGCATGCGAGGTGCATGATGACCTCCACTCTGGCGGAATCTGTTTTTTGAAGTTTCCATGGTTCTTCCTCAGTCAGGTATTTGTTTCCTTTTCGCGCAATATTCATGGCTTCTAGCTGTGCTTCTCTAAATCGGAATCTTAAAATAAGGTCCCCGATTTTTTCAGATGCTGCTGTCAATTCATTGATTAAAGATGTGTCGACCTCAGTTAATTCCTGCCCTTTTGGAATTGCGGGTACAGCACCTTCATAATATTTCCTGGTAAGCACGAGAACGCGATTCACGAAATTCCCCAAAACATCTGCGAGTTCGTTGTTGATTCGGTCTCGGTAATCGTTCCACGTAAATTCACTGTCTTTTTGCTCCGGCATGATGGATGTCAGAACATAGCGCATCGGATCACTGCTTTCAGGATTGTTTTCAAGGAATTCAGAGACCCAGACCGCCCAATTTTTTGACGTCGAAATTTTATCCCCCTCTAAGTTCATAAACTCATTCGCAGGCACTTGGTGGGGAAGGTTAAACCCCCCGTGTTCTTTCAGTAAAATGGGAAAAATAATACAATGAAAGACGATGTTATCTTTTCCTATAAAGTGCAACAATTCAGTCTCTGAATCCTGCCACCACTTGCGCCAATCTTGTCCGTTTTTTTCCGCCCATTCCATTGTGGAAGTAATATATCCGAGTGGCGCATCAAGCCAAACATACAGGACTTTCCCTTCGGCTCCTTCCACTGGCACAGGCACTCCCCACTTTAAATCACGGGTCATTGCCCTGCTCTGAAGTCCACCGTCAATCCAGCTTTTACATTGACCCACAACATGGCTTTTCCATTGCTTAGCGTCGTGATGGAGCTCCCCATTAAGCACACCTTTTTCTATATACTCCCTAAGCCAGTCCTCATGTCTTCCCATAGGCAGATACCAAAGTGTGGTCGGTTTTAAGACCGGTTTGCTTCCACTCAACGTAGACTTAGGATTGATCAGTTCTCTGGGTGAAAGCGTCGAGCCACATTTCTCACATTGATCACCATATGCATCTTCGGCATGACACTTCGGGCATGACCCAGTGATGTACCTGTCAGCGAGAAATTGATCCGCTTCTTCATCGAAGTATTGTTCTTCTGTTTTGACTTCAAAGCTTTTGTTATCAAGGAGTTTTAAAAAGAATTCCTGTGCGACTTTGTGGTGCTTTTCACTCGATGTTCTGCTGTAATGGTCGAAACTAATGTCGAGTCCTTTGAAGGCTCCCTGCATCTCATTGTGATACCGATCCACGATTTCTTTTGGGGTAGTCCCGTCCTTTTTTGCACGCAAAGTAATTGCGGCACCATGTTCATCACTTCCACACACCCAGACGACTTCCTCCCCAGCACTCCTCAAATATCTCACGTAAATATCCGCAGGCAAATACGCCCCCGCCATATGTCCTACGTGAATAGGTCCATTTGCATAGGGTAGGGCTGATGTGATGAGCCGTCTTTTCGGTGTGCGAATAGAATTCATTTGTGCTTTTTAAAACTCAGAGCCCCAAAAATACCTCACTACTCCCAGACTCATTAACTTAACCCCAACTAAAATGAACACATCAAGACCTACATACCTTCAGCCAGGGGATAAAATAATGCTGGTAGCCCCAGCACGCTTTGCCTCACAAGATGTCATCCAAGATGCCGCTTCGGCTGTTGTTGCTGGGGGTTTCACCCCAGTAATACCCCCAGGGCTGGACGAGCGTGACCATCAATTTGGGGGGGCTGACTCCCATCGTGCTGCGTTATTAAACGCCGCATTCCAAGACCCATCGATACGGGCAGTCTTCGCACTCCGAGGTGGATACGGGTCTGGAAGGCTTTTGCCACTCCTCGATTCCACTGCTTATCTGGCAGATCCTACATGGATTATTGGGTTTTCTGACATCACTGCTCTTCACGCCTGGTCGACAAACCTCGGAATCGCCTCTCTTCATGCCCCTGTCGCCTCGACTTTGCCCTCGACCTTACGTTCTGATGTCGATGCTTTGTGGTCCTCCCTTCGCGGTGATTTCGGTGTCACACCAGATGTAAAAATCACAGGCGGAAACCTCAGTGTCTTATACGCTTTGTTGGGCACACCCTATTTTCCTGATGTTTCAGGGTCTTACCTCTTTCTTGAAGATTTGGATGAATATCTGTATCACATCGATCGCATGTTCCTCGCTTTAAAACTGGCGGGTATTTTTGAAAAGGCCGATGGACTTGTCATCGGAACGTTTGAAGATCTAAGAGACAATACCATCGCTGACGGTCAGTCTGTTGACAATCCATTTGGCCTTACACTAAAAGAAATAATTTCATCACATGTGCCGTCAGGATATCCTGTGAAATACAACAACCCCATGGGACATGGTGAGAGAAATCAACCACTTGTTTTGGGTGGATGATGACATAGTGAACGGGTGAATAACATTCCCCTTACCTTCGCAGTATGTATGGAAAAATGAAATCTCACCTTCAGGGTGAACTCGCAAGTATCGAGGAAGCGGGATTGTTTAAGCGTGAACGAATTATAGCCTCATCTCAGGAAGCCTCTATTGTCCTGAGTGACGGCACTGAGGTGCTCAATTTTTGTTCAAATAACTACTTGGGACTCAGCAACAACAGTCGGGTGGTGGCAGCCGCGAAGAAGACCTTAGATTCGCATGGCTTTGGCATGAGTTCTGTGAGGTTTATTTGTGGCACTCAGGATATTCATAAGGAATTAGAAACGACGATTGCGGCTTTTCATGAAACCGAGGATACCATTCTATATGCTGCCGCATTTGATGCAAACGGCGGTGTTTTTGAGCCTTTGCTCACGGCTGAAGATGCAATCATTTCAGATTCGTTAAATCACGCCTCAATCATAGATGGTGTGAGACTTTGTAAGGCGAAGCGGTTCCGTTATGCGAACAATGACATGGCTGATCTTGAAACACAACTCAAAGCGGCATGTGACGCTGGAGCGCGTTTTAAAATCATTGTAACAGATGGCGTTTTCTCTATGGACGGTTATGTGGCAGAGATCTCCAAAATATGTGATCTTGCAGATAAATATGACGCGCTGGTGATGGTTGATGAGTGCCATGCAACTGGATTTATAGGGAAGACGGGCAGAGGTTCAATAGAACTTCATGACGCCATGGGAAGAGTCGATATTATCACAGGTACGCTCGGAAAAGCTTTAGGTGGCGCCATGGGTGGATTCACAACGGGCCGCAAAGAGATCATAGAATTACTTCGCCAAAGATCTCGTCCGTATCTCTTTTCTAATTCGCTTGCACCAAATATTGTAGGCGCCTCACTTGAGGTGTTCAAGATGCTCGACGAGAGCACAGCGCTTCGTGACCGTTTGGAGGAAAACACAAACTATTTTAAAGCAGGTCTTCGCGCTGCAGGTCTTCCCTTTAATGATGGCGAGTCCGCAATCGTTCCTGTGATGTTAGGCGATGCGAGACTTTCACAGCAGATGGCAAACCGCCTCCTTGAAGAAGGTATTTACGTCATCGGTTTCTTTTATCCAGTCGTTCCGAAAGGAGCGGCGAGAATTAGAGTTCAGCTTTCGGCAGCGCACACGCGCGCGCATTTGGATCACGCCCTGGCCGCATTTGAAAAGGTGGCGCGAGAGCTAGGCGTTATTGATTAACACGTTCGATTAATATGCCCTCTTCTTCGACCGATACGTTTCTTATTGTAGGCTCAGGTTTGTCGGGAATTCTCATGGCCTGGGAGTTAGAGAAACGCGGTGTAGATTATGAGGTTTGGAATTCTGGCGCCAAATCGGGTCCTGAATCGAACAGCGCAACGAAGGTCGCAGCGGGGATGTTTAACCCCGTCTCATTTAAACGGCTTGTCGACGTTTGGAATGCCCACGAGCACTTGAACGCGATGCGAGAAACCTATCAATCCTTAGAGCATTTTTTAAATCTTCAAGGAGAACTGTTTCATATTGCGCCCATTATGAGGGTTTTCCCAAACTCACAATACCGAGACCTTTGGACCAAGCGCCTGAACGATTCACATCCAGTTGCCGAATTCCTTTCTGAGATTTCTGATGATTGCCCCCAAGATATCATTGCACCACATGGATTTGGCGTTGTCCCCGAAGCGGGCTGGGTCAATTTGCCTTTGCTCATACAGTCCTTTCGTGCAAACCTCGAGTTAAGAGGTAAGTTCTTTGAGAAGCGATGGGATTTCTCAACCCAAATTCCGCACAAATTCTCACATGTCATTGATTGTCGAGGTGTGGGCGCAACACAAGATTTCGCGTCTATCGGCCTTAAAATTGCGAGCGATCATGGAGAAATTTTGACAATAAAATCTCCAATAGACACACATGGAATGTGTGTGAATCGAGTGAAATGGCTTCTCCCACGAGGGGGTTCCACGTTTAAACTCGGCGCCACATACAAATGGAATATCACGAAAAGTGAACCCACCGACGCGGGGCGTTCTGAATTGCTTCACGCCCTTCAACCGATCATCGCAGCAAACGTCTTTGACAACTTTGAAATCACGGATCATGTTTCTGGTCTTCGTCCAGCTTCGACGGACCGCCGTCCCTATGCTGGTCCAGTAAATAATTTAAAGAACACATACATTTTAAATGGTTTGGGCACCCGTGGCGTTTTCGTCGGTCCGACCACTGCGTCTCATTTGGCGAACTTCATCTTTAACCAAACTCCTTTACCTGCGGAGATAAGCCCTGCACGCTTTATCAAGGAACATTGATTCACTCACATTGTGACGTTTGAAACCCAATGATGATAGGGGGAATAGAAGTGTATTGAAAAGTTATCTTCGTAAGATGCACAACGTTGAAATTCGCAACCGGCCTATAAATAATTCTGTTTGGGTTTTACTCGTGGGTATCGCCATTGTTGCCGGAGTTGGGTTGGCTTGGATTCAGGGTGATCAGGGAGGGCCTAAGTTGGATTCGGCCGATACAATAGCGATTACAAAGGCGAGTTTTTTATTTCAATTTGCGAGATCAAATGACTGGCCTCAAGAAACAAAAGAGGGGAATTTCAAGATTGGAATCCATGGGAACAGAATTCTATTTGATTTTTTAGTGGAAAAATATTCTAGTCAATCTATTGGGAGTCAAATGTTGGAAATGGTGTGGCTTGAGGATGCAGAAATGTCGGAGTTTACACATATACTTTATACGGAATCAGAGGGTGATGATCTTTTGGCTCTGATTAAATCTACAGGCAACCAGTCAGTGATGGTTGTCACTTCTGTCAATGCTGGGTTACAAATGCCCAAAGGAGCAGTGATGAATTTCCTCATTCAATCGAGTAAGATTAGATATGAGTTAGATATGGATAATGCTGTTTTAAGAGGATTAATAGTAGGTAATAGGATCTTATCATGGGCTGTAACACGATGAATTTCCAGATTCTAAATAGAGGATTGTCATTTATAGGTTTGACGCTTTTGCTCTCAGTCGTGGGCATTGCTCAACCTAGATCAACTGCAAATCTGATAGACGAAGCCATTTCTTTTGCCAAAGAAGGTGCTTATAACGATGCGTTGTTAATGATAGAGCCTCATCTTGAAAATGGTGCAAAGAATGACGCTAGAGCATGGTATGTTGCAGGCTATTCCCACAAAGAGAGGTATAAGGACAGTGCCTTTCTTAATGCGTCAACGTCAAAAACAGCCAGTGCCGAAAGATCAATTGCTGTCATTCAATTGCTGACAGCTTATGAACTTGATAAAAACAGTGCTTTTCCGGGGGCGATTTCAGAATTGGTGGAAGATGCACTTGACTACCTTTCAAAGACATATATGAATGATGCAGTGAAAGGTGTTCATGGTTTTCAGATGGGTATGGACGAGGAAGTGATGACGTATTTCAAGGCGTTCGTCAAGATAAAAAATGTACTAAGCCCAGATGAAAATTGGGTAAGAGAGGAAGTCGAGTTAGAGAAAAATCTTGCCAAAGCAAATCGCATTCTTTTAGAAAGCATTGATTTGAACAACACTTCAAGCATGCAAAAGCGAGAAGCGTTGTTTGAAAAAGTAGTAAGCCATTATTTGAGGGCAATAGAATTGGATGGAAGAGATTATACAGCACGATATAACTTGGCTATAAATCTATATAACAGAGGTGTTTCAGAGCTTAAATCCATAGACCATACAACGTCCATGTTTGAGTTAATGGAGATACAGGATATTTGTGTATTGTTGTTTCAAGAAGCTCTTGAGCCCATGTTGGAAGCTCACAATATGGAACGAAATAGAATGGAGACTTTAAAAGGTCTGATGACGATTTATCGTGCTTTGAGTCAGAATGAGGAAAGTGAGAAATATAAAAGGCTTTTAGAAGAGGCCATTAAATAGCTTGGGCATTATTACCACACCAGAAAATAGAAGCCGTTTTAGATTCACAATAGGCTGGCGGATGGCGCTTGGATTTGGGGTGTTTACCTTGGCTGTAAGTGCGCTCTTTTTACGAACCCGCACGATGCTTGGGGAGAGTCGTCAGCTTGGAAAAAACATAGACAATGTACTGGTGCCAAGTATAGGTGCGTTAGAAGATTTAGACAGGTCTATAGGGGAATCGAGAGTGCGAATCAAACACTGGCTTACAGTACAAAGTAGAATTGATGATCCTGAAAAGAGTGGTTTGGTCGAACTGATAGATCAAACGATACCCTCTCAATATTCTATCCTCAAGAGCATGGAATTTGCATGGGATGAAAATGCGACGATTCAGCTTGACAGTCTACAAAGAGATTTAGATTATCTTTTTATCGCGTATCACGAGATTATGCGTTTGCTCCCCGATTTTTCAAGCTACGACGATCCAATCGCGATGATGGATGCGGAATATTATGCGTTAGAGGGGTCTAGTCTTCCTCTTTTTACGCAACGTATTCGCAACAGGTTGGATAAACTTACGGAATCCCAAAACTCATCTCTTCTCGCCTCCACAGGTCGAATGGAACAACTTGGAGACGATCTGAATACTTACGCGGGCTCAGTTGCGCTTTTGGTTTTAAGTCTAGGAATTATAGTGGGTTTGGCAGTCACACGTTCTATTCTTGTACCTGTGAGACAGCTAAAACGTGCTGTATTGTATATGGGGCAAGGGAAGGAGCCTGATGGTCCTGTTCCCATTACGCCAGATGAAATAGGCGACATGGCAGTCGCTGTAAATAGACTTGCTGAAGGTCTCCACAAAACACGGGTGTTTTCTGAAGCGGTGGGTTCAGGTGATTTTAATTCGCTGTACGAGCCATTAAGTGATGAGGACTCCCTCGGTCACGCACTTTTAAGTATGAGGGACGATTTGGCAACCACAGAAAGAGAACTTGAAATAAAAGTTGAAAACAGGACGGCGGAGATGAGCGCACAGAAACAACGTGCTGAAGAACTTTTAAGCGATTTGCAGGACAGTATTAGTTATGCGTTACGGATTCAAACAGCTATTCTTCCTACAAAAAAAGAAGTATCCGAAGTGTTTGACCAAGCCTCGGTGTTTTATCGTCCCCGCGATATCGTAAGTGGAGATTTTTATTTTTTTCACTCAGTAGGCAGAGTGAGACTTCTCGCTGCTGTTGATTGTACAGGTCATGGGGTTCCAGGTGCATTTATGAGCTTGGTGGGATACAATGCTTTGACGCATGTCACGAAAGTGTTCACGCAACCTTGCAAAATTCTTGACAAACTTAATTCTGCAGCCTTGGATGTCCTTCGTTCAGAGGCCTCTCCGACACATCTACAAGACGGAATGGATTTGGCAATGATTGCTGTCGATATGGAGAAGATGGAGCTTCAATTTGCGGGGGCAAATAACCCACTATATATCGTACGTGAGGGTGAATTACATGAGCTTAAATCTGATAAATTTGCGATTGCATCTTTCGAGCCAGGCTCTAAAAACTATTCCGAACAAACCTTCGCTTTACAAACTGGGGATACAATTTTTGCTTCAACAGATGGATTCGTGGACCAGTTTGGTGGACCTTCAGGGAAGAAGTTTATGCGCAGAAGGTTTCGAGAACTGATTGTACGGGTTGCTAAACTTCCGATTTCGGAACACAACGAAGAATTCTCTCGGGTGTTCGATGATTGGAAATCGAATGAAGAGCAGGTCGATGATGTTCTTATCGTAAGCATTAGAATATGATTAAAAGTCTAAGTTCTAAGGCTTGGGAATTCCTAAGGTCGGATCGAGCTATATTACTTTGGGCAAGTATAGTGGGTGTTCTCGCGGGGTTGGTGGCTGTATTGCTTAAGAATGGTGTCAGTTTTATTCGGTCCGGCATTTTTTCTGCCCAAACGTACTCCGGTTGGTCCCCTCTTTTGGGATTTGGTCCAATAATAGGTCTGCTGTTAACTGCTTGGTTTGTCCGTAAAGTTCTAGGGGGTGTTCATCCCGGTGGTGGTATTCCTGCGACCCTTCAGGCGCTTTCTACAAGGCGAGGTGCTTTAAAACGAACCTGGCTTTTTGCGCCAGTCGTCACGAGCATTTTGTCTGTAGGGTTTGGAGGGTCTGGTGGTCTTGAGGCACCTGCTGTTCAGGCTGGTGCAACGATAGGTTCTGAAATTGCGTCACGCACGAAGAAGAACTTCCAGCGCCGTAGATTGCTTATCGCATGCGCTGCAACAGCTTCTTTGGCGGCCATGTTTAAGGCACCCATAGCTGCGCTTCTATTCGCAGTGGAAGTAATCATGATTGACCTCACTGCAGCAAGTTTGGTCCCTCTCATCTTCGCGTCTTTGGCTTCACTTTTAACGGCTTATTTTCTGATTGAAGGTCAAGATATTTTGGCTGTAACAAAACTCGCTCCTTTTGCGATCAAACGTTTGCCATTTTACATTTCGCTCGGCTTGTTTGCAGGTTTGGGTTCAGTTGTATTTACACGTCTTTATCTATTGTCCTCAAGCGCCATTTCTCGATTCAAAAAACCGCTGACAAGAATTCTTTTTTCAGGGGTGATTGTCGGCTGGGCTGTTGCAAGTTTCCCCTCGTTATATGGTGAGGGTTACGAAGTCGTAAATTCATTATTTATGGGATATTCAGACGAGTTGGCAAACGAACTCATCCCACAAATCAACGCCCAAGGTTTAACTTTGTTAGGGGTCTTATTTATTGCGTGGGCTTTAAAACCTATTCTCACCGGTCTTACAGTTGGGGCTGGGGGTGTTGCTGGCGTATTTGCACCTGCGATTTTCGGCGGGGCCCTTCTCGGTTACATTTTTGCGTTGTCTACAAATATTATTTTTGGACCAGACACGATACCCATTGGGAATGCTGTTTTGGCGGGGATAGGTGGCATGACAGCTGGGGTCCTACACGCCCCGTTGACCGCCATATTTCTAGCTTCTGAAATCAGTGGTGGGTATGAACTCTTCGTGCCGTTGATGCTTTGTGCAGCAATCAGTTATTTGGTCTCTAAATTTATCGTCAAGAACAGTATATACACCTACGAACTGGCTGATAGAGGTGAGTTATTGACCCATGATAAAGATCAAAATGTGCTCACTTTAATGACGCTCACGGATGAAATCGAGACAGACTTTACCCCTGTTATGCCTGACAATACATTGGGTGTTCTGGTGCGTGTCATTGCAAAAAGCCAACGAAATCTTCACCCTGTAGTGAATAAAAGAGGGCTGCTCAAGGGCTTAATTGATCTTCAAGATATACGTGAAATCATGTTTGACAGGGATCGATATGATTCTGTTACAGTCCAAGAGTTAATGGTCGTTCCCGATCAACTGATTGTGCATAATGACAAAATGGATTCGGTGATGTCTAAGTTTGAGAGCAGTGGGGCTTGGAATCTTCCTGTCGTTGATTCTAAAGGTAAATACATGGGTTTCGTATCTCGGTCAAAACTATTTAATGCCTACCGTCGATGGTTAAAAGCGACCAGTGGGTGACTTCGAAAAGCGTTGGCTAGTTTAAGAAATCGCTGGTGATTTCAAAAAACAATTCAGGTTCCTGAGCGTGAAGCCAATGGCCAGAATTTTCTAAACATGCGGTTTCTAGTTGCAGATATAAACCTTCGACTTCTGAGATATCACACTCTTTGACATACTCAGACTGCCGACCATATATAAACAGTGTCGGCAGGGTGTTGATTGTCAGATTTATTTTTTCTGTAATACTGAGAAGAGTCTTGCTCAGAACATCAACATTAAATCTCCACGAAAAACCTCCACTTTTTTCGCGTCTTAAACTTTTCATTAAAAATGGGATCAATACACTGTCGTTTCCCAAGCTTGATTTCAAGTCTAACGAAACCTCCTCTCGAGAATTAGCATTTTCTGGCGAGGTTTTTTTTAAGGCCTCAAAGATGTGATCATGATGAGGGGTATAAATCCTAGGAGCGATATCTGCGATTATTAACTTCGTCACCCTTTCAGGATGGTTTTCGGCGAAAGTCATGGCTGTTTTTCCTCCCATACTGTGGCCTATTATCGCCGTCTTTTCAATCTCCTGCTCATTTAAATATCCAAGCAAATCTTCTGACATCGCTGGATAATTGTGGATTTCACTCTTCGGACTTTGGCCGTGGTTACGAGCATCTACAAGATGAACTTGAAATTTCTCAGAATATCGTTTGGCGAGTGTGAGCCAATTGTCAGCACTTCCTAACAATCCATGAAGGATGATAAGATCCGGAGCGTCCGAGTCTCCTACAATTCGACGATGTAAGGTGACTGGTTTATTCAAGGCAGGCAAGATATTTTTTAAGGGTATTTGAGAGACCAAAGTAGAGTGCGTCCGAGATGAGGGCATGTCCGATGCTTACCTCATCTAGAAAGGGAACATTTTGTGCGAAGTCTCGGAGATTAGACAAATCAAGATCGTGCCCAGCATTTACGCCCATGCCTAGGGCGTGGGCTAATGTTGAGGCTCTGGCATATGGAATGGCTGCGTCTGTGCCCATTTGGGCATGTTTGATTGCGAAATCTTCTGTGTAGAGTTCGATTCTATCTGTACCAGTTAAAGCGGCAGCCCTTATTCCTTCTTCTGCGGTGTCCATAAATAGACTTGTACGTATTCCAGCATTGGAAAATTGAACCAAAACATCAGTTAAGAACTCTAGATGCTTTACGGTATCCCACCCCGCGTTACTTGTAAGTAAGCCAGGGGGATCTGGCACGAGCGTTACCTGCTCAGGTTTTACCTCCAGTACGAGTGCTATAAAGGCTTTTGATGGATAGCCTTCAATATTGAATTCACACTTTACGACGGATCGCAAATCTCTGACATCCTGATAGGTTATATGGCGTGCGTCAGGTCTTGGATGTACAGTTATACCGGCTGTTCCGTACGATTGTATCCGTTCAGCAGCAAGCATGACATTTGGCACTGAACCCCCTCTTGCGTTTCGCAGTGTAGCGATTTTATTTACATTGACACTAAGTTTAGTGTTCAACGTTAAATTTTGTATCTTCGAGGTGTCTGACATTTGGCAAAATTAACACATGAGAGCCCAGCAACTTCTAACTTCGGACCTGCCTCTTTTACTCCCTATTGATACTGTGGCTAACGCCATAGAATTGATGGATGAATATAAGGTTTCCCATCTTCCATTGGTGGTTGAGGATTCGTTTAAGGGGCTTATTAATGAAGAAGATTTGCTGGAATGTGACAAAGATGCTGTACTCGCAGAAGTGGATACCCATCCGATATTTGTAGATCCAAACATCCACATTTATGAAGTTGTATCCCAAATGGCTCAGGCCAAAATTGATGTCCTTCCCGTGGTTATTCAAGGAAAGTATATGGGATGTATCGACAGAGGATCTGTCTTAAACTTTTTCGCTCAAGAATCTGGATGGGCGTTGGAGGGCAGCATTGTCGTTTTGGGAATCCCCGCTGCGAATTACAGCTTGTCAAAAATATCTCAAATTGTTGAAGAGAGCGGCACCCGCATTACAAGTTTCAATATGAATCATCTCGATTCTGGTGATTTGGTTGTTTCATTGAAAGTAAACACCACGAACATCGCTACGATTATGGCTTCTTTTGAGAGGTTTGACTACAAAGTTTTAAATTTCTACAATTCGCCCGAGGTGGAGGACGAAATCCGAAACAAGTTTGATGCTTTTATGCGTTATCTCGAGTCTTGATATAAATTTTAATCATGCGTATAGCTCTTTTTGGTAAACCTTTCCAACTCAAACACAACGATGCCGTGAAGCATCTTGTGGATAGGATTATAGAGATTGATTCAACTGCGCTTTTTTACGGCGAGTTTAAAACTTTTCTCGAGCAGTCTATGTATTTGCCTGAATCACTGGGAACCTTTTCGGATTCTCATGAATTAAAAGGATGTGACATCATTTTCTCTGTGGGCGGAGATGGTACATTTTTGGAGTGTGTTACTTTGGCTTCGATACCGGGTGTTCCTATTATGGGGATCAATACGGGAACGCTTGGGTTTCTGTCGAATGTAGGAACAGACTCAATCGATCAGGCAATGGACTCTATTGTCAATGGGACCACGTGGATTGACGAGCGTGCGCTTTTTAAAGTTGAGGCGGAAGGTATGGATTTGGGAGATTTCCCCTACGCAATCAATGAAGTTGCGATACATAAGCATGATACCGCGAGCATGGTCGTTGTGGAGGTCTATAGAAACGAAAAATTAGTGAACACCTATTGGGCAGACGGATTGCTTGTCTCCACGGCTACAGGTTCGACAGCATATAGCTTAAGTGCTGGAGGACCTATAATATCACCAAGTTCCGATGTCGCTGTGATTACACCTTTGGCCCCTCATAACCTTACAAATCGCCCCCTTGTGGTTCCTCTTCAAGGAGAAATCACTTTGTCTCCTGATGGAAGAGACGCGAGTTATCTTCTTTCTCTCGACAGCAGATCCTATCACATTTCACCCAAATGTAAAGTGAGTGTCAAGCCCGCGCCATTTAAAGTGAAGTTTGTCAATCTGGAACATCAAAACTTCTTTCATACCCTCCGTTCAAAGATGCATTGGGGAATTGATCCACGTGAGCATTGAAACAAAGCACAATCTCGACTACTTTCGTGCGTTAGTACACACACTATGACCACCAACACCACCAAACTTCGAACGACGTATCTAAAAATGCTGATGTGCCTATTCATGGCGACATCTGCATTTGATTCGTTTGCCCAAACTTTTCAAAGTGGCACAAAAGAAATTGGATATCAGATAGGGACCAGTTATTACTTGGGTGATTTAAATCCATCCAACCCTTTGGCAGGAAGACATCATGTCGTTCAAGGTGGATACTTTAGGCACAATATTAATTCTAGAATAGGAATCAGGCTACAACTTCTTCAAGGCACGATTGAAGCATGGGATGAAGACAGTAACAATGCTTGGGCTCAGAATCGAAATCTGCATTTTAGAAATAAAATGGCCGAGTTTTCCGTCTCAGGCGAGATTAATTACATCGATCATGTCATGGGAAATACCGACAACAGATTGACGGGGTATCTCACCGCAGGTATCGCATATTTCACCCACGATCCTGAAGCAAAGGACAGCTATGGGAATTGGCACCCATTGCAACCTCTTGGAACAGAAGGACAAGGATGGACGTTCGGGAATGATCCGTATAAACTCAATGGTATCGCTCTGCCGTTTGGTATGGGGTTCAAAGTGAATCTGGGGCCGGCTCTCGCATTTCAAATGGAGTGGGGGCTAAGGAAAACATGGACGGATTATTTAGACGATGTGAGTACCTCCTATGTAAACCCAGTGGAACTTAGACAAGCCAGAGGTGAACTTGCCCTCGAATTGGCTGATCGGATTATAGAGCTTCCCGATGACCTTCCTCATTCTCAAGGTCTTCAACGTGGAGATGCAGGGCTTGATGACAAGTACGGATTTTTTCTTGCATCAATTGCCTTTCGCGTAAGTAAAAAGCCAACATCTTGCTGGGAACAATGAGTGATTTCAAAATGACAGAAGAGGAAATGCAAGACCGTCATGATCTGCTTCTTTCGACAGGGATCAACCCCAATGAAATGCCTAAGCATATTGCCATTATTATGGATGGGAATGGACGGTGGGCAAGAAACAGGGGTGAAAATAGAATTTTTGGCCATCTAAATGGTGTAGAATCTGTTCGTGCCGTTGTTGAGGCCGCCTTACAAACAGGGGTGAGATATTTGACGTTATACGCTTTTAGTACCGAGAACTGGAATCGACCTAAGGAAGAGGTCGCGGCACTGATGGATTTGTTGGTGACCACACTTGTTAAGGAAACAGAAGATTTAAAAGGAAAGGGTGTGTGTCTGAGCACCATAGGAGATATAAAGGCACTTCCAAAAGATTGTCAAGTTCAACTGAAGTCTACAGCTGAATTAAATCCGGAGCCTCATCGGTTGGACTTGATTTTGGCTTTAAATTATAGCTCAAAGTGGGAGCTTACTGAAGCTGTAAAAGATATTATTAGAGATGGTGTCAGTGAAGATGAGGTGAATTCAGAGATGTTTGAAAGCTATCTAAAGACAGCTGGCATTCCGGACCCTGAACTTATGATACGGACTTCAGGGGAACATAGGATAAGTAATTTCATGTTGTGGCAGTTAGCGTATACAGAATTCCATTTTACGCCCGTACTTTGGCCTGATTTTCGTCGAGAACATTTTCTCGCAGCTATTTATGATTTTCAAAACCGAGAACGTCGCTTCGGAGGGGTTCCACAACAGACTGATAAATGAGAGCATTTTTGCTTACGATAGCCCTTATGCTGCCGTGTTTTCTTTCTTTAGGTCAAACGCTTGATCAGCGTGCGCTCGAAGTGCTTGATCTCAGTATCCCTCAAGAATATCGCATAGCTGGAATTACAGTAGTAGGCGCTGAGTATACCGATGTGCAGGCTATTAAGTTGTTTAGTGCGCTTCAAATTGGCGCATCAATTACAATTCCAGGGGAGATGCTTGGGGATGCGATCAAGAGTCTGTGGAATCAAGATCTTTTTGCAGATATCAGCATCGAGGCAGCCGAACTCAGGGACCGTGATTTATATCTGGTCATTCGCGTGAAAGAATTGCCTCGTCTTACTAGATACAGCATTGCTGGAGTGAATAGATCGGAGCAGGAAACGGTTCGTGGGAAGATTGATTTCACGACGGGCCGTATCGTCAATGAAAACGTCCTGGCAGTCGCTACAAAACGTATTAAGGATCACTATCGTGACAAGGGCTTTCTTGACATCAATGTGGACATTGTGCAAGAGATCGATTCCACGTTTTCAAATGGTACGATTGTGAGGGTGAATATAGACAAGGGAACAAAAATCAAGGTAGACCGAATTACGCTTAATGGGATTCACGCATTTGATTCAGACAAAGTAAAACGTAAAATGAAATCCACGAAAGAAAAGAAGTGGTGGAGATTTTACAAGTCCTCTAAATACATAGCGGAAGATTTCGAATCGGATCAACAGGCGATCATTTCTTTGTACAACAATGAGGGCTACAGAAATGCAAGAATAACAAACGATTCCATTTATAGAACGGATGAAGGACTTGTCGTACTGACGCTCGACATCGAAGAGGGAAATCAATTCCGTTTTGGAAATATATCTTTCACGGGGAACACAAAATATCGATCCACCCAACTCGATTCTATATTAGGGATACGTAAAGGGGATGTTTACTCTCTTGCACATCTCGAGACTCGCGTGTTTATGGATCCAAAGGGAATGGATTTGAGTTCTCTTTATCAAGACGATGGATACCTCACGTTTCGCGCGATGCCGATCGAACAAAGCGTAGAAAATGACACGATCGATATTGAGGTTCGCATGATGGAGGGGCAGCAATTCCGAATCGGAAAGATTCTTGTAGAAGGAAACACAAAGACAAACGATCACGTTATTTATCGTGAAATCCGAACGCGCCCAGGTGATTTATTCAGTCGCACAGATATTATTAGAACACAGCGTGAGCTTTCTCAATTAAACTACTTTAACCCCGAGGCATTTGGGATCAATCCGATTCAACATCCAGAGACTGGAACAGTAGATATCGAATATAAAGTTGAGGAAAAACCTTCGGACCAAATAGAGCTGAGTGGAGGCTGGGGTGGTGGAAGAGTCGTGGGTTCTCTAGGGCTAACCTTTACGAATTTCTCATCCAAGAAAATGTTTGATCGGGGTGCATGGCGTCCCATTCCTACAGGAGATGGTCAGAGTGTAAGTATACGTGCTCAGTCTAACGGGCTCTTTTTCCAGAGTTACAATATGAGCTTTATTGAGAGTTGGTTAGGGGGTAAAGAACCCACTTCTCTTAGTGTAGCTCTGTCAAAATCAGTGCAATCAAATGGTCAACCCAAACGCATTAATGGTGAAATTAATGAGTTACGTAATTCACTTGAAATCATCGGGGTCAAAGTCGGATTGGGCAAAAGGTTGAAGAAGCCAGACGACTGGTTCCTTTTCCGTTCCTCTTTGTCATACCAAAATTTCAACCTCGACAATTTCGGTTCATTCTTTAGCTTCTCCAACGGTAGAGCGAACAATCTTTCCGCGAACATTTCACTAGGACGAAACTCGATTAGCGACCCTATCTATCCAACTTGGGGTTCAAATGTAGAGGTAAGTGTTACAGCAACGATTCCATACAGTATGTTTCGACCAGAGGGTTATTATGAAGGCCTTTCTCTTGAAGAACAATATAAGTGGGTGGAGTACCACAAATGGAAATTCAAAGCAGAATGGTATACACCATTGTCACGCAGTGGCGGGGAGAATCCACGAACGCTGGTGCTTAAAGTTGCTGCCGGAGTGGGGCTCATAGGTCAGTATGACCGAGCGGTACCCCTTTCCCCATTTGAAAGGTTTTACCTCGGGGGTGTCTTTCTAAGTGGATATACACTGGACGGAAGAGAAATAATCAACTTGCGCGGATACGATGATCTGTCCTTGACATCTCCCAATGCTAACACGGGCGCTCCTGTTGTTGCCAAGTACTCGGCTGAACTTCGCTATCCTTTATCCACGAACCCCAGTGCAACAATCTTTACTCTTGCCTTCTTAGAGGGGGGCCAAACTTGGCAGGACGCACGCGCCTTCAATCCTTTTCAGGTCTACAGATCTGCGGGCGTAGGGTTGAGAATATTCTTACCGATGTTCGGTCTTTTGGGATTAGACTATGGTTGGAGACTTGACGATGTAGAGGCAGTCCCAACGATGTCGAGAGGTCAATTCCACTTCAGTATGGGAATGAATATGGGGGAGCTATAACAATGATTCGCATAAAATAACGTTTATAATCGAGCAAGAACGAACTGCTTTATTAACTTCGCAAAGAATTATTTCAAGATGCCACGTATTTTCTCAACCTATAAATTTGTCTCAGCATGTTTGGCAGCAATGGTTTTGTGCTTTGCGCCTGAAACTGCCAATGCGCAAAAATTCGCATATATTGATTCTGACTATGTCCTTCTACATATGCCTGATTACGCGACTGCACAGCAAGAGCTTAATACGTATGCGATTGATTGGCAGGCTGAGATTGAAGCCAAACTTGAGGCTGCCGATCGTCTAGAGGTCGCTTATCGTGCTGAGCGTGTCCTCCTTACAAAGGAAATGCGTGTCAAGCGAGAACAGGAAATTATTAAAAAACGTGGGGAAGCAAAAGAAATGCAAAAGCAGAAGTTCGGTGTTGAGGGTGAACTTTTCTTAAAACGTCAAGAGCTGATAGAACCGATTCAACTAAGTATTTTTGAATCACTTAAAGATATTGCTGGAGGATCGGGATACATGGTCGTGTTCGACAAATCCAACCAGAGCAACATGCTTTATACAAATCCCAAATATGACATTTCAGATCGTCTCATTAAGAAACTTGGATTTGTGCCAGGGGAAACAATTGAGGTAGAAAAAGAAGAAAAGGGTGATGGAGGCGCTGTTGGAAGAGGTCAAGATGCAATTAATAACGCCCGTGAAAATGCAAAAAATGCTGGTCGTTCAACCATGGACCGAGCACGAGGTGGGTCAGGTGGATCAAAAACACCAAAACAATAATTTCTAAATAAGCAATCAAATAATTTTATGAAACAATTCTTACTACTTTTCGGCTTAATAGGCCTAATGTCATTTGGAGCTTTGGCTCAAAAGTTTGGTCACATTGACGCTCAAAATTTATTACTGAACCTTCCGGAGCGTGCCGCAGCGCAAACGTCAATTGAGACTTCAGCAATGGAGTTTGAGAAAGAAATGACACGAATGCAAGAAGACCTTCAAACAAAATACGCTGAATATCAAGCAAAAGCTGAGACTTGGCCCGCCGCTATACGTGAGTCAAAAGAACGTGAGATTCAAAGTTTAGACCAAGGTCTTCAAGAGTTTGGAACGACGGTTCAAGCTGAGCTTTCAGCCTTGGAGGAATCACTTCTCTCACCGATGATAAAACGTGTTCGTGATGCAATTGAAACTGTCGGTTCAGAGCACGGATTCACGTACATTTTTGACTCGAGTATGGGTGCGACCCTTTACAACGGGGGTGAAGATGTGACAGACCTTGTTCGCACCAAGCTCGGAATGTAAAACTGCGTGAGCAGTTTGCGTCCCATAGGTGTATTTGATTCTGGTATAGGTGGTCTTACCGTTGCCCGTGCAATTCATGACCTTC
>Ga0315315_10001441_pt1 | contig 21772 bp, 25 predicted proteins | sample M140m3416metaG_FD_203699 | JGI IMG/M metagenome (GOLD analysis project Ga0315315, IMG submission 203699) | Ammonia-oxidizing marine archaeal communities from Monterey Bay, California, United States - M1 40m 3416 | ecosystem: Environmental > Aquatic > Marine > Intertidal zone | place: USA...
CAATCTGATTATCAATCTCATAGCCATAGTCCTGTATTTCTGGCCAAATAATTCTAATTTTTTTCATATCTACATCTTTTTGAGTTAAAATTTCTTCAGCAGATCTAAAAACACCATCTTTAGCAATTTTTATATTAAATTTATCAGCCCTAGTCGGAGAAATATTTAAATTTGACATTTGCAAAGAAATCTTACTTAATTTTACAAATTTATCCTCAAACATCTCTTTTCTAATATTTGATATTAATCCAATATCGATTCCTTTATTTGTCAGCCTCAAGTCAGCATTATCAGATCTAAGGCTTAATCTATACTCAGCACGAGATGTGAACATTCGATAGGGCTCAGCAACACCTTTAGTTACTAAATCATCGATCATTACTCCGATATATGCATCAGACCTATCAAGGATAAAAGGTTCCATATTTTTTAAAGACAGAGCAGCGTTAATACCTGCTATAAGACCTTGAGCAGCCGCCTCCTCATATCCAGTGGTTCCATTAATTTGACCAGCAAGATACAAGTTTTTAATTTTTTTTGTCTCTAACGTTAAAAATAATTCTCTAGGATCAATATAATCATATTCTATAGCGTATCCAGGTCTAATAATTTTAACATTTTCTAAACCATTGATATTATTGAGTATTTCATATTGTACTACCTCAGGTAGAGAAGTGGATATACCATTAGGGTAAATAGTGTGGTCATTAAGTCCCTCGGGCTCTAAAAAAATTTGATGTCTAGACTTATCAGAAAATTTTACGACTTTATCCTCTATTGAAGGACAGTATCTCGGACCTACACCTTGAATACTGCCAGAGTACATAGCACTCTTTGATAAATTTTTTTCAATAATCTTATGAACCCTATCATTTGTATAAGTCATCGAGCAGGACACTTGTTTGTTTAAATTTTTTTTTGTTAGGAAAGAAAAAAAATATGGATCATCGTCAGCAAATTGTTTTTCTAAATTTTCAAAATTAATTGATCTAGAATCTAATCTAGGTGGTGTACCTGTTTTTAATCTTCCGATTTTAAAATTATATCTTTCTAATTGTTCGCTTAAACCAGTGCTTGGTTTTTCATTAAAACGACCCGCTGGAGTTTTTTCATCTCCTATATGTATCAAACCATTTAAAAATGTACCGGTTGTAAGGATTAACTTGTTACAACTTACCTTGTTACCTTTTAAAGTAATAAAACCATTTATTTCATTATTATTAAAAATAAACTTTATAACTGGATCAGAAAAAATGCTTAAATTACAATAGTTTACAAGTTTTTCTTGCATAAATTTTCGGTATAAAGATCTATCAGATTGAGTTCTGGGACCTCTTACTGCAGGACCTCTACTTCTATTTAACAACCTAAATTGTATTCCAGACTTATCTGCTACCTCACCCATAACCCCGTCTAAAGAATCAATTTCTCTTACTAGATGTCCTTTTCCTAAACCACCTATAGCGGGATTACATGACATTTCTCCTATAGTATTTTTATTATGAGTAAATAGCGCTGTGTTAATTCCAAGACGAGCTGATGCTGCGGCAGCCTCACACCCGGCATGACCACCACCGATTACCACTAAATCAAAGAACAAATCTTTTTTCATGATGTAAATTTATATTCGATTAAAATATTTACAAGATTTGAGTTTCGTTTCTTAAATAAGCTACATTTATCAAAGAAAATCGACTAAAAAGGCTTAAAAATACAGGAAAATCGCATTTATTTACCAATGCAAAAATCGTTGAAAATACTACCTAATATCTCCTCTACATCCACTTTTCCAACAATCATACCCAAATGTCTAGTTGCTAGCCTTAAATCCTCAGCTGCTTTATCAAAATCTTTTTTTTCATTTTTATCTAAAAAGTTTTTCAAATAATCTAAGCACTGTACCAAGTGTTGTCTATGTCTCTCTCTAGTAATTAAAATATCTTCTTCGGAAATAAACTTATTTTTTAATTTATTTTTTATTTTTGAAATTAACTTACCAATGTTTAAGTTATCTTTTAATGAGATTATAACAGGATTGAGTTTAGAAATTTCTGAGTTCAGTTCTTTTTTTAAAAGATCTGATTTATTAACTACTAATATTGCATCAGTTTTTAGTAAATCTTTCAAAAAACGGCTTAAATCAATATTTTTAGCGTCGACTACTACTAGTTTTAAGTCGGCATTTTCGGCTTTTTTTAAAGATAATTTAATTCCCTTTTTTTCAATTTCATCTTTAGAATCTCTTATACCTGCGGTATCTGAAATAACTACAGGATAACCATCTATATTTAAACGCGTTTCAACAACATCTCTTGTGGTACCAGCAATCTCGGAAACAATAGCAACCTCTCTATTAGACAAATTATTTAACAAGCTGGACTTTCCTGCATTAGTTGGACCAATAATAGCAATTTTGAAACCTTCCCTAATTATTTCTCCAATTCTCTGATCGTTTAAAATTTTTTTTATTTCGCTAGAAACATATTCAGAATCTTTTTTAATTTGTTTTAAATTTTCATCTGGTAAGTCTTCCTCTGGAAAATCTATTTTTGCTTCGACAAATGATAGAGTTTTTAATAATTTTTCTCTTAAATGATTAAATTTTTTTGAAGATTCTCCATTCATAATTTTTACTGCTTGCAATCTTTGAATTTCTGTTTCTGCTGATATCAAATCTGCAATACTTTCAGCTTTCAATAAATTTATCTTCCCATTTTGAAAAGCTAGTTTAGTAAATTCTCCTGGTTCAGCTAATCTACAATTTTTTATTTTGGCTAACTCGTTTTGTATTGCCAGAATGATTGCTCTACCTCCATGTACATGAATTTCAGCCATATCCTCCCCTGTGTAGCTCTGAGGCCCAGGAAACCATAAAATTATGCCTTCATCAATAAGTTCAGAAGTGTTGATATTGTTTATTTTTCTCAACGTTGCTACTCTTGGCTTTGGAATTTCTTTTGACGTAAGGGATTTTATGATTTTAGAGGCTTTTGATCCTGAAATTCTGATTATTGCTACTCCAGATAACCCTGGGCCAGTTGAAAGTGCATAAATTGTCATAACCTACTATATCATCTATTAACGAGATGTATAAACTTCATACAATTTAGCATAAAAGTCCGCAGAAAATTTCTTACCATCTAATATTGTAGAATTTAAAGCATGATTTCTTAAATCATTACCCATTTTTTCAATTTTTTTAGACCCCTTAATAAACTCTACGGCCTTTTCGTAATAATCGTCAGCATCAGTAGCTATAAAGTTATTCAGTCCAAGATTTATATTAATACTTTCACCACACCTGGAATTAAAATTATTTCCTTTCATAGTTAAAAATGGCTTTCCCATAAGGATTGACTCAAATGATGTGGTCACGCCTGGATAAGGGAAAGTATCAAGTGTTAAATTAAATCTATTGTAAAATTCCAAATGATTTTTTTGATTATTAACTCTATCAAAAAACTCAATCTTATTAGCTTGAACGTTTTCTTTCAAAAATTTTTCCTTTAAATTTTTTTTTAAATCATCACTATTATTAACTGATGATTTTAATATTAATTTTGAATTGGTATTATTCAGTATTTTTGACCATACTTTTATCGTTTCTTTTGAAATTTTTTGAAAATTACTTAGTGAACCAAAAGTAAAAATTTTATTATTTTTACTTATGCTAAGATCAATCTCAGGTAAATTTTTTGGTTTACATAGCGTATTCCATATATTTGGCATGTAAATAATTTCTTCCGAATATAGATCTTCTTCTCCACTCTTTATTAAATTTTTGTCACTAATTATGAAATCCATATTTTTAATACCTAAAGTATTACAATATCCTAGCCATAAAATTTGTATTGGCGCACATCTCGCTCTAAATGCATTGACTCTATTCCCATTAGTAAACCCTGCTAAATCAACTAAAATATCAATATCTTTTGCGGCACATAATTCAATAAATTGTTTGTCAGTTAAATTTGATACGTCGTTCCATTCATCAAATTTCTCTTTTAAATCAGTAGTTAAATTATCATACTGAGAAGGTATTAAATTACTAAAAGCTATTGTTTTAAATTTTTCACGATGATTATAGATTAAAACATCCTTTAAAAAGAATGTTATTGAATGTGTTTTAAAATCAGGAGAAAAGAACCCTAAATTAATAATTTTTTTTTTTTTTAAAATTTTATTTTTTACGGAACTTAAAAGTTTGGGAGTTTTGTCAAATTTTTTGCAATAATCGATATAACGCTCTTGTTTTTTTTCTTGGTGATAATTAAAACTTGCTAAAAATTTTGTCCAGTTAATTACAGAATTTGGATTTAAATTAGATAATTTTTCATAATAGAGGGTCGCTTTATCCATATTTCCAAGAAAAAAATTTGTTTTGCTAAGCCCCTCTATAATTTTAGGATCATTTTGATTATTTTCATAAGCTTCCTCTAACTGTTTATTCAAATTTAAATACATATTTGCTTTTAAGCTCACAATTATTAAATTATAGAGAGGTTCTAAATTAGACTTATTTTCTAAATATATTTTTTCAAAAAAAATTGCTGATTTTTCATAATCACTAATTTTGGATTTTGGATTTAAAGCTTTAGAGACAGCATAAATCATACGAAGATTTGCTGGTAAATTCTCTAAATTATCTAGTTTTTCTAAAGTTGCTTCTAGCTTTGAGTATTTTTTTTGATCGTATAAATTTTTAATTTTTATCAAAAGATCTTTGGAAAGATCATTCATTTCATCTAAGCAGGTTTATTCATCGAATTAAAAAACTCAGCATTATTTTTTGTATCTTTTAATTTAGAGTTTATGAATTCAATTGCATCCATGGTGCCCATAGGAGCAATGATTCTTCTTAATACATTCATTTTTTGGAGATCATTTTTATCAAATAAAAGCTCTTCTCTTCTTGTTCCTGATTTTGTTATATCTATCGCAGGATATATTCTTTTGTCAGCTATTTTTCTATCAAGAACAGTTTCACTATTTCCTGTTCCTTTAAATTCTTCAAAAATCACCTCATCCATTCTACTTCCAGTATCAATTAAGGCTGTAGAAATAATAGTAAGTGATCCTCCTTCCTCAATGTTTCTTGCTGCTCCAAAAAATCTTTTAGGTCTTTGAAGTGCATTTGCGTCTACTCCTCCTGTTAAAACTTTACCTGAACTCGGTATTACAGCATTATATGCTCGACCTAATCTTGTAATTGAGTCCAAAAGTATAACTACATCTTTTTTGTGTTCTGTAAGTCTTTTAGCTTTTTCTATAACCATTTCAGCAACAGCAACATGTCTTTGAGCAGGTTCATCAAAAGTTGAACTAATCACTTCGCCTTTAACAGTTCTTTGCATATCTGTTACTTCTTCAGGCCTTTCATCGATTAATAAAACTATTAAATAACATTCTGGATAATTTTTGGCTATTGAATTTGCTATACTTTGTAAAATCATCGTTTTCCCAGCTTTAGGTGGTGATATGATTATTGATCTTTGTCCTTTTCCAATAGGACTCACTAAATCTATTAATCTTGGTGTTAAATCTGGTTTCTTTTCAGTTTTAACCATTTCAACTTCCATCACTAGCTGCTTATCAGGATAGAGTGGGGTTAAATTATCAAATGCTATTTTGTGTCTAGATTTATCAGGCTCTTCAAAATTTATTTTACTTACTTGTAATAGTGCAAAGTATCTTTCACCTTCTTTGGGAGCTCTAACCGGACCTTCCACAGTGTCACCTGTCCTTAAACCAAATTTTCTTATTTGACTTGGACTAACATAAATATCGTCTGGGCCAGGCAAATAGTTCGACTCCATTGCTCTTAAAAATCCAAAACCATCCTGTAGAAGTTGCAACACACCTGCTCCTGTAATCTCTTCTTTCTCGGCTACTTTTTTTAAAATAGCAAAGAGTATTTCTTGTTTTCTTAATGTACTAGCATTCTCAATTCCAAGCTCTTCAGCCTGTGTAATAAGTTGCTCAGATGATTTTAGTTTTAGTTCTTGAATGTTCATGATTTAAATTATTAAGGACTTAATAGGTTCTATCAATATATATACTATTTAATATTCTTCAACCTTAGATTGGCTTGAAAATTACTATAAAAACAATTAAAATTAACAATAAAGTAGGTATTTCATTAATATAACGATAAAATTTTGAAGATTTCTGATTTTGATCATATTCAAATTTTTTTAATAAAGATCCTAAGTAAAAATGGTAGCTTGTAAGCAACAATACTAAAATTATTTTTAATTTAAGCCACAAAGTGATCAATTGATTAAATCCAATCTCAGAGATTAATATTAGTCCAAAAAACCAGCTTAAGACCATTGCTGGTGTCATGATATAATAAAATAATTTTCTTTCCATAGTTTTAAACACTGTTGTCACAATTTCATTAGTATTTTCAGAATGATAAACAAATATTCTAGGAAGATATAAAAGACCAGCCATCCATGAAATGACAGCAATTAAATGGAGGCTTTTAAATAATAAATAAATATTCATTTTAAATACACGGACATTTAATAAATTGTTTTGGACATTGATTTTTTGGAGGATACAAATTTTCAGAGAATTTATTTTCATCTTTATTTATAACCAAACTAGATAATGAATTAATAAAATCAATATTTGTCCCTAGTGCAGGAATTCTAATATAATTTTTGCAACCGTTTTTATCAGCTAATTCTCTATATTCTATGTCAAGCTCCACTAGTGTTTCTGAGTGCTCAGAAACAAATGCGATTGGAACAAGAACAATTATTTTTCCTTGCTTGGAATTTTCTATAATAATGTCATCTGTCGAAGGTTTAATCCATTTTAAAGGCCCAACTCTACTTTGATAGCTTAAAATCCAATCAAGATTTTTGATATTTAAATTTTTTACAATTTCATTAACAGATTGTTCAACTTGCCATTGATAAGGATCACCCTTTTTTATATTCTTTTCAGGTAGACCGTGTGCAGAAAATATTAATTTAAAATTTTTAATATCTTTAATTTTTTTACTTATTTGATCTACGTGACTTCGAATAAAAAGATTTTCAGTAGGATAACAACAAATTGTTGACGTTTTAACTTCAAATTTATTTTTTTTACATACATCTTTCCATTCTTTAATTGAAGATCCAGAAGTGGCAGCTGAGTATTGTGGGTATAGTGGTAATAGTATCACTTCTTTTGGATTAAAAAATTTTACATCATTTATTACTTTTTCTGCTCTAGGGTGCCAGCATCTCATAACAACAAAACATTTATATTCATTAGCGCTGTCATTTTCGTTAAGTTTTTTTTCTAATTCGTAAGATTGATTATTCGTTAGTTTGAGTATGGGCGAAGATCCTCCCATTTCTTCATATATTTTCCTGGCTGTGGGGGCTCTACGATTTGATATTAATTTTGCTAAAGGATATCTTAAAAAAGTAGGTAAATTTAATATTGCTGGATCATAAAATAAATTGAACAAAAATGGTTCAACATTATCTAATTTATCAGGTCCACCCAAGTTGAATAAAATTATTGCTTTTTTCATTTAATAATCTTTCACTATTTTTACCAAATAATCCATCATATTGGGATCTGTCTCTGGCAAAACTCCATGTCCAAGATTAAATATATATGGATGATCTTTAAATATATCTAAATATTTTTTTGCTTGTTCTTTTAAATTATTTTTATCTGTGAGTAAAATTTTAGGATCCATTCCACCTTGAACAGGAATTTTAATTTCTTTTAATATTTTGTAAGGATCAACTTCATAATCAATACAAATTGCATCTGGTTTAACTATTTCACAATAGGTTTTATAATTTTTTATACCTCTCGGAAAACATATAACAGGTATTTTAAGAGACTTAATATATTCTACTAAATTTAAGGTTGGTATATAAACAAAATTAGGTAAATCTTTTTCATTAAGCAATCCAGCCCAACTATCAAAAATTTGAATTATTTCAGCTCCATTATCAATTTGATTTTTTATATGAATTTTTAAATATTTTTCTAAAATTATTAAAATTCGATTTATTAAAAATTCATCTTTAAAAAAATCTTTTTTTAATTTTAATTTAGGAGATTGTTTATTTATCATATAAACTAACAACGTCCAAGGAGCACCCACAAATCCTATTGTATTTTTGTTTTTTGTAAGTTGATTTTTGCTAACTAAATTTATAGCCTTATAAACAGAGTAAATTCTTTCTACAAAATCAATTTCATCTAATTTTAAAATATTGTTTAAATCTAAATCACCTAAAATTGGACCAAAATTTTTCTTAAATTCAACATTTTGACCCAAGCCAAAAGGAACCATTAGTATGTCTGAAAAAATTATGGCAGCGTCAAGGTCAAATCTTTTTAAAGGTTGTAGTGTAATTTCAGAAGATAATTCGTAGTTCAAACATAAATTTATAAAATTTGGGTTTTCTTTTCTAATTTCCCTAAACTCAGGTAAGTATCTACCTGCTTGCCTCATTACCCAAATTGGATTTATAGATGTATCTTTGTTAATAATTACTTTTTCTAACGGTGACATATTAATAATTAAATATAATTAATTGTAGTATTAGTATAGTCTGTGAATAACGGTGATTAAATTTTGTAAACATTTTATAAAGTATTTATCAACATTTAGAGCTTTAAATTTATTAAATATATAAGAAAAATTGAAGCTTATTTCTAAACCAAGCAAATATTTGAATATCTTTATACATTTATTTAATAATGTGGACAAAAGCTGTGTTTTACAAGCAAAATTTAAAAATGTTAAATTTACACAATATGATTTTAATAATAAAAAGTTATTAACACTTAATACATGAAAGACACACAACAAATTTACTTAATTTCAGACTCTACGGGTGAAACGCTAGATAGAATTTTTCTTGCAATAAAAGCTCAATTTAAAAATATTAATTATAAAATTCATACATATTCATTTACAAGGACTGAAAATCAAATATTTAAAATTTTATCTGAAGCTGAAAAGAATTCTAATTCTGTTATTTTATATTCAATAGTTGACAGCAATTTAGCAAAATTTTTAGCTAATACGAGTGATAAAAAGAAAATACCTTGCTTTGGGGTGTTAGGAGACCTTATTTTAAACTTTTCAAAATTATTAAATCAGAAAGCATCACACCAGCCAAGTGGTCAACATGCATTAAATGACGAATATTATGAAAGAATAGCTGCGATTCAATTTACTATGAACCATGATGATGGAAATTTAGTAAAGGAAATAGATAAGTCTGATATTGTGTTGCTTGGTGTAAGCAGAACTAGTAAAACACCAACTTCAATTTATTTAGCTAATAAAGGATTTAAAACATCTAATATTCCATTAATAAATAAAAATTCTATTCCTAAAATTTTAAAGGATAAACCAAAAATAGTATGCGTGATAGGCCTAAATACAGAACCAGAAAGATTGGCCGATATAAGGAAAAATAGAATGAATACACTCAAAGAAACTGAAAATAAATCTTATACAGATCTTGATAAAATTAAAAAAGAAGTAGATGAAGCAAAAAATACATTTAGAAAATATAAATGGCCCTCAATTGATGTTACAAGGAAATCTGTGGAAGAGACTGCAGCTTCTATAATAAAGATATACGAAATTTATAAAAAAAATGGTTGATATAATTCTTGCGTCAAAAAGTAAGGTAAGAAGAGAAATTCTTAATAAAAATAATATACATTGCCATGTAATTCCTTCTAATGTAGATGAAGACTCAGTTAAAGAAAGTTTATTAAATGAAGAAACTTCGCCAGAAGATATCTCAAAAAACTTAGCAGAACTTAAAGCCAACAAAGTAAGCCAGAAGAATATCAAAAGCTTAGTCTTGGGAGCCGACAGTGTTATTGATTTAGAGGGAGAACTTATATCAAAGCCCGAAAGTAGAAGTGAAGCTTTACATATTTTAAAGAAACTGAATGGTAAAAAACATTATTTAGTCAGCTCTGTTTGTATTTCAAAAAATGGCTCAATGATCTGGAATTATACTGATAAAGCCGAATTAACAATGAAAGATTTTAGTGATGACCATCTTAAAAATTATTTGTCCAAAATTACTGATGAAAATTTGTATGCTTACAATGTTTATCAAATTGAAGGGGAGGGTAAAAATTTATTTTCAGATATTAAAGGAGATAAAAATACTATTATGGGCCTTCCTATAGACAAAATTAAGGATTATTTAAAAATTTATGAATAAATATTTAGTTATTGGTAATCCGATTGAACACTCTTTATCTCCTTTATTGCATAATTATTGGTTTAAAAAATATAAAATAATTGACTCCATTTACGAAAAAAAAAAAGTGAGCAAAAATGATTTAAAGCAAATTGTTCAACAAATTAAAAATGGAAAAATTAAAGGTATAAATGTAACAGTTCCTTTTAAGAGAGAAATATTAAATTATATAGATACCTCATCTCATGAAGCTCAACTTACAAAATCTGTAAATACACTAGTAAAAGAGGGTAATAAAATTGTTGGATATAATACTGATCAAGCTGGTTTTGAAATAAGTTTAAGCGAAAATAATTGGAGTCCAAAAGATAGAAATATTTTAATTTTGGGAGCAGGAGGAGTTACTACCTCAATTTTATCAAATTTTATTAAGGTCAATGGAGCTAATAAAGTTTATTTAAGTAATAGAACTCGAAAGAAGGCAGAAGAATTGAAAAACCTTTGGGATAGAGCTGTAGACTTATTTAGTATGAAAAAAGATACGATTGAAGTCATTGATTGGGGAAAAAAAATTGAGTTATGTGATCTAGTAATAAACACAACTAGTGTTGGTTTAAAAGAAGATGAAAAAATAAATTTTGATTTTGGTGACTATGAGAATGTCAAAGATGCCTTGTTTTATGATTTAATATATAATCCAAAAGAAACTAACTTTCTTAAAGATGCAAAACAAAGAGGAAACAAGACAATGAATGGTAAGATGATGTTTTTACGGCAAGCGCAGTTGGCTTTTGAAATGTGGACAGGGGTTAGCCCGGAAATTAATGATGAAGTTATTAATTTATTAGATCAATGATTATTTTTGGAATTTTAGGAGATATAGGATCAGGGAAAAGCTATGTAGCAGAACAATTTGGATTACCAGTTTTTAATGCTGACGATGAAGTCACTAAAATATATAGAAATAGTAAAGTTTGTTTCACAAGATTAAAAAGATTGTTACCAAAATATATTAAATCATTTCCAATAAGAAAAATTGAACTAGCAAATGCTGTTTTGGAAAACAAAAGAAACATTAAAATAATTAGTAAAATAGTTCATCCATTAGTCAGAAAAAAAATGAATTTATTTCTTTTTAAAAATAAAAAAAGAAAAGCTGTAGTCTTGGATATTCCTTTATTGCTAGAGAATAAAATAAAAAAAAGGAATATGATTTTAGTTTTTGTAGACTCTAAAAAGTTTAATATTTTAAAGAGATTAAATAAAAGAAAAGGTTTTAATCAAAAGGTTTTTCAAAAATTAAAAAAAATGCAACTACCACTTGATTATAAAAAAAGAAAATCTCACTATGTTATCAACAACAATAATAACAAAAGTTCCACTCGTAAAAGAGTAAAAGATATATTAAATATGATTAGGCTATGAAAGAAGTTGTATTAGATACTGAAACAACAGGCATATCAATTAAAGAAGGACACAGAATAGTGGAAATAGGATGTGTTGAACTTGATAATTTAATTCCCACAAAAAATAAATTTCATTGTTATCTTAATCCAGAAAGAAAAGTTTCTGAAAAAGCTCTTGAAGTACATGGATATACTGATGAGTTTTTATCTAATAAAAAAAAATTCAAGGAAGTTGTAGAAGAGTTTTTAGATTTTATAAAAAATAAAAGATTAATAATTCATAATGCCGGATTCGATCTGTCGCATTTAAATAATGAACTCGGAATTTTAGGTAAAAAAAAAATAAATAACGAGATTGTAGATACTTTAATACTTGCAAGAGATAAATTTCCAGGCTCTTCAATTAGTTTAGATGCTTTATGTAAAAGATATAGAATAGATAATTCAAAAAGAACACAACACACAGCCTTAATAGATTGTGATCTATTAGCCAGAGTGTATATTAATTTGATAGATCAAAAAGAACCTAGACTAAATTTTTCAAATCAAAACAATGAAGACAAAGAGAATTTAAATAAAAATATTTTATATTACAAAAAAATTATAAAACCTTCTGATGATGAACTTAAAAATCATACAGATTATATAAAAACGCAGCTTAAAAAGAATTTTTATTAGCTAAATCTTTCATTATATAGTTTCTGGAAATCAATCTTTTTTTCTAATTTTACCCCTGGGTGCCCAGAATTGTGCACTAAATTTAAGAATGAAGTTTCTAAGTTAGGATATATTTTACTTGGAACATCACACAATATTATTTTTTCAAGTTCTTTTTTTTCTTTTACATCGTCATCTACTTTAACAATAGAAGCATATACTATTTCGTAATAAGATTTTTTTTCATTTGGATCTTTGTCTTCAAATTTTAATGTTGTATTTACTTCAATAAGTTTATTTTTTAATGCTTTAGATGTAATATCAATATTTAAAAGATATTTAGAAATATTTTCTTTAACGAATAGATAAGTTTCAATGTCAGGTGTTTCACTCGACATGTCTTTAATATAACTTGTAAGAATTTTAAATTTTTCTGTCGTCATCTTCAATATCTTCAAATTCTCCTTCTATATAATTTTTTTTTATTTTTGTATCATCTTTAAACTTTTTTGAAAACTTTCTAAAAATTAATTTTCTTGTCAACGGGACTATTAACATAAACCCCACAATATCTGTTGCAAATCCTGGTATTATTAATAAGAGAGACGCAAAAGCAATTGCGGTTCCAGAAATAATTTCGTAAGCAGGAAGTTCATTTTTTACTAATTGTGAAATGCCGGATTTCAATGTGTTTAATCCTTCATATCTTGCATAAAAAATTCCTATAATAGCAGTGATGAATATCAATGAAATTGTGTTAAATGCACCTATTTGAGAGCCAATCTTAATAAAAAGATATATTTCTATAACAGGGATTAAAATAATGGCTAAAAGAACTGTGTTCATTTGTCTTTAATGTAATTGCTAGTTGAAATTAATCAACATAGTAATTAAATTATATCAATATGAACTATAGTTTTGAGTATATTGACATTATTCTTTTAGCAATGATTGCGGGCTTTATTTTTTTAAGATTAAGAGGAATATTAGGTAAAAGAACAGGTTTTGAAGGTAAGGTTCCACCTCAATTTGAGGAAATTTTGAAAAATGTAAATACTGACGTTAAAACAAATAAGAATGAAAACTTTGATGAAAGTGCTCAAAAGGAATTTCTTAAAGGTGCCGAAATTGCCTACGAAACTATAATTACAGATTTTAGCGATAATGATAATAAACTTACAAATAGTAAACCGTTATTGAGTAAGAAAATACACGATCAATTTAATGATGCATTAAAACAAAGAAATGACAGAGGTCATTTTGCAGAAATTACATTTATTGGCGTTAATTCATCAGATATAAAAGAGCATAAAAAAACAGATAGTGTTTTAAAAGTAACTGTAAATTTTGTTGCTGAAGTGATTACATGCATAAAAGATAAGGATAAAAAAATTATATCAGGTAACCCTGATAAAATTAAAAAAATATATGATACTTGGGTTTTTTCAAGAGATATTAGATCTAAAAATCCAAATTGGCAGTTAATAGATATTTTAACATAATTGAATAAAAAAATTTCAGATAAAGACAAGAAAGATTGGGAGAATTTTTTAGCTCAGAATGAAAATTTACCGGATAAAGATGGTAAATTAAAAAAAGAAAGTATTAAAAAAACCTTTTCTTTTGATTTGCATGGTTATTCATTAGATGAAGCAAATAAAAAAGTAGCAGATTTAATTCAAGATGCTTACAATCAAGGGATAAATAAATTGGTTATAGTTACTGGAAAAGGGTTACATTCAGAAAATGAAAAGGATCCTTATATTTCAAGTGATTTAGGAATTTTAAAACATTCAGTACCAGATTATATTCAAAATAATGATGAACTTATGAGTATGATAAGTGAGATAAAGGAAGCAAATATTGAAGATGGTGGTAGTGGAGCTTTTTATATTATTTTAAAAAGAGTTATAAAATAAATTTAGATAAATCTGTATCTTTGACTAAATTATCTAGATTTTTGTTTATATAATCTTTGTCTATAACAATTTTTTCTCCAGATCGATCTGTTGCTGTAAAACTTATTTCATCTAATATTTTTTCTATTATGGTATGTAGTCTTCTTGCTCCGATGTTTTCGACAGTTGCGTTAACTTCTGAAGCTATATTTGCAATTGCATCAATGCCATTTTCTGAAAATTCAAGATCAACATTTTCAGTTTTTAATAAAGCTACATATTGTTTTATTAAACTAAAATCAGGTTCTTTTAAAATCCGTTTAAAATCTTTACTTGTTAAAGCTTCAAGCTCTACTCTAATAGGGAGTCTTCCTTGTAATTCAGGCAGTAAATCAGAAGGTTTTGCAAGTTGAAAGGCTCCTGATGCTATAAATAAAATATGATCTGTTTTTATAGGTCCATATTTTGTATTAACTGTTGTTCCTTCAATTAAAGGGAGTAGATCTCTTTGCACACCTTCTCGTGAAACATCTCCACCAACTCTATCAGTTCTGCCAGATATCTTGTCAATTTCATCTAAAAAAACAATACCATTATTTTCGGTCGAAATTTTTGCAGCTTTGATAATTTTATCTTGTTCAATTAATTTATCAGACTCATCATTAATTAATATTTCATGTGATTCTTTTACAGTCATTTTTTTCTTTTTTTCCTTGGCACCCATAGATTTGCCTAGCATTTCTCCAATATTAATCATTCCAACATTAGCCCCTGGCATTCCAGGTATTTCAAATGATGTATTATTATTTCCAGTGTCATTTACAGCAATTTCTATTTCATTATTGTCTAAATCACCGTTTCTTAACCTTTTTCTAAAACTTTCTCTTGTTGCCAAACTAGCTTTCTTACCAACTAAGGCATCTAAAACTTTTTCTTCTGCTAATTTTTGGGCTTGAGCATGTACTTCTTTTCTTTTTTTTACTTTTTCCATTGAGATTGCAATCTCTATCAAATCTCTTACTATTTGTTCAACATCTCTTCCTACATAACCTACCTCAGTAAATCTTGTTGCTTCTACTTTTACAAATGGTGCCTCAGCCAGCTTTGATAATCTTCTAGATATTTCCGTTTTACCAACACCAGTTGGTCCAATCATCAAAATATTTTTAGGTAAAACTTCATTTTTCATTTCACCTTTGAGTGCTTGTCTTCTCCATCTATTTCTTAAAGCTACAGCAACAGCCTTCTTAGCTTTGTTTTGGCCAACCACAAATCGATCTAGTTCTGAAACAATTTCTCTAGGAGAAAGAGAACTCACTAAAGACACTTTTTCTTGTGCATCTTTATCTTTAGGTTTAAGTGGAGTGACGTTTGATTTTTCCATTAAATTTTTTCAATTTTAATATTATTGTTTGTAAAAACACAAATTTCAGAAGCAACTTCAATTGCTTTTTTTGCAACTTGTTCAGCATCCATATCCGTATCCATTAATACTTTACCTGCAGCTAAAGCATAATTTCCTCCAGATCCAATACCTATAACGTCTCCTTCAGGCTCTAAGACGTCTCCGGTACCAGAAATAATGTAACTATTTTCTTTATCACCAATAGCCATCAAAGCTTCTAATCTTCTTAAATATTTGTCTGTTCTCCAGTCCTTTGCTAACTCAACAGCAGCTCTTGATAAATTTCCAGCGTGCTTTTCTATCTTGGCCTCTAGTCTTTCAAATAAAGTTAATGCATCAGCAGTAGACCCAGCAAACCCTGCAACGACATCTCTTTTGTCAATTTTTCTTACTTTTGAGGCAGTGCTTTTAACAACTGTATTTCCCATACTAACTTGACCGTCACCGGCTACCACTACTTCATTGTTTTTTCTTACTAGTACAATTGTTGTCATATCTTATAAGTGGACATTAAATTTGATAGTTCAAGACCAAGTTTAGTGTTATTGCCATAATTGAATTATATATATATACCTATTTTTAATTATGAAACGTAAAGGTAAAATTAGTAGGAAAACAAAAGAGACGAGTATCAGTGTTGAATTAAATATTGATGGAAATGGTAAATACAAAATTGACACAGGTATTGGATTTCTTAATCATATGTTGGAACAATTATCCAAACACTCATCAATTGATATGAATATTAAAGCTAAAGGAGATACACATATTGATCTTCATCACACTACTGAAGATACGGGTATAGCAATTGGTGAAGCTCTTAAAAAAGCTTCAAAAAAATTTGTAGGAATAAAAAGATATGCACATGCAATGATACCAATGGATGAAACATTAACACGTGTGGCAATTGATGTATCAAACAGACCATATCTAATTTGGAAAGTAAAACTTAAGGTAGAAAAACTTGGAGAAATGGACACAGAACTATTCAAAGAATGGTTTCAAGCTTTTTCACAAGCAGCAGGAGTTACTTTGCATGTTGAAAATATTTATGGTGATAATAGTCATCACATAATAGAGTCTTGCTTTAAAGGTCTCGCAAGATCTTTAAGGACTGCACTTGAAATGGATCCTAGGAATAAAAAATCTATTCCTTCTACAAAAGGTTCTTTATAAGTTTAATGAACGTTATTATTGTAGATTATAATTCGGGCAATATAAGCTCGGTGATAAACTCTTTTAAAGAAGTAGCTAAAGATAAAGTAAATATAGAAGTAACCTCAGATTTAAATAAGATTAAATCTAGTGATAAGGTAGTTTTGCCAGGGCAAGGCTCATTTAAAACCTGCATAGATGCTTTAAATAAGATTGATGGTCTTTCAAACACTCTAAATGAATTTGTTATATCGAATAAAAAACCTATACTTGGCATTTGTGTTGGATTACAGATGTTTGCTGATATTGGTTATGAGGAAACTGAAACCAAAGGCTTAGGTTGGATTTCAGGTAAAGTTTCCAAAATTGATAACCAAAATGGAAAGTATAAACTACCTCACATTGGCTGGAATCAAATAAAGATTATTAAAGATAGTAAAATTTTCAATGGTATTGAGGATAACTCTCACATGTATTTTGTTCATAGTTATGAATTTATACCAAATGATAAAAATGTAATTTCAGCAACTACAAAGTATTCATCAAATATTGTTTGTTCTATAGAAAAAGAAAATATTTTTGGAACACAGTTTCACCCAGAGAAAAGTGATAAGATAGGATTAAAAATTATTAAAAATTTTTTAGATTTATGATTATAAGAGTATTTTTAAATGGATAATTTAAGAATAAAACTAGAAAAAGCTATTAATTTTCATAAATCAAATGAATTCGAAAAAGCTGAAAAGCTTTATAAAGAAATAATTTTAGAAAAACCAGATAATTTTGAAACATATTATTATTTGGGCAACTTAAAAATTGCTCTTAAAGATTTTAAAAAGGCTGAAGGATATTTTAGAGAGGCAATTAATTATAAACCAGATTTCTTTCAGGCTTATATGAATTTAGGTAATACATTAAAAGAACTCTCGAAATTTTCTGAAGCAGAACAAATTTATAAAAAAACAGTTGATTTAAATCCTAATTATACCAAAGCTTATTATAACTTAGGAGCATTACAACAAGATCAAAATAGATTTGAAGAGGCTGAAGTGAATTTAAGAAAAACAATTAAAATTGATCCAAATTTTTTCCAAGCTTATTTAAATTTAGGAAACACACTTAAAAATTTATCTAAATTTGAAGAAGCAGAAATAATTTTTAGAAAAGCTATTGATTTAAAACCTGATTATGCAAAGGTTTATAACAATTTAGGAACTATTTTAATTGATCTTGTTAAATTAGAAGAAGCAGAAAAAAATATTAGAAAAGCTATTAAGCTAGATTCAAAATTAGCTGAAGCTTATATAAATTTAGATTTAGTTTTAAAACAAAAAGAGCTATTAAAAATTGTTAATAATAAAAAAAAAATAAAGTTACAAGGACTAAGCCCAAATCCTTTTGTATTAAAAAGAAAGGTTGAAGATCAACTTGTAGACTATTTATATAAAATCAAAACAATAGAACTAGATGAAACAATAAAATATGACGCTCGATATGGCAACGGGAAGTGTTCACCCGATTTTAATTTTTTTAAAACCAATCCAAATCTAATTGATATTGAAAATGATATTAAAGAAATTTTAAAAAAAGCTGTAAAATCAGATATCTTTGTAATTGATTCTTTTTTTAATATTTTAAGTGCTGGTGGAGGAACAACTCCTCATAAACACGTAAATCAATTTGATAAAACTAGTGGTCTAATAAATCAAAAATACAGTTTAACTTATTATTTGTCAGTTGGAGATCAAAGTTCTACTGAACCTGGTATTTTGAAACTTTATGACCCTAGTCATGATATTTTACCTGAAAAAGGAACTATCGTAATTATTCCAGCATCCAGAAGTCATTCAGCAATTTATAATGGAAAATCAGATAGAGTAATGATTGGTATCAACTTTTATAGTATCTGATAAAATGTAAAAAATGAAAATATTTCCTGCAATAGATATTAAAGATAAAAAGTGTGTTAGATTATTAAAAGGGGACTTTAACAATAAAACTGAATATAAAATTTCGCCATTAGATCAAGCAGGCAAATATAGTGAAAATGGTTTTAAAAATTTACATATTGTTGATTTAGATGGAGCTTTAACAGGTGAGACAGTAAATTTAGATATCATTCAGGAAATAGTTAAAAAATTTAGTCTAAAAGTTGAGATAGGTGGAGGAATAAGAACTTTTGAAAGTATTCAAAAATATACAGATGTTGGAGTTGAGAAAGTTATTTTAGGAAGTGCCGCAATAAAAGATAAATACTTTTTAAAAGAAGCATGTGAAAGATTCCCAAATAAGATCGCTTTAGGTTTAGATGCCAATAATGGATGTTTGTCTATATCTGGATGGAAAGAAAACTCTGATAAACTGACTGTTGATTATTTAAAAGAAGTTAATAATTTTGGTGTAAGTAGATTGATTTTTACAGATATTAATAGAGATGGCATGAAACAGAGCCCAAATTTTTCAGAAACAATAAAAGTTGCTGAGATATCTAATTGTCCTGTAATTATATCTGGTGGTGTTTCATCAATAGATGACGTTAAAAAAGCGAAGAATTTAAAAAATGTTGAAGGTATAATAGTTGGCAAAGCTATTTATGATGGAGATATTCAATTAGAAGAACTGGTGAAAGAAGATGCTTAAAAATAGAATAATTCCATGCTTAGATGTTAAAAATGGTCGAGTTGTTAAGGGAATAAACTTTGTTGATCTTAAAGATGCAGGTGACCCTGTTGAACAAGCTAAGATTTATAGTGATGGTGGAGCAGATGAAATTTGTTTTTTAGATATTACTGCCTCAAATGAAAATAGAGATATTATTTATGAAGTTGTAGAGAAAACTTCAAAAAAATGTTTTGTTCCATTGACTGTTGGGGGCGGTGTCAGAAATGTTGAGGATATAAACAAATTACTTAATTGTGGAGCCGATAAAGTTTCAATCAACACTGCAGCAGTTGAAAATTCAAAAGTTGTTTTAGATAGTTCAAGAAAGTTTGGATCTCAATGCATAGTAATTGCAATAGATGCAAAAAAAAATGGAGATAAATGGGAAGTTTTTACCCATGGAGGGAGAAATAACAGTGGTTTTGATGTTTTGGAATATGCAAAAAAAATGGAGGCACATGGTGCAGGTGAACTATTAGTCACTTCAATGGATAGAGATGGAACACAAGTTGGTTATGATATTGATCTAATGTCAAAAATTTCGTCTAAAGTAAATATTCCAGTTATTGCATCTGGCGGTGTTGGTAATTTAGACCACTTAGTAGATGGAATTAAATTAGGAAAAGCCAGTGCAGTTTTGGCAGCTTCAATATTTCATTATGGGAAACACTCTATAAAAGAAGCTAAGGAATATTTGGATTCAAAAGGAATACCTGTTAGAATTTAATATGCTTAATGCTTTAGAAAGTTTATTTAATCTTGCACGAGAAAGAAAAAAAACTCCTGTAGAAAGTTCTTATACAAATAAATTACTTAATGATAAATCATTAAGTAAAGAAAAGGTTTTAGAAGAAATTAATGAACTTATTGAAGCAGTTGAAAATAATTCAAATAAAGTTCACGAAGCTGCAGATGTCTTTTATCATCTGATAATTTATTTGGAAGCAAACAATATTAAGATTGAAGATGTAATGGTTGAACTAGATAGAAGAAAAAAATGAGTTATGATAATAATAATATATTTGCAAAAATTTTAAGAGGAGAGATTCCTTGTAAGAAAATTTATGAAGATGATTATGTGATGTCTTTTTATGATATAAATCCACAAAGAAAAATTCATGCACTAGTTATTCCAAAAGGTAAATATATAGATCTTGATGATTTCAGTTCAAATGCATCCACAAATGAAATTGTTGGTTTATTGAAAGGAATCAATGCTGTAGCAAAAAAACTTAAAATTTCAGTAGATACTGGTAAAGGATATAGAGCATTAGCTAATATTAGCGAACATGGAGGCCAAGAAGTACCTCATTTACACTTTCATTTGTTCGGAGGTGAAAGAGTTGGTAAAATGGTAGAGTGAATAAAGTAATTGAAAGAAATTATTTAGAAATAAATTCACTAACAGATTTAAATGACTCAAATTTTTTACCTGAAGGTTATCTGATTCAACTTATTGACCCACCCGATTTTCAACTAAATAGATTTTTTTATAAAAATGTTGGTAAAAATCATCATTGGGTTGATAGACTCTGCTGGAGTGAAAAGCAATGGATTAAATATACTTCAGATGAAAAAACAAAAACTTATGTTTTAAGAACAAAAAATGATCTTGTTGGTTATTTTGAATTGATTTTTCATAAAGATAAAAATGAAATTGAGATTGCCTATCTTGGTTTGCTTGAAGAGTATCAAAATCAGAAATTAGGTTCATTTCTTCTATCAAGTGCAATAAAAAATTCATTTTTACAAAATGTAAAAAGAGTGTGGGTACATACTTGTTCTTTAGATCATAAAAATGCACTTAATAATTACATTGAAAGAGGTATGAAAATTTTTAAAAAAGAAACTGTTTCTATCTAATTTTTTTTTGGTAAGATAAATATTTTTTCATCTAAATTTTGATTTTTTGTAATTGATGAAATGTAAGTAATACTTAAATTTTGATAAATATCTAACGTTTGCCATCCAATTAAATTATAATTTACTTTATCAAAAAAAATATTTATTTCATTATTGTTTTGTATAAAAGTATAAACAATAAATTTATTATCAATTTCTCTTTCTTTTAACTTTTTAATTTGACTTATTAAATACTCTTTATCTAAAACTAAATTTAATGGCGTTTTTTGTAATGGATAAAGATAATAACTTGTCTTTGTTTTGATTACCAGTGTTTTACCATTTGATATTAATTTTTTTTTATTATTTAAATTGTAATTACAAAAAATCTTCTTAGGATATTTAATTATACATTCCCCTTTTTCAATTTCATCATTTATACTTTGTTCAAATTTAAAAGATAGATTATTTGTTTTTGTTAAATTTTGAATTATTTTATCTCTCACATCAGCAAAAACGTGATTATTAAATAACATTAAGAATAAG
>Ga0315315_10001443_pt1 | contig 21765 bp, 9 predicted proteins | sample M140m3416metaG_FD_203699 | JGI IMG/M metagenome (GOLD analysis project Ga0315315, IMG submission 203699) | Ammonia-oxidizing marine archaeal communities from Monterey Bay, California, United States - M1 40m 3416 | ecosystem: Environmental > Aquatic > Marine > Intertidal zone | place: USA...
GCTGCTAACAACTTTGTATTATTCAAAGGAATCTAATAATGATTCAAACTTAATAATATCCCCGTCTTCGGGCGGGGTATTATTTTTATAACTATTTAATTTTATTATATTATGGCTAAAAAAGCTAAAGCAGAAACTATTGAGGTTGCACCTCAAGAAGTGGCAGTAAAAACTGCTCCTAAACCCACAAAACCAACGTGGGAAATTAAAGATAGAATTTATTATTTAAAAAATAGTAAATCTCCTCTTACTTTCACAATACCTGGAAAGCATACTAAAAAACACGCATTACTTTATTTTGATGAAAAAACAGGTAAGCAAAGAGAAATTAGATATGCTACTAACCAAGATTCACCTCTTGTAGACGAGCAAAAAGGTGAAGCAACTTTAGGTCATATTATTTTTAAAGATGGTGATTTAAAAGTGCCAAAAGAAAAACAAAATCTACAAAAACTACTTTCTTTGTATCACCCTTTAAAAGGTAGAATGTATGAAGAGTTTAGCGCTGTGCAAGAAGCTTCTGATGATTTAGATATTTTAGATCTTCAAATTGACGCTTTAAATGCAGCTAGAAACATGGACGTAGATCAAGCAGAAGCTATTTTAAGAGTTGAAAAAGGCTCTGAAGTAAATAGCATGAGTTCTAAAGAACTTAAAAGAGATTTGCTTATATTCGCAAGAAATAATCCTGGATTATTTATTAATTTAGCAAATGATGATAATGTTCAATTGAGAAACGTAGCTATTAGAGCTCAAGAAGCTGGAATAATAGCTTTATCTCAAGATCAAAGAACATTTACATGGGGATCAAACGGTAGAAAATTAATGAATGTTCCATTTGATGAAAATCCATACTCAGCTTTCGCTGCTTTCTTAAAAACAGATGAAGGTGTTGAGATCTATAAATCTATAGATAAAAAACTATAAAAACAAGTGATACTATAACAGAGGCGGTTTCGGCCGCCTTTATAGTATAATAAAAAATTAATAATGGCGGTAAATATAAACACAGTATATCAAACAGTCTTGTATATTTTAAACAAAGAGCAAAGAGGTTATATTCCACCAGCTGAATTTAATAGTTTAGCAGCACAAGTACAAGACGAAATATTTCAATCATACTTTCCTGATGGTAATCAAGTAAATAGACTAAATCAAAACAATACACAAAACGATACGGAGTTTTTTAACATGTTTAAAGATATTAGTTATAAACTATATCCTTTTGAAAGAGATGCAGTTTTTAATTACGATTCTTCTTTAGACAGTTGGATTCCGCCCTTTGGTTCATCAATATATAAGCTTGGTAATATTACAGCTACATATGATAGAGCAAACGTAGGTCCAATTCAATTGCAAAATATAACACAATCTGAATGGCTAGGTGGAGCTTCAATAAATCCAATAGTGCAATTAACTTCTAAGAGTGATTATGATAAAATAATAAGATGTAAATTAACAGCTCCAACACAACAATATCCTATATGCTATACAAGTTCTCAAGCGTCTAGTTTCGCTTCTAGTGGTTTTGAATTAATAATAAAAGTATTTCCTAGACCTACAGAACTTAATATAAATTGTTTGTTCACGCCTAATAGACCTCAATGGAATTTTACAGTAGGTTCTCTAGGTCAATACATATATAGCGGATCTTCTATTAATTTTCAATTAGATATTTCTGAAAAAACAAATATAATAACAAACATATTAAAGTATGCTGGAGTTATAGTAAATGATCCTACGGTAATACAAGTAGCAGAACAAGAAGCTAAATCTGTAGAAATTAATACAAAATCTTAAAAAATGAGTTATACAGCAAGCGGAAGTAGTTTAACAACAGAAACAAATCAACAGTATTATCAAGGTGCTCAAGTGTTTTTTTCTAACGCAAACATACCTAATCCAAACGTGCAAGTGTTTACTACTACGTTTAACACTGATTTAATGTATGGAGATTATGATCCTACTAATGTAAAGTACGCACTAAATAATTTTAAATTATATACTAGTGCTACTGGTTTACCAGGTTCTTTTACGGAATACACGGCGGCTTACACTGTTCTTAATAACGCTATAACATTAACAGGATTAGCTGCTTCAACATATGTTGTCGTGCAGTTAAAAACATTAGACGGTGGTAATTATGGTAATCAAGATGCTATTGGAACTACCGTAGAAGACAACTACGGAGGTTACGAATATTTAAGTTTAGGTGATATTTGTGATAACTTTATGGTGGGTTATGTTGGTGATGGAAAAATACTACAAAACGCTAAAAAATCTGATGTATTGTTTTTTGCTAAAAGATCTTTACAAGAATTTAGCTACGATACTTTAAAATGTATATATTCGCAAGAGCTTAATGTACCTCCAAGCTTAAGTTTACCACTACCTCAAGACTATGTAAACTATGTTAGAGTTTCTTGGATAGATCAGCTTGGTGTAAAAAGAATTATATATCCAACAAACAATCTTACAACAAGTCCTTACAGTAACCCCATACAAGACAACACAGGAGTTCCAACTCAAGATAACTTTGGCCAAACACTTGAAGGAGATTCTATAACAGAAGATAGATGGAAAACAGCCAACGATACAGTAATAAGTCAAACGTTTTTTAATAATATAGATGACTATGCTTATTGGGCTAATTATTATGGATTTGATAATAGCATTTTCTACGGTCAACAATATGGTTTAGAACCTCAATACTCACAAGTAAATGGCTGGTTTAACATGAATGAAAGAGAAGGCAAGATAAGTTTTTCTAGTAGTTTAGTTGGTAAGTTAATAGTCTTAGAATACATATCTGATGGTCTTTCTAGTAATGGCAGTAGTAAAATACCTAAAATGGCAGAAGACGCTCTTTATGCATCTATACTATATAACATAGTATCTACAAGATCTGGCCAACAAGAGTACACTGTTCAAAGATTGAAAAGAGATAGATCAGCTAAGCTTAGAAACGCTAAAATAAGATTATCAAACATAAAACTAGACGAAATAGTTCAAGTAATGCGGGGTAAATCTAAATGGATAAAACACTAAAATTTAATGGCTAAAGCTCAAAATACTTTTTTAAAGTCCAAGATGAATAGAGACTTGGACGCTCGTATACTACCAAATGGTGAATATAGAGATGCTGTAAATGTTCAAATAAGTAAATCAGAAGGAGCACAAGTAGGTAATTTAGAAAATGTTTTAGGAAACACTTCAGTTTTAAACATTCAAACAGTAACAAACACAACAGACTTAGTTTGCATAGGGACTTTTGCTGATGAAATAAATAGTACTGTTTATTTATTTTTAACTGATTATACTGACACTACACCTGATCAACCAAATTACAGTCCAACAAATGGATCTTGTATAATATCTCACAATGTTCTTTCTGGTTCTTCTGTTGTTTTAGTTAAAGGTAGTTTTTTAAATTTTTCAACCACTAATTTAATTACAGGTATAAACATATTAGAAACATTATTATTTTTTACAGACAATAGGAATCAACCTAGAGTTATAGATGTTTCTTTAGCTAATCCAAACAATCTATCACAACCAATATATTATTCTAGTGAAGACTCTATATCAGTAGCTAAATATAATCCTTATCAAACTATAGAGCTTTGGCAAGAAAGTATTTTAGGTCAAAGCGCCTCAGTGCCTTACGAAACTACTATGAAAGATGTTAGTAGTAAATTTCTTCCAAATGGTGGATTAGGTACAAGACTAGGACCTTACCCTGGATCCGCGAGTATATTGTTAGACGCAGGAACAGTAACTGGAGATATATTAAATCCATTAAACCCATCAGGAGGTTTTACTAGAGTAGGTTATATAACTTCTTCAGGTGGGGATATAGTTATTATAAGCGGAGCAACTGTAGCCTCTACCTCTTATAATTCTAGCGCAAATAAGTGGACAATAAATATAAGTGGTGGTAGTTTTCCTAGCATACCTAGCAACGAAACATATCAAATAATAATAAATCCTAATCCGTATTATAACTCTACTTTTTCAGGTGATCCTGATTATTTAGAAGATAAATTTGTTAGGTTTAGTTACAGATATAGATTTGAAGACAATACTTATTCTATATTTGCTCCATTTACACAAACAGCTTTTATACCTAAGCAAGATGGTTATTTTATGTATGTAGATCAAGCAGGTGTTCAAGATGTTGATGATGAATCAGAAACATATAGAAGTACAGTAGTTTATTTTGTAGAAAATAAAGTTAATAGTATAGATCTTAGAATACCATTACCGTATTTTAATTATGATCTGCAAAATGCTTTAAAAGTATCTCAAATTGATATTCTTTACAAAGAATCTGATGGTTTAAGCGTTAAAGTAATTGAAGCAATACCTATTAGCGAAATAACTACATCTTCTGGTATATGCTTAGCAGCTGGCGCTCAAACAGTTTCAGCAGGCAGCGCAATAAATATAGACAATATAAGAGGAGGTATAAACGTAGGATCTAGAGTTATAGGCTCAGGAGTTCCTAATAATACTTTTGTAACAAGTTTTACACCTACAGATCCTAGTAATCCTGTAGCTGGAGTATTGATTGTAGATCAAAACGTTGTTTTAGCAGATAATGATTTTATGACTGTTGGAGATATTAGTTATTTTGAATATAACTATAAATCTAGCAAACCTACTAAAACATTACCTGAATCTGAACTAATAAGAGTATATGATAAAGTTCCAGTAAAAGCTTTAGCTCAAGAGGTGGCTGGTAATAGAGTAATATATGGTAACTTTATAAACAAAAATAATCCACCTGATTTCATAAACTATAATGTAGCGTGTACACCTAAATCTGACTTTACTTTAAACGAAGCTACTGTTGCGTATAGTGGTGGAGCTGCTACATATTCTGCTGGAAGTACTATAGCTGTCAACGTAAGTAAAGCTCCTGAAGGGTTTTTCGCAGGCATGATAATTACTTGTAACGCGGCTGGAGCTATAATACCTAATGGAACTCTTTTAACTAGTACTAGTAATAACGGTGCTGGTTCTGCAAATATAACATTAGATCAAAATATAACTCTACCTAGCGGATCTGTTGTTTTAATTTTTGAACCAGGTGGTAATGTAGAGACTACAACTAGCATTATAGAATACCCTAATAGCTCTGTTAAAACAAATAGAAACTATCAAGTAGGTTTTGTACTTTCAGATAGATACGGTAGACAGTCTAGCGTAATATTATCAAACAATAAAGAAACAATAACAGTAGGTGGTATTTCATATTCTGGATCTACTTTGTATTCTCCTTATATAGATAATATTGATAAAGATCAATGGCCTGGTAATTCTATAAAGTTATTAGTTAATGAACTTATAGCTCCAGATAATTCGTATAATGGAAATATTAATAGTTCTTCTTATAATCCTTTAGGATGGTATTCTTATAAAGTTGTTGTTAAACAAACAGAGCAAGACTATTATAATGTGTATTTACCAGGTGTTATGGCTGGTTATCCCGAAGATAATATAATTGAACTTGGAAAAACATCTCATACTGTTTTAATAAACGATAATATTAATAAAGTTCCTAGAGACTTAAGCGAAGTAGGTCCTGATCAAAAACAATTTAGAAGTTCTGTTCAGTTATTTAGTAGAGTAGAAAACACAAATATAGCTATAAGCACAAATACAGGTGCTAGCAATGAACAGTATTATCCTGAAAGAAGTTCAGATACTGTGAGCTCTATAGCTACAGCTAAAGATCTTTTTGAATATGATGCATCTAGCCCACCTCAACCTAATTACTTTCCACAGTTTTATTCCATAGATTCAAATCCTTTAATAGCTAGAATAAGTACTGAAAAACAAATAGGTCAAATATCTACTACTAATTATGCTCCGGCTTCAGCAAAAGTTCGTGCTACTATTACTAGTAATACTAACATAGTTGAGTTAACAAATATTTCTGGAACTGTTAGTCCTAATGATTTAGTTTCTGGAGGAGATTTACCTGAAGGAGTTTACGTTTTTTCTACAAGTGCGGGTCCTCCATTTACAATAACATTAAGACGTGAAACCTCTAATTTTCAAACTAATTTAGACCTAGACACTGTTTTAACGTTTACACCATCTTCTAATCCTAGTACAGATCCAACTCCAAAACACCCTGGCATACAGTATTTAGCTGTTTACGAAACAGAGCCTGTAGAAAGTTTATTAGATATATACTGGGAGACATCTACATCTGGTTTAATATCTGATTTAAATTCTGCTGTTTTAAATAATCAATCTACGCCTGCTGCAGCCAATATTTCAGGGTGGAATGCAGACACTTTTGATGAAGGATTAGCTCCTCAATCTAATATATTAGCACAACCTTTTTCTTTAGTAAATGATTTTGGGCTTGCGATAACATTAAATCCAAGCAGCGGAGATTATTTACAGTTATTAGGAGTGCTAAACGGACAAGGTGATAATGTTGCTAATTTTAATCAAGATCCATCATTTCCACTTCCTTTGTATTTTGAATTAGTTGATACTAGTTCTGGAACAACAGGCGTTGGCCCTTGGCAAATTAGAACAACAGACTCCAATGATATTGCAGATAATTTTTATGATAATATTTTCTTTATGTATAATGAAGAAAACAGTTTTACTAATCATCGTAGAAATTTTACATTTCACTTTAGAATACAAGTAGATGGACAAGTTAGTGATTTATTTGAACAAGCTAATTTAAACAATGTCAAGCCGTTATTTACAAAAATAACTCAAGGTTCTACTACAACAATACCAGGATCTCCATTAACACCTCCTTCTATACCTTTATTTCCAAACACTATTAGCGTTGAGGCTAATAGAGATTCATTAGATATTGCTTTTCTTGAGTTTAAAAATGGAGCTAACAACCCAGTTTTAGCTAGCAACACCCCTGACTTTATATTAGGAGGAGATCTTAGTCTAATTAGCAATAATCAACTAGGCTACGATGGCATAATAAAGGCGAAAATAGGTAGTAATGACGAGTCCGCTGAAGATGCTTTTTTAGATGGTGAGCCTATCTTTAGAATTGAAACTTTTGGAATAGTAGGTTCTTCTGTAATTAATGCTAAATTAATTAACACACAACATGAAAATCCTTATTTACAAGCTTTAGTTTACTATGTTACAATAAGAGTCCAAGATGCTGGTGATTTTCAAGATATAATTTTTGAGATAGACATGAGTTTAGATGTTCCTACTGACGTAATACAAAACCAAGCAGCTTCTGGATTTGTTTTTTCTTCGGTGTATGGAGCTTCATATCCTCTTACAACAGACTGGGACGGTAATGGCCAACCCCCTGTTAATATAGTAAGAACTGGATATCCATATACATTGCTCGACTTAACAGCAGCAACAATACCAGGTTTATTACCTAATCAGCGTGGTTATTACATGTACGCAGGAGGATTTTTTAATAATTCATTCCCATTAGATACATCGGCTAGAACTAGACAGAGTCAATCGCTCTGTTCTTATTCTGGAGTACAGGAAGATTTAACTTTTGGAGGTCCACCTATAGTAATACCTTTTGATAATGCTAACGATCAAGGTCATAAAGTAATAAAAGATACAGATTCTACGGTTATTAATTTCGGAGGAACAACTCCTATACAAGTTTATAGCGTTTGCGAAGTAACAAATGTTGAAACTGTATCTGCGCCGTTCGGTGGTAGTGGTGGAGCCACTGTACTTACTGTTAATTTACTTTCTGGTAATTTTCCTACTTCATGGATGTCTATAGCTAATGGAACATCAGATATACCTACAACATTTGCTACTTGGTTTCCATCAAACTATCCAAATCCAGGAACTTATACACCACCTGTAAGTGGTGGATTTGACAATGGTTTTCAACAAGTTCAATACTCAGATGTTCCAAATAATAAAATATATATGCTTGGAAGAATAACTGGAGGTGGTTCTAGCACAGGAACTCCGCCAATAAATGTTACAATTGGTAGTACTGTTTATTTTTTTAAAGGTTGGTACGAGTTGTTAAACGGAGGTGAAGGTTATTTTGTGCCTACAACATCTACCCCTATGGCACCTCCAGATTGGTGGTTAAACAGCACTTACGGTGGCGCTAACAATCCTGTTATAGGAAGTCCCTGGTATTTTTCACAAGACTTAGATAAAGTGAAAAAAATGTATGAATATTCTCCTTGGGCAGGTGTTTGTACTTCACCAGCGCCAACAGTTATAGGTCAGTCTGCAAATCCTTGGAACCACTCTTGCCCAAATGCAACTGGAAGCACTATTCTAGACCAGTCTTATGCTGGAATAGAATGTGAAGTACAAGATTATAGTAATTTAAATTTTGAAATAATATAAAAGTAATTTATATTTAAAATAAGTAATAATTAAATATGGCAGGCGCAGTAATAGAAGTTAAATATTTTAACACATTTATACTTAAAAAAGTAAATGTAGGTGATAAACAAGTTTGGAATGGCTCTTTTGGTATACCAGGAGGCACAAACGGTATTGGTGGTTATCCTACTTTTGGCTCTGGTGTTGGTGGTGATTACAGCTGGGCTATTGAAGAATCTAGAATAAGGGGTGGTTATAATAATACAACTGTAGATTTTGGAGCAAAAGCTTATATAGTAGAAGAAGAACCTCAAGGCACTAGAAAATTTAATACTCTTATATACTCTGGTATATTTAATTCTAGAACTGGTATAAACCAAACAAATGTTTTTTCTGTAGGTGAAGATATTACTAAATCTACAGATCCAGCTAATGGTTCTATACAAAAGCTATATGCAGAAGATACTAATTTAAATATATTTCAAGAACTAAAAGTAAGCAGAGCATTAATAGACAAAGATGCTATATACGCCGCTGAGGGTGGAGGAACTGTTACTGCTAGTAATTTAGTAATTGGTGTTATACAACCATATGCGGGTAAATTTGGTATATCTCAAAATCCAGAAAGTTTTGCTACATATGGATATAGAAAGTATTTTGCAGATCAAAACAACAATGCAATTCTAAGATTATCTAGAGACGGTATTGAAGAAATATCTTCTTATGGAATGAAAGATTTTTTCAGAGACAAACTAAGTGGTGTAAATACTTTTTTTAATATTGGTAAAATAATAGGAGCTTATGACATACGTAATGATGACTATTTATTATCTTTACAAAACAATCTGTTTTATAATACTTTAAACTTTGATGAAAAAGCAAAAGGATGGGTTAGCTTTTTTAGTTATTCTCCAGATCAAGCCTTTAGTTTAAGAAATAACTTTTACACTGTAAAAACAATAGGAGGACAAGCTCAAACAAACGGAGCTGTTACAGGTTCTACTAATTTAGTAATAGATAATGTTCAAAACTTTATCCAAGCAGGATCTATAGTTACAACTTTAGGTTCTGGAATACCTGCAAATACAACTGTAGTAAGCTTTAACGCGACAACAGGTGCTTTAGTTTTAAGTGCTGCTGTTACGCTTGCAAACAATATAACATTAACATTTAGCGGCGTTGCGCAGCTATGGAGGCACTACGATGAACTAGTTAATAGAAATAACTTTTACGGCCAAAACAATAGAAGTAGTATAACTTTTGTTTTTAATCCTAACCCTGTTAAATCTAAAACTTTTAAAACAATAGCTTATGAAGGAAGCAGCGGATGGGAAGTAAGTTCATTTGTTTCAGATCCTACTGGATCAAATAGAACTTCTTCAAACACTTTCACAACAAGTAACGATTCTACTTTTAGAGTTAGAAGTTACGATGAAGGAGAATACGCTATAATAAACACTCAAGCAACAAGCTTAGCAGCATCGACCAATACTACAGTTTTATTAAATACAACTACAGTTAATGGTCAAATATTAGCTGGTGCAGACATAAGTGGCGTAGGTGTAATTCCAGGCACTCAAGTAGTTTCATATGTTTCTACATCAGGTTTATTAACTGTAAATCAAAATTTAAATATAGCAATAGGAGCAAGTTTAAGTTTTTCTAGTGGAGTTCCTCAATCGCAATATTTAGCTGTTTTTGGAACAACTAACCCAGCGGAACAAAAATACTATGCAGGCTTTAATAGAAAAGAAAATAAATATGTAGCTAATTTGTTTAATAACACTCAAGCTATGCCAGATGAAGTTCATTTTGGAGAGCAAATAAGTGGTATAAAAGGTTTTTATGCTACTGTAAAACTAAGCACAGATACTACAACAGATTTTGGTGGAGAGAAGAATTTATTTGTAGCAGAATCAGAATATATAATGAACAATGGATATTAATAAAAAAAAATAATATGGCACTACCCGCAATAATAGGAATGGGATTTTCATTAGCTGGAGGAATCTTTGGCGCTAGTGCAGCTAAAAGCGCGGCTAGACAAGCAGCTAGAGAAAAAAGCAGACTTCAAGCTAAATTATCAATGTTAGAAAATACGCGTCAAGAAATTATAAATCCTTATGACGCAGTTGAAGATACTTCTAATCTTATAACTAATCCTTTTGCAAACTTAGGAGTAGCTACAAAAGCAGCTGAAATAAAAATAGAAGAAGCTGATCTTGCTTTAGCTAGCACGCTAGATACTCTTAGAGCCACTGGAGCGTCTGCAGGTGGAGCAACAGCCCTTGCTCAAGCAGCATTAAGAAGCAAAAAAGGTGTAGCTGCTAGCATAGAACAACAAGAGTCTCAAAACGAAAAAATGAGAGCTCAAGGCGAGCAGCAAAGACAGCAGCAATTAAGAGCAGAACAAATGAGATTACAGCAAGCTGAAGTAGCTGGTGAACAATTTATGTTTAGTACAAGAGAGCAGAGACAGATGCAGGAGTTAGATAGAACGGCGGCTTTATTAGGCGCGGCAACACAGGCAAATGCTCAAGCTAGAGCTGATCAAACACAAGCTATAACAGGCATGTTTGGTAGTTTAGCACAATTAGCACCGAGTGCATTTGGTAAAACAAGTTAATATGGAAAATAAAAATATAACTACAAATTTACTTCTTAAGCAAATAAATCAAAGTAATGCTATAGCATACAATAATGATTATTTAGCTCAAAGCTCTGATTATAATTTTAAAATATTAGAGGTTGCCTATGCTGATACAGCTAGAAAATATGCTGCAATAAAAATGGATATAAAAAATAATAATTGCACAACTGGTAATTGTTATTATGAAAATCAAAAACTAAAGCAACTAGAAGAAGCTCCTCAAGTTTCTATTAATTTTATTCAAAACATTTTAGGTGAACTAGCTGTTACAGACACACCTAATTATGATGTAAATAATGATTATAGATATTTAGTTGCAAACTCTATATTTACATCTAAACCTGGTTTTTCTAAAACAGATGGTTATAAGTTAGATTTATTTTTAAACGATGATGGTACACAAACTATAGTATTTAATGGGCCTATGTTTGAAAAAGAATTAGTTATAAATAGTGCTGCATTAGAATCTATTTTAGAAGCAGATACGTTTTTAGTTACACCTACCCCAGGTATTGAAGCAGAAATGGTAGAACTTTTAGCTCAAGTAGGTATATTTAACTTAGAAGACGTTTTAGAAAATGGTACTTTATCTCCTAATGCTAGAATATCAGAAGAATTTATAATGAAAAACTCAGATGGTTCTTTTGATTATGAAATAATAGACATAGGTGGTGGTAAAGGCAGAAACATACTTAAATTTGATATGGATAAAATAGAGCGTAAAGTAGCGCCTTTTATCAACGCTGAAGTTGCTGGTTTATTAAGTTCTGAGCAACAAGCAATTGCAGCATGGAATGTTTATATTGCTAAAGGATCTACACCTGAAGAAGATGATCAAATGGTACAAAATGCTAATGCGGCTTCAGATAGTTGGAGTTATGAAAAAGATTTACCATTATCACAAGATAAAAAAGTTTTATTTGAAAGTAAATATAAAGATTACTTTATGAATAATTATTTAAAGCAATTTATTACTAATCAATTACCTACAGTTACACAAGACGCTGCTGTATTTGATTTAGAAGAAGCTAAAAAAGCTAAAGCTCAAAAGTTCATTGACGATAATCAACTATAAATTTAATTAAATGCTGTTAATAGAAAAAGTACAGGAATTACAAGCAATTCAACCTCCTCTTGATCCTACAGAGATGAAGAGAAGAATAGAAGAGTGGAAAACATCTACTAACTATAAAGATCCAAATGCTACAAAAGAAGCAAAGGGGGACACTGCTGTTGCGGAGAAAAAGGATACGACTGCAACAGTAAAAAAACAAGACGTATCCGAATCTGGAATTGGATTATCGAAATTAGATCAAAGAGCGACTATAGGTCTTGAAAAAATAACTTTACAAACTGAACAAGCTGTTGTAAGAGATGCAAGAAGAAATTTAGAAAAATCAGCTGAATTTGTAGTTGATTTTAATAAATATAATAAAACAGCTAATCAAGATTTTAAATTTAAAGATATATCTGGTGATATTATAGATACAAGCGAAGTTGAAGAAGAAAAAATACCAGTTCCTTTTACCCAAGAAAGAAAAGATTATTATGATGAGAATAAATTAGCTTATGATAATACTATTATAAAACCAGAACAAGAAGCTGTAATAACCGATCAAGAAAAAATAGATAAAGCAGTAAAAGATTATACAGAAGCTACTGGTAAAAACACAATAAGACTAAGTACCAAGGAAGCTTTTGAATACGGTTTAATACCGGAAGATACTAGAGGTGTTGACGCTGAATATTCTTTTGAAAAATTTTTATTATCTCAAAAAACAAAACAAGAGTCATTAGAGCTTTTAAATAAAATAAAACAACCTGATTTTTTTGCTTTTGATGACCAAAAAATACAACAACAAGGTATAGATGATTATTTTAAATTAAAAGAGTTAAAAACTCCTTTTAAAGATAATTTAGTTTCTCTTACTTATAATGATCAAAAAGAATTAGGATTAAGTCCAAAAGCAGGTGATTTATCTAAAACAGTAACATATGATGAGTATTTAAAGCTTGCATTAGGAGATGATAAATACAAAGATTATACAGATTATAAGCAAGGTAATTTTCAACTTAATGAAAAAAATATAAACGACGCTGTTACAAAACTACAACAAGAAAAAATAAATCAATTCATGTATGGTAGTCGTAATGATGATTTAAGATTTGCATATGCTTTTTATGATGAAGATATATCTGAAAGACGTGTTGAAGATAAAGAAATAACTCAAATAGAAAAAAGTCTTGAAAAAGAAGGCCAAAGACTTGAGACTATAGCACAAGAAAATGAAAAAGAAATAACTGTTGCAGTAAATGAAGTAAATAGTTTATTAAATAAAACAAAAAATTTAAAAGGTAAAGTTAAAGAACTTGAAGAATCAATGTTTTTTAGTGCTGAAAATCCTGCATATAAACAAGCTATTGAAGATTATAACTTATCTATAAAAAATTATAATGAAGCTTACAATGAATATGTAAACAGTGAAATAGGTCAAAAAGCAAAAATGCTAAGTCAAGACAGTAAAGTTTATGAATATAGACTAAACGGACTTAAGCAAAGAGCAGAAGCTTACAATGAAGATCCTACAGGAATAATAGAAAAAGCATTAGGTTTAAATTATACAGCTACAGCTAAGTTAACAAATTCTTTATATAATACTTTTATAAAAGATACTAAAAACTTTTTTAATTTATCTGCAGCCACATTATTAGACGGTTTAAATACTGCCTCGGTGACAAAAGGTTTTGGGTATAATGTTAAATTAGCACAAACTGCTAATAATATAGAAAAAAGTATATATAACTATAACTCTAAACTAGCAGCGTGGTCAGACGCCCACATAGCACCAGCTTTAAAATTAGATGACATAGGAAAAGAAGGTGTTGGCTTTTTTGATTATGCAGTAAATTCTTTAGCAGATCAAAGCGGTACAATACTTCTTGGTTTGTCATATTTAGGAACAGGAGGATTATCTGCATCAGCTAGATTAGCAGCTAATAGAATAGTTGCTAATACATTTTTTGCTGTAGAAGCCGGTAGTTCAATAGGTGAAAGCGTTGTTGAAAAATATGATGCTATAAAACAAATGGAGTTTTATAATAACGCTATTGAGTCTGGACAATATACTGATGTACAATTAGAAGAAATAGGCTTAGATATTGATGAGCTTAAAAGAAAGTCTAATTATGTTTGGAACCAAATGTCATTTAATGCTTTACTAGCAGGTACTACAGCTAGATATGCTGAAAAACTAAGTACACTTAGAATGCCAGGTATATTAAAAAATGCAGCTACAAACCAGGGTATTAAAAATGTATTAAAAACTAAAATATATAAAACACCTTTAGGTTTAAAGTACTTATATGCTAAAGGATTTGGTAAAAACGTGTATCAAGGGTTAAGACCACTTGCTACAAAAGCCGTACCAGGAGAACTTTTAGAAGAAACATTAACTGAAATAAGTCATAATGTTTTAGATTATTATATTTTAGGAGAAAACAAAAGTTTTTTAGAAGGTGTAGATGCTGATTTTTTTACTTCAGTAGGGTTAAGTTCTCTTGCGATGATGGGGCCTGGATCTATGCAGAACATTTTTAGTTCTATAAAAAACGATTTTAGATCTTTAGATGATTTAAGTGCTAATACAAAATTAAGAAACAGACTTTATCAATTAGATCTTTTAATACCAAAGCTAGAAGGATCTAGACGTTTACAAGCTAAAAAAGAAAAAAGAGACATATTAAGAAAATTTGCTTTTAATGAAGTTAGCACGCTACAGAAACTTAATAAATTAACTCCTGATCAGATATTTGAAATAGCTGAAGCTAGTAGAATGCAAAGAGAACTTGCTGAGCAAGCAAGATTAATAGGTCAAGAAGGTAAAACAGATGCAGAAAGTAGAAATGAAATTAATAAATTAAACACTGAATATAAAAATCTTCAAAATATTAAAGATAATTTATTAAACACTAAAAAGCGTCAAATGGCTCTTGCTGCTAAAAATATGAGAGAGCAAATGGGTGCTCCAAGCGCCATAGATCTAGAATACAATTTAGGTATTTATGATATGGCTTTAAATAGCGCAGAAGTTTTAATGAACAAAGATGGTAATTTTATTCAAATACCTGCTACAGAAAATGGTTTTCCAACAAAACAAGAAATAGTTGAAACATTAAAGCAAAACGGCTATAACGACGCTAAAGCTAATTCATTAGCAGATCAATTAACAGGTGATGCACCTGTAAATGCTTTACAAGATGGCAATAATATCATAATAAACGATTATGCTATTAAAGCTAGAATATATGGCTCTTTAAACAACGCAGACGCAGAGTATGCTGCTGTAGCTCCAATAGAAGAAATATTCCATGCTAATGTTAAATCTAAAAATTTAAGAGACGCTGAAGGTAATTTAAGTGACGAAGCAACAACAGCTATAAATGATACTATTAAAATTTTAAAACAAAACAAAGATAATGGTGTTATATCAGAAAAAGATTATAATGATTTATTAGATCGTTTTGAACTTTATAAAGACAGTAGCGGAAAAGTTGTTTTAAAATCTGGAGAAAGAGGTGCTGCAGACGTAGATATAGAAGAGGTAATGGCACAAATGAATAATGCTAATGTTTTAGGCAAAATAGACGCTAGTGCTTTAAAAGGCGCTCCTTCTATTAGAATGTTTTTAAATAGTGTTATTTCTAATATAATGGGTGATTCTGCGTGGCTTATAGATCTTAAGGATTCTAACGACGTGTTAAACTTTTTAGATACTTTCAAGAAAAGATACGAGGCTAGAAACATACTGGTAGATACAGAAGAAGAAACTGACACAACACCTGTTGTAGAATTACAAACAGACGTTGAAGTTGAAACACAAGTTGATCAACCTTTAGATGTTGCAGCTAGTAGAGGTCAACAAATAAACCCAGCAGAAGAAGCAGCTGGTTATCAAGTGGCTCCATTAGCAGCTTTTCTTGCCGCTGATGTAAAATCTGGTGAAAAAACTAATGAACAACTAATTGTAGACGCTGCACCAAAAAACAATGCGACACCAGAGGTTAGAATAGCATCACAGGATGCATTAGTAGAGGCTAATTGGCCTGTTATAAGCAAAGCATTAAAGATTGATCCTACTGGTCAGATTCCATTGCCTTTTATAAAGCTTGCTGTTCAAGAAATGTTTAGAGATACATTTCCAGGCAGAGGTGTTGAAGCTAAGTTTTTTGATAAATTTGATCCTAGTTTAGAAAACAAAGTTACTACGTTTCTTGAAGGTCAGTTAAACATGAGAACTGGAGATATATTAGAAAGAGCTAAGGCTTTACAAGCAGGTAAGCAAGATTTAGGAATTGAAAAAGCTGGTGGTGTTATAGATACAACAGTAACTGAAACTGTAAAAGAAACCGCTGTAAAAAGACCGCCAAGTGAAACTGGCGTTTACACTCCTGTAGTTGCTGAAAACTTAGATATCGACGTACTTACTGAGAAAGTAGATCAAAATGGAGATAGAATACCTAAGACAAGTGCGCAGATAAAAACAGAAGTTGACGCTGTTATAAATGAAGCTATAAAAGCTGACACAGAGGGCGTGACTGGTGTTACTAGATTTGGTCAAGTGAAAGTGGGTCCTCAGTTAGCTGCAGTATTAGGAAAAGCGTTTAACCTTAATCCTAAAGTGTTTTTACAAAAAGGTTTTAACTTGTCTGGTAACTTTGAAAATCTAAGACAGTACTTGCTTAAAAACGCCCAAGAAGACTTTAGCAACTTACCGGAGGCATATGATCCTTCTATATCTGCAAAAAATAGAGTTTCAGGAGCAGCTTTTATACCTGAAAACGTTAAGAGAGAATTTTATAAAAAAGTAGAAGGCACAAATAGATTTGAGCTAGATAAAAGCAAAACAGTTAAAGATTACATTAATCTATTAAAAGAATCAGACGGTAGATCCACTGGAGCTACAACAGTTAAAGGCCTAGCTGATTTACACTTTAGAAACAAAATAGCTGAAACATTAATAGAGCCTTCAACTAGAAGAATTACAGGCATAAAGTTTAATAGAGGTAAAAAACTAGTAAATCCAGTTGACGTTTTAAGAGAATTAGAATCAGGAGCAAATGTTCAAAGTTATAATAAGACTCTAAGAATTTTTGGAGCCAAACCTTTAAACTCTAAAAACTTAGATGTAAATAGCTCTAAGTTTCCAAGCATAGTCACTGACTATTTGAATAAAAACAATATACCTATACCTGAAGGTTTAGAAGATTTTTTAGATAAAAACTTCAAAGGTGTAGAAAATTTTAAAGATTTTGATGAAAAGTTTTCACAATTAAAGAAAGATTTTTCTGAACTATATCAAGATGGTGATAAAAATAAGCCAATAAAAGGAGGTCTTAATGACAAAAAAATTAAAGATTCTATAACTAAGTCGTTTTTTGATACTATAACAGCAAACAAAGATGTTCTAGAGTATAGAAACTGGGTTAGAAATACTTTATTTCCTTTATTTCCTAAGTCATTTTTCACATCAGGAGCTTTTGCAGGAGCTGGAGTATCTGGTCCTTCAAGAAACTTTTATTACTATGCTGTAGGAGATTTAGATCTTGACAACAATAAGTTTGCTCCTGAGGATGCAGATATAGCTGCAGCGGTAACTAGAGTTGGCTACACGACTGGATCTGGAATTAATAGGAAAATGACACAAAGCTGGTATAAAAATGAATTTTTAACCGGTAAAACAGCTAAATTAAATAAGCAAAAACTAAAAGGATTAGAAAAAATATTTTTAAAGTTTCAGAAATTAATGAACACTGGTACTGATGCTCAGAAAATAGCTAATATGAGAGGCATTGCTGCTTTACTGTCTAGTACTAGTCAAGGCATGGGAGGTATAGTTAGAGTTGCCGCGCCAATAACATTTGTAGGTACTAAATTAAATAATGGAATAGTAGAAGAACACACTATGCCAGCTAGCTTAGTCGCTAAGTATCTTTTTGAATCTGCTATAAAAGGAGATGTTAAAACAAACTTTAAAAACGTAGCTAAAAACTATCAGCAAGGATTATTAGGCAAGTTAGATGATAATAAATTAAAAGGCAACAACAATGGTATAAAATTTAATTATACTCAAATGATGCCACAAAACTGGCAGTTTGCTGACAATGTTTGGAATAGATATTTTAACTTTAACGTAGCTAGCCAAAATGGAGGTATTAATGGAAACAACTATGTAATGGCTGATGGTAAAACTTTAGCTCAAGTTGCTCAAGTCACGCCGTCTGGTCTTCCTATAACAAACAAAAATAAACCTCAAATAAAAGCTGCTAATGTATTAAACGCTTCAATGAGTAATTTAGCCAATAACCAAACTAATGAAGAGCAAGTTAATACTTATAAAAAAGCAGACAAAGCTATTAGTCTAGGTCAACTTGGTATAAAAGCTTCTAGAGGTATAAGCATATTTGATTTTGACGATACTTTAGCTAGATCTAAAAGTATGGTTATTGTAACGATGCCAAATGGTAAATCATTTAAAATAAACGCTACTGAGTTTGCTAAAAGAGCTACTGAGTTAGAAAGTAAAGGTGCAGAGTTTGATTTTACAGAGTTTGCACAAGTTATTAAAGGAGAAAAAGGTCCTTTGTTTGATCTAGCAGTAAGAAGAAAAGGTAAGTTTGGAAATAAAGATATTTTTATATTAACAGCTAGACCCGATATTGCAGCACCTGCTATATACGAGTTTTTAAAAGGAGTAGGATTAGAAATACCTTTAGAAAACATAACTGGCTTAGCAGATGGCAAGGCGGAAGCTAAAGCAAACTGGGTTATTGAAAAAGCGGCTGAAGGTTATAATGACTTTTATTTTGCTGATGATGCTATTAAAAATGTAAAAGCCGTTAAAGAAGTTTTAGATCAAATTGATGTTAAGTCAAAGGTACAATTAGCAAAAGCTAGTAAAGGCAAGGCTTTTAATACTATAGTTAATGATATGATACAAGACTCTTCGGGTATTGAATCATTTAAAACTTTTTCTGCTGCTAAAGCTAGAACTGTAGGTGAAAATAAAGGAAGATTTGACTGGCTTATAATGGCTTCTTCTGCTGAAGACTTTAAAGGTTTGTTATACAGCTTATTAGGTAAAGGTAAAAAAGGTGAAGCTCAGTATGAGTTCTTAAAAACAAACCTTATTGATCCATATAATAGAGCAGAAGACGCTATAACTCAGGCAAAAATATCTGCTGCTAATGATTTCATGGCTTTAAAAGAGCAGTTTCCAGGTTTACCTAAAACATTAGAAACAGAAACAGGTGTTGGTAAATTTAACTTTCAGCATGCGCTTAGAGTTTATATGTGGACTCAGCAAGGCATGTCAATACCTGGGCTTTCAAAAGCAGATGCTAGAAAACTTAACAAGTTTATAACTGATGATGTTAAGCTTCAAGCTTTTGCTGATCAATTAATATCAATCCAAAAAGGTAAGCCATATCCTAAACCAAGTAAAGATTGGTTAGGTGGTAATTTAACTACAGATATTATTGGCGGTATTAATAAAGTTAATCGTAAAGAATATCAACAGGAGTGGCTAGAAAATGTAGATATTATATTTTCACCTGAAAACTTAAACAAAATGGAAGCGGCTTATGGTACCCGCTGGCGTAAAGCTTTAGAGAACACATTAACTAGAATGAAAGCAGGTACAAACAGGCTTGGTTACAATGATCAAACAAGTGCTGTACTTGACTGGGTTAACAACTCTGTTGGTGCGGTAATGTTCTTAAATACTAGATCTGCGCTTCTTCAAACTATATCTGCTGTAAACTTTATAAATTGGGGTGATAATAATATTATAGCCGCAGGTAAAGCGTTTGCAAACCAAAAACAATTTTGGGGAGATTTCATGACGCTTATGAACTCTGACTATTTAACACAACGTAGAAATGGTCTTAAAATAAATGTAAGTGAATCTGAAATAGCAGATGCTGTTAAAGATTCTAAGAACAAAGTTAAAGCTGCTATAGCGTTTTTGTTAAGCAAAGGTTTTGTGCTTACTAGATATGCGGATAGTTTTGCAATAGCTTCTGGTGGTGCTACTTTCTATAGAAACAGAATGAATAAGTATGTTAAAGAAGGTATGAGCAAAGAGTTAGCTACAGAAAAAGCTTTTCAAGACTTTAGACTAGTTGCAGAGGAAAGCCAACAGTCTAGTTCACCTGATAAAATTAGTATGCAACAAGCTTCCGCTGCTGGTCGTGTTATACTTAACTGGGCTAACACTCCAATGCAGTATGTTAGAATACAAAAGCGTTCATTGCAAGATCTTATTGCTGGTAGAGGCGATGCTAAAACACATATATCCAGAATAGCATATTATGGTGTAATACAAAACTTAATATTCAATGCACTGCAACAGGCTTTATTTGCTATAGGCTTTGGTGATGATGATGATGATGAGGAAAAAAGTGCAGCTAAGAAAAAACAAGATGATAAGAAAATAGCTAGAGTTGCAAACGGTATGATTGATTCTCAGCTAAAAGGTTTAGGTATAGCGGGTGCAGGTATGGTTGCTGTTAAAAATACTTTAATGAAAATATACGAAGAGTCTGGCAAGAATAGATCTGAGTATGAAAAAGCAGCAATAGAAGCTCTTAGTTTTTCACCAGCTATAAGTTCTAAGTATAGAAAAATAGTAGGTGGTTTAAAAAGCTTTAGTTGGAATATGAAAGAAATTAAACAAAAAGGTTTTAGTCTTGATAACCCAGCTTATTTAGCAGGTGCTCAAATTATAACAGCTACAACTAATATACCTATTGATCGTGTTATTAAAAAAGCTAATAATATTAGAGGCATAATGAGTGAGCAATCACAAATGTGGCAAAAGGTTTCTATGGCTTTAGGTTGGTCTTCTTATGATGTTGGTTTACCATACTATGGCGGCTGGGATAAACCAGTTGAACCTACAGAAGCAGAGCGCAAAAAACAAGAGGTCAAAGCTATGAAGCTCGACACTAATACAGCTGAACAAACACAAATGCTGTTAGATCTAGGTCTTGACAAGAAACAAATTAAAGCATTGCGTTATGAAGACGCTAGAGTTAAAAAAATAATTGAACTACAAAATAAAAAGAAAGATGGCATCACCACTATACGGAAAGATAAGTAGCGCTTGTAAAGCTGCAGCAAAAAGAAAATTTAAGGTTTGGCCTAGTGCTTATGCTTCAGGTTGGGGCGTAAGATGTACTAAAGCTGGTGGACCTAGTAACTTTGGAGATAAAAAGAAATAATGACTTATAAACAAAAAACACCAATGATGCATTGTGCTGCAACTGTAATGCACTCAAAACCTTGGAACAAAATGCGTAATAGAACTGCTGCTGTTTCTGGTAGAGGAGATGGTAACAAAGTAGGCTTGGCTCACGCAGAAGAACAAAGATCTCCGCTTAATAAACAAAAAGGTGGTGGTACTACTAAAACTTGCTTACCAGCTTCTAAAATAAGAAGCATGAGCAAAGAAGAAAGACAGAAGCTAGTTAACTCTAAAAAATCAGCTGGCGCTAAAGGTAAATATAAAAGATCATCTAAAACAAATGTTAAAGGTGCTCGTAAAAAAGGAGCTACACTCAGAGACTGGTTTGAAAAAGAAGACTGGAGAAGAGTAGATGATCCATCTAAAAAATGCGGAGAATAAAATGAGTTTATCAGATATGAAGCTATACGCTATGAGCGTAGGTACACTAGGCGTTACAACCTTTACACAAATAGAAGACGGTTTAAAAATTTTATTGTT
>Ga0315315_10001444_pt1 | contig 21756 bp, 23 predicted proteins | sample M140m3416metaG_FD_203699 | JGI IMG/M metagenome (GOLD analysis project Ga0315315, IMG submission 203699) | Ammonia-oxidizing marine archaeal communities from Monterey Bay, California, United States - M1 40m 3416 | ecosystem: Environmental > Aquatic > Marine > Intertidal zone | place: USA...
GGTGAAGTTGGATTATTGATAGGAATTACTGTTATTGCATCTATATTAGCTAGTGTAATACCTGCAAATGAAGCTAGTAAAACTTATCCGGCTGAGGCGCTTAGGTATGAGTAAATTTCTATAAGCCTTCAGGCCTAATATCTGGTCTTATTGTCTGATTTTTTGAATAGATGATTTTTCTTGCTTTTTTTAAATCTTCTAAAGTATCTACATCGATTAAGCTTTCCTTAAAGGGGTTATTAAATTTTTCAAAATCTAATAATTCACAATTGTTTTTATCATGATTTTCATCAATGATTTTTCTTGTTGAAAATTTATTATTAAAAATATTTTTATATAATTTTTCTTCCCAAAATTTTTTCATATAAATTCCATGTAAAGGATTAATAATATTATTATTTTTTACAAACACAGATTTATCCTTATTTGATCTTTTGATCATATGAATAATTAGGTCTTTTGACAAAAAAGGATAATCTCCACCAATTACAAAAACTTTTTTATTTATTGATTCATTTAATCCTGTATAAATTCCAGAAATAGGACCAATGTCTGGGTAAATATCTTCAACTATGTGCATACCCATTGCCATTCCTATATTAGGAATATCATCAGATTGATCCTTTCTAATCACAAGAATTATTTCTGAAAATATTTCTTTTAGTATTTCATTTATTCTTACTATGATTTGTTTCCCACCTAAGTTTATAAGTGGTTTAATCATATTTATTCTTTTATTTTTGCCACCTGCTATTATGACTGAAGAGTATTTATCCATATAATTTGTAATATTATACTTAAAATTATATTTATTTTTTAAATGATTGCAGAGGAATTTTATGAAAGAAATAATATTTGATTTTGGAGATTTAAAAATGAGTGCAGAGTTAAATGATTCTCCAACTTCTAATGCATTATATGAACAGCTGCCAATCGAAGGGATTTCTCAAGTTTGGGGAGATGAAATTTATTTTTCAACTAGCTTAGTAGCCGAAAATGATGAATGGGCAAAAGAAACTGTAGACTTAGGAGATATAGCTTTTTGGCCTCCAGGGAATGCAGTATGTTTGTTTTTTGGCCCAACTCCAATGAGCGCTCCAGGAGAAATAAGACCTGCGTCTGCTACAAACATTATGGGTAAATTAACTGGAGATTTAGATTTATTAAAGAGTATTTCAGGAGGATCAGAAGTAAAGGTTATAAAAAAATAATATGTCCTTTTCTGAATCTCTAAAAAAAAATAATTTACCCCTGTGGAATAAAGCTCATGTTAATCATCCTTTTATAGAAGGGATACAAGATGGATCTTTAGAATTTGAAAAATTCAAACATTATATGATTCAAGACTATAAGTTTTTGATTGAGTATTGCAGAGTGATTTCTGTAGCTATTTCAAAATCTTTTGACCTCAAAATAATGTCTTTTTGGTCTAAACTTTTAGACGAAACTTTAAATTCTGAGATGACTCTGCATGAATCTTTCTGTTTAGATTTTGGAATCTCAAAGGAAGAACTACTTGATTCAGAAACTACTATTGGAACTAAATCTTACTGTAATTATTTATTATCTACTGCTTATAAGTATGATATTGAATATATTTCGTGCTCTCTTTTGCCATGTCAATGGGGATATGATGATATAGGAAAAAGATTAGCTGAAAATAATAAAACATTGGAAAAGAGTTTCCATGCTAGATGGATAAATGCTTACAATGATCCTGCATATCAAGAAATAACTAACTGGCTTATAAATTATGTTGATTCTGTACAACAAAAAGTAGATAATAAAGTTGCGAATGAAATTTTCCAAGAATCTTTAGAATTTGAATTTTTATTTTGGGAGAGTTCTTGGAATTTAAAATAAATATTTAGGGTTAAATTATGGCAATCAATAAAAGAAATGAACAAACATCATCAAATCCTTTCAAAGGAGCAACATCGCTGCTTCTGACGGGTAAAGAAACAGGCTCAGATATGCTCTCTGTAAATGAAATAAATTTAGAAGAGGGAAGTAAATCTGATTATTATATTATTTCAAATGTTGAAGAAACAATATTTGTAGCTGAAGGAACTATTACTTTTAGACTTGGAAATAATAGTTTTGTTGCTTATCAAGGGGATTGTTTACTTGCAAAGAAATCTGAGGCTCATGGATTTGAAAATTCTGGAAAATCTAATGCTAGAGTTATCACAATGTCTCCTTCAATAAATGTTGAAAAACAAATAGTGGATGAACCTACCTTTAATAATTCAAAACCTGAACAAGGTTTTTTTGATAGATCTAAAAATGATCCATATGAATTTGAACCTGGAATAATGCGATATGATATGGTTGGAGATTTTTTAGGTGCAGAATCTACTTATTTTGCAGAGTTGATACTAGATCCTGGAGCAGCAGCTCCAAATCACTATCATCCTGAACATGAAGAATCAATGTATTGTTTAGAAAGTAAACTGAACTGTGTTTATGCTGAAGAAGATCATATTTCACTAAATCAAGGAGATATGTTTACATGTGAAGTAGCTGTAAGGCATGGTATTTTTAATGATCACAAGTCAGTTGGGAAATTGCTAGCTATTCATTGCGTACTTAATCCTCCTCCAAGAGTTGACGTCGACTAGCATCATGAAAAATATATATTGAGCAAATAATACCTAAAATACTAGTTATTGATGCTGAATAATAAACAACTTTTAGCCCATTCATAAGGTTTTCTCGAGAAACAATTAGATCATTTTCAAAATAATCTAATTGTTCGGAAGCTATATATTGTTTTTTGATTTCCTTGATTTTTTCTATTGATGTTATATTATCAGGATCATAAATTTCACTTCTAGGTTTATCAAAATTATAATCAGTCATGCTAATTATTAGAATTCCTCCTAGTATTGATCCTGATAAAGAAATACCAAAAACTCTAGCAAATTGAAGGCTAGAAGTTACTATTTCAATTTTTTCTTGTGGAAGATTATTTTGTATGCAAACCATGAAAACTTGAAAAGCTCCAGGTATAGCAAAGCCTTGAATTGATACTAAAATTAGAAGACTAAAAAAGTTTATGTTTAAGTCTGTAAATCCAAATAGAAAAGTACAAAAACCATTAACTGAGAATCCAAATAATGCAATCCAAAGTTGTAATTTTACTTTTGAAATCAAAAACCCAAATACATTTGCACCAATTGCTACAGTGATTGCATTGATTATTAATACTATAGAAGCTTTTGCAGGTGAGAATCCATATACCCCAATTAGAGATAAAGGAACAAAAATACTATATACAACAAATTGCATAGGAATGATTAAATTTCCAATCATTCCTCCAGAAAAATATTTATGCTTAAATAAAGTTATATCTATAAATCCTTCTTCTTTTGCTTTGATTTCTATGTTCAAAAAAATACCAAATGAAATGAGGGAAATTATAAATAAAACAGAAATATATAAATATATATTTGCGTTATCTATGCTTATTATTGATAACGCAAAAAGAATCGAACTTGCAAATATAGTAAAAAAAAGAGCACCAAGATAATCAAATTTAGTTGATAAATTTTTCTCTATATTAGGCATAACTTTTATTATTAATATGATAGAAAAAATAATCGCAGGAGTAATTGCAAAAAAAGTAAATCTCCATCCAAATAGCTGAGTAATGTATGCTCCTAAAAAAGGTCCAATTAATCCTGCAAGTGTAAATCCAGCAGCAGTAGCCCCTAACCATTTCCCTCTTTCACTTCGACTCCATAATAAAGCAATCATTATCCAAACAACTCCCAGTACTCCTGCAAGTCCCAAACCTTGAATAGACCTAAAAAAAATAAGTAAAAACATAGAATTACTTAGACCGCATAAAATTGTGGAAAGTAAAAAAATAATCAAAGCTGGAATCATTATTTTTTTGGGTCCATAAATTTTTGTTAATTTGCCTACAAATGGTGCACACACAGCAGAAGTTAATGAAAAACCTGAAAATAACCAAGCGTAATATTCAAATCCACCTAAATCAGCTATTATAGACGGTCCTGCTATAGAAACTATTGATTGATATATAGTTGTTGCAAACATGCAAACAAACAATGTTAACATTATCTTGATTTTTATTTTTTTTTCCAAAGATGATAGAGGCATTATCAAATTCCTAAAGACTAGTAGAATTTTTTTTAGACATCGCTTATCATTCTAATATAGTGATAAGCTAAGAAGTAAGTAAAGTTTCAAACGATGTTGATAAATATTTTATTAGTTTCTTTGGGTGGTGCTTTAGGTGCAACTCTTAGATTTACTGTAAGCCCTCAAATAGATAAATTATTTAATTCAAATTTTCCTTTTGGTATTTTTGTCGTAAATATTATTGGATGTTTTTTTATTGGATTACTAATAAGTTTGTTTGAAAATAAATTTTTGTTATCCGAGAATCTTAAAATTTTCATGATAATTGGCTTTTTAGGATCTTTGACTACATTTTCAACATTTGCATTAGATAATTTTAACCTTCTAAATCAAAAATATTTTTATCTTTTATTCTTGAATCTTTTTCTTACTAATTTTACTGGCGTAGTGATGGTTTTTCTTGGGATAAGGACAATAAAATTTTTTAATTAAGCAAAGGACGCGATTATGGGAACAATTAGATTACTAGCAATAAATATTGAAAAACAAAAACCTATGAAATACGAGAAAAAAATAAAAATAATTAAGAATTTTGGTATTGAAGGGGATAGATTTTCAAAAATTGATGATAATAGGCAAATTATGATTGTTGACGGAAAACTATACGATAATTATGATTTAAAAAGAGGAGTTTTGAGAGAAAATATTTTAGTTGATAATATTGATCTTAATGCATGTAAAGAAGGTCAATTATTATCTGTAAATGATTCTTTGCAAATGAAAATAACTTTGATGAAGGATGCTTGTGCTAGTGCTAGTTATAATGATCCTGAAGTGATTGAAAAATTACAGGGTAATTTGTATGCATTTGCTACTCCTTTACAAACTGGATACATATCACAAAAAGATAAAATAGTATTGTTATGAAACTTTTATATTTATTTATTTTAGTAGGGTTGATAGCTGCAGTATTAGGTGTAATTACTGCATTTGTAATTGACTTTTTTATTAGTTAGATTGTTTTCTTAATTGCAATATAGTTACGAAAGTCAGCAATATCAAAGCAAAAAATATAGAATATTTTAAAGCTGTCACTGAGCCATATTCTCTAGAGAAATATCCTAGCAGAAAAGCACCAATAGGTTGTGTTCCTATTGTTATTGCTAATATTCCTAATACTCTACCTCTAATTTTTTGATCTGCAGAACTAATAATTAAAATTGATTGTAAGGTTCCAAATCCAGCCATTCCAAATCCCCCAAGTATCATTAAAAATATGCTTATTGGTAGTGATTGAGAAAAAGCAAATGCCATAATGCAAAAACCAAAAAGAAAAGATCCCGCAAGAAAAATCATTATTCCTCTCTTAAAAGGAAAACTCGCTATTAATAACGTTCCAAATGTAGCCCCTAATCCTTCTAAAGCCGCTAAAACTCCTAGAATAATGGGTAAATCTGTAAGATTGTTTTGAACTATTACGGATAGCTGACTTTGATAGGTAAAAACTAATGAATTCATAATTATAGTTACAACCAAAACTGTAATTAATGTTCTACTTTGAAAAATATATTTAATTCCTTCTAATAAATCCTGGGATAAATACTTAATAGAGCTAGAATTTTTATTTTTTAGGAATGGTCTGTCTGATACTTTAGAACAAGCTATAAAAGCCATAAAAAATAGTAATGTACCAAAAAGATAAATAGGTAAAAGGCTTACTTGTTGTAATACTATTCCTGCGAAAATTGGACCTATCACTCTAGCTATATTGCTAGAAGTCATATCTACACCGATAGCACTAGGATATAGTCTTCTGTCTACTATTTCACTTAGTAAAGATCTTCTTATAGGAAAATCGAAAGACCAAGCAAGTCCTGCTACAAAAGCTCCAAAGCAAATTTGAAAATAATTCAATTGTCCCAAGAAAGAACTTATTGTCAAACACAAGTAAACTATGGTTGTCATAATCAAAGTTGCTTTTAAAATGTTCTTTTTATTAAATTCGTCTGACAAAACCCCTATAAAAGCTCCAAAAATAAGCATAGGGATGTTACGAAAAAAGAAAACTAATCCTACGAGGAACTCGTCTTGAGTTATTTTATAAACATAAAATCCAAGAGCTATTTGTTCTATCCATCGCATACTCATTCCAGTTGTTCCAATGAACCAGAGTTTTTTGAAATCTTTAGTTTTTAGAACTTCTATAATAGGATTCATAAATGATAGGAAAATACTTTTAAGTAATAGTAATTATAAACTTTATTTTTTATTTTCGTTTGACAAACTTTATTTTTTCGTAATATACTTCTTTTTATGGAATTATTTAGATTTACAATGAACATGAACATGATGATGATGACTTTCTCGGAGGGGGAAGCCTAGTTTTGTGATGTAACATTTAGATCTGAAAAAAAATTAGCAAACCCCCAAAAGGGGGTTTTTTTTGTTTAAAAGGAGAAAAAAATGACAGAAAACTATAAAAGAGAAACACTTGCATTGCATGCAGGATATGATGTAGACCCAACTACTAATTCTAGGGCGGTACCTATATATCCTACAACGTCATATACATTTAATGACTCTGAGCATGCAGCAAATTTATTTGGATTAGCAGAGTTTGGAAATATCTATTCAAGATTAATGAATCCAACAAATGATGTTCTTGAAAAAAGAATTGCAGCTTTGGATGGAGGAATTTATGCTCTTTCTTTTTCATCAGGGCAAGCCGCTATAAATGCAGCAATTTTAACAATTGCTCATAGCGGTCAAAATATAATTTCTTCAACAAGCCTGTATGGAGGAACATGGACTCTTTTTACTCAAACTTTCGAAAAGCTTGGAATTGAGGTGAGATTCTTTGATCCTTCTGAACCAGAAAAGATAAATGATTTAGTTGATGAAAACTCTAGATGTGTTTATTTTGAATCTGTAGGGAATCCAAAAATTGATGTTCCAGATTTTGAAAATATTTCAAAAATAAGTCATCAAAATGGATTACCTGTTATTTGTGACAATACTGTAATGACTCCGTTTTTATTAAGACCATTTGAACATGGGGTAGATATAGTTATTCATTCAACAACAAAATTTATAGGAGGTCATGGAGCGCATATAGGAGGAGTTATTGTTGATAGTGGAAACTTCAAGTGGGCAGACAATCCTGAAAAATGGCCAGAATTCTGTGCTCCTTCACCTTCATATCATGGAGCAGTTTTAGAAGAAGCTCTAAGACCTTTAGGTAATTTAGTTTATTTAGTTCACATTAGGACTCACTGGTTAAGAGATACAGGAGCATCTATGAGTCCATTTGCAGCTTGGGTCACAATTCAAGGACTAGAAACCTTACATCTTAGAATGGAAAGACATTGCGAAAACGCTCAAGCAATAGCTGAATTCCTAGAAAACCATGATCAAGTTGATTGGGTAAACTATCCTGGACTAAAATCTCATAAAGATTTTGATAGTGCTAATAAATATTTACCTGATGGTAAGGGAGCTATTATTGGATTTGGGATTAAGGGAGGAAAAGAAGCTGCTGTTAAGTTTATAGATAATGTAAACTTACTAAGTCATGTTGCAAATATTGGTGATGCAAGAACATTAGTAATTCATCCTGCTTCTACTACTCATTCTCAACTAACTGCAGAAGAACAAGCAGAAACAGGAGTTAGCCCAGAATATATTAGATTATCAATTGGGTTAGAAAATGTTGAAGATATAAAGAATGATATAAATCAAGCTTTATCATAAATAATATTATTCAGCCCTATAAAAAATAGGGCTGAATAAAAAAGGAAAATTTTGGAAAAAATAAATAATTCAGACGATCAAAGAACTCATAAGTTTTCTAAGTATTTAAGAAAATTTGTGGTTCCTGGCACCCTAAAACTTGAAAGAGGAGACAGTTTAGAACAAGTTGAAATAGCTTATGAAACATATGGTCAATTAAATTCTGATAAGAGTAATTGTATTTTAGTTTGTCATGCTATTACAGGTGATTCTCATGTTGCAAAACATGACGAAAACGATTTGCCTGGTTGGTGGGACATAATGGTTGGACCAGATAAACCTATAGATACCAATAAATATTTTGTTATATGCTCAAATGTTTTGGGTAGTTGTAGAGGAACAACAGGTCCTAATTCAAAAAATCCCAAAACAAATGATTATTATGGCGCTGATTTTCCTGTGATCACTATTAAAGATATGGTTTCATTGCAAAAAACTTTAATTGATAGTTTGGGTATAAAACAATTATTTGGGGTTGTAGGAGGATCGTTGGGAGGTTTTCAGTGCTTAGAATGGGCTACTGAATACCCTGAAATGATAAAAACATGTTTCCCAATTGCTTCTTCTCCTAGATTGACCACTCAAGGATTAGCTTTTGATGTTGTTGCTAGAAATGCAATAATTAGTGATCCAAATTTTAATTCGGGAAATTATTATGATGATGACAAAAAACCTGATGTTGGATTAGCTCTGGCAAGAATGCTAGGTCATATAACATATTTGTCTAGGGAATCGATGAATGAAAAATTTGAAATTGATAGAAATAACCCTAGAGAAATAACAACAAGTTTTGAAAAGAAATTTTCAGTTGGAAGTTATTTAGCATATCAGGGAGAAAGATTCGTTGAACGATTTGATGCAAATAGTTACGTTACATTATCTACAGCCTTAGATCTTTTTGATTTAGGAAATGAAAAAAAAGAATTAAAAAACAGCCTTTCAAAATCAATTTGTAAATGGATGATAATAAGTTTTTCTAGTGACTGGTTATATCCTCCTTATCAATCTTTTGATTTAGTAGATGCACTTTTGTCAGAATCAAAAAATGTTTCATATTGCAATATTAAATCAAATGCAGGGCATGATGCATTTTTGTTGAGTTCAGACATTGGTTCCTATGGAGAAATTACTAGATCTTTCTTTAACAATGCGTTCAATTTTAATAACAAGACTCCAAAGAAGAAAAATATAAACACGAAAGTAAAATTAGGCTTAACAAACAGAATTGATTTTCAGTATATTTCAGACTTGATTCCGAAGAATTCAAGCGTTTTAGATCTTGGATGTGAAAATGGAGAATTAATTAAGAATTTAAAAAGTATTGGATTTAAAAATACTTTGGGAGTCGAGATTAATGAATCTAATGTTATTGAATGTGTTTCTAGTGATATACAAGTAGTTCACAGTGATTTAGATAGTATACTGTTGAAGTTTTATGATGAACAATTTGATGTTGCTGTTTTATCTCAAACACTTCAATCTATTAAAAATGTAGAAAAAATATTAAGACAGATGACTAGAGTTTCAAAATATAGCATAGTTTCTTTTCCTAATTTTGCTTTCAAGCCTATGAGAGAAATGTTTTTTAATGAAGGAAAGGCTCCAAAAATAAAAGGTTGGTATGGTTACAATTGGTATGACACACCTAATGTAAGATTCCCTTCTATTGAAGATTTTAAGGAATTCTGTGAAGAAAAAAATATTAATATTGAAGAATCTTTGTATTTAGATACTATAAATAACAAGCAAATAGAAAATGATCCAAACCTAAATGCAGATAGTGCTATATTTCTAATATCTTAGATAAAATTTGATGAAACTATACCTAAAGTTATCATAAAAACAATTATTGCAATGATTGTTAATGCAACTTTTGGTCCCACTTTAGCAATCTCCTTAAGGTCTACGGTTAATCCTATTGCAACCATAGATAATACGAATAAATATCTAGCAAAGCTTCTTATGTCTAAGCCGATATCTTTGCTCAAAATCTCTGTGCTTCTTAGTATTGATAAAATAATAAAACCAATCACAAACCAAGGTAAAAATTTTAATATGCTTACTGTAAAGTTATTATCTTTTTTATCTTCATTTTCAGTTTTGAAAAAAAATCTTAGAACTAATACTAGAGGAGCTAATAAAATTACTCTTGTTATTTTAACTAGGGTTGCTACATCTGCAGATAGTGGACTTATAATAGAAGATGCTGCTACAACCTGAGCTACTGCATAAACTGATAGGCCCGCAACTATTCCATATTGAAAATCTTGTAATCCAAAAATAGGTACTAACAATGGTAATAGAATAATCTGACTAGCTCCCAAAATGGCACTAATTCCAATGGCTGCTCCTATTTGAGTTGAATTTGCTTTTATAACTGGCGCTACTACTGCTACAGCTGAATTCCCACAAATAGAATTTCCTACTCCTACTAAAGTGGCTAATTTTTTATCTAAATTAAATATTTTGTGACCTACAATATAGGAAATTAACATTGAGCCAATTATACCTATTACAATAACAATAAATATCTTAAACCCATTTTCAAAAAGATCAGGTAAAAAAATACTTGCACCCATTAACATTACTGCAAACTCTAGTATATGCTTACCTGAGAATTTGACTCCTTTTTCAAATCTACCCAGAGGAACTCTAAAATTTTTTAATATAACACCTAATAATAGACCTGTTAAAAGAGTATCTACTATTTTTGTTTCAATTTGAGCGAAAATAAAATGAATGATAACAGCTAAAATCGCACAAAATAATATACCAGGTGAATTTGAAACCAAAAAATCTTTATTCATATTTACTCTCATTAATTAATATATGCTAATTGTAAATAAATTAAATGTTTATTGCATCTAATAAATCCTTAAGGTTTTGTTGCTTTTTAATTTATAAATGTAATACTTTAGTATCCAAAAAATTTAATTGAGAGGGTTTTTTATGTCTAAGCTTGTAACTGGATCCAGCCTTTTATTAGGAAGTTTAATAATTTTAGTGTTTAATTTTTTATTACCTGGAAATCTTGATGTTTTTACAAAAAATGTAACTGAAGTAAATATAATGACTGAGAACTATGGCTCTAACTCTGAAATAGTTCAATATTATCTAGTGGCTATTGCACTAGGATTGATTATATTTCTATATGGAGTATTAGCTTTATATAAAAATGTTGGTAATAGAGAAAATAATATAAAGTATATTTTTTTAGCAATGAATATTTCAGCAATTATACTATTTCTTTCTGTAATATCAGTTGGAACATCTTTTTCAGGCGCTGCTGATTTAAATATGAGAGCTTACGGTATGGCTCAACAAGCAACTCAAGTTGCAGCACAAGCAAGCCAATCAGGAGACCAAGCGGCAATGTTTGAAGCAGCTCAAAGAGAAAGTGTCGCAACTATTAATTCAATAATTGCTGGTTCTTCATCAGCTGCTTTATATTCTTTATATTGGGGTCTATTATCAGTAGCAGGATATGTTTTTTATATTGCTACTGCCTCAATGGGAGTTTTAATATTAAGATCAGGCAATTATTACTTAAGCCAATTAATGAATAATCTTACAGGTTTTGGATTCTTGGTTTCAGGTTTATTATTTTTAGTTCTAAATATTATATGGAAAGTGAATACTGAATGGGGATATAGAATATTTACTATATCTCAATTGGTTTGGTTTGTTCTTGTAATTATTTTGGCAATAAATCTAATAAGATCTCCTAAAAAATAAAATCTAACTATTGTTAATCGTTCTCATAGCTTCGTGATGTGACAACCCATCGTCACGAAGTCTTGTGTAAAGATCTTCATCAATGTTTTCTCTTTTTAAGAAACCTCTGATATCATATTTTTCGTTCGATTCTAATTTCAATTGACCTTCATTTATCATAGTTTGAAGAGGATACCCTTCTGCGGTTAATGGAAAATTTACTACTCTATTTATTCTTGCTGATTCATATATACCCATCATGATTTCTACTGTTTCAGCAGCGATATCTCCTGCGCCTCTATGTTTTTTACCACCCTCTATCCAATCAATTAATTCTTCAGTTTGGGCAGCATTAGTATTTCCTCCTATTGCCACATCATCTTCTTTCAAATCTATTTCAACATTTTTCCATCCGTTAGAATTCTTATTAAATATTTTTACCTCTGTTTCAGTTATTTTCAAAAAGCCTTCAGTTCCATAAATTTCAAATTTACCAGCATCACAATTATTATCCATTAAATCAGATTGAATAAAAAACTGTAAGTCATTTTCAAAATGAATTAATCCAGTACATGAATCCTCAATAGGAGTGTCTCTTTCGAATTTATTGGAATATCTTTCAACAGAACCTACAACCCATTTTGCTTTTGGGTCACCTAAAATATATCTTGCTCCGTCTATAGAATGAGTGCCCCAATTTAATAATCCGTCTTTTACTCTTAGTTCTCCTCTAGTTGGTTCTCCAATTTCTCCTTTTTCTACTAATTCTTTAGCTTTATTCCATCCAGGAGTAAATCTTCTTTGATGTGAAATAACTAATTTTGTGTTATTTTTTTTGCAAGCTTCAACCATTGAGTTTGCTTTATCAACACCTATAGCCATTGGTTTTTCACAAATAATTCCTTTTACAAATGGAGATTCAGATAGTTTAATTGTGATTTCATCATGCAAAAGATGCCAAACACAAACAGAAATAATTTCAGGTTTCGCTACTGATAGCATTTCATCTAGATCTGTAAATCCTTGTGGTATATTAAATTCTTTCTTATAGTAATCCACTGCATTAGGCACAGTGTCACAACAAGCTATAACTTCAATATTGCTTAATTTTTGATAACCTTCCATATGAGCATGTCCAATACCTCCACACCCAACAATTGCTGCTTTATATTTTTTCATCTATTTCTCCTGTTGCTCTCATTAATGTTTCTTGCACTAAAATTTCATGATCCAAAGACCTGATAGGTTTTGAATTCTTCATAACTCTGTTAATAAATAATTTAAAAGGTTCATCATATCTTGGAACATCTTTTATTTTTACTATATTTACTCCTGTTGAAAATCCTTCAAAGGGCTCATCTAAGGTTAGTCTGATATTTTCAGCTGGTTCAAAAGGTTCCATAATTGCAGAACCTTTAGTTCCATATACTTCAAATCTTCTAGCCATAGGCTTTGTTTCCATTGCCGCAATATCAATTATTGTCATTGAATCTTCATATTCAAAAATAGAAACCGTATTATCTGAAAAATCTTTATCTTTAGAATCTGAGTTCATAAAGAAACTTTTTATTTTTTTAGGTCTACCTTGAATCCAGCATATTTGATCAATCATATGGCCTGCTAAATCGTAAAATACACCACCTTTATATTTTGATAACCCATTTCTTGAAATATCATTATTTGCCTCATTACTTTCAGGTAAATTTGTAGACATGTGAGCTCTTACCATAAAGATTTTTCCAAGATTTCCATTTTTTGTCCAATTTGCAATATTCCTAAATCCTTCATGCTGTCTAAACATATATCCTAGTTCTAAAATTAGATTTTTTTCAAGTGCTTGTTTTGCTAATGTTTCAAATTTTTTAAAATTATTTCCGGCTGGTTTATCAAGCATGACATTTTTATTGTTTTGAATGCATTTTTCTAAGACTTCTAAGCTTTTATTATTAGATTCTTCAATAAAAATTAATTGAATTTTTTTGTCTGATAGTATTTCTTCAAAATCATCAATCCAATTTACTGTTTTCCATGTTTTTTCATCAGAGTTTATTAGGGCCTTTTTTCTCTCAATATCTGGTTCATAAAGACCTTTAAAATTAATTTTTTTTGAATGAAGCAATAGATCGAGCCACCCTTTAGCATGACCATGCTTTGTACCCCACTGAGCAACTCCTAATTTTTCCAATATAACCTCATTTTTATTTAATATTTAAGAAATATTTATACGCTAATATATTATTTAAAATATTAATAAACAAGGAGTAATTATGGCAAAGTTTTTAGTCAAAGCAAGTTATACATCTGAAGCTTGGGCAAATCAAATTGAAAATCCTCAAAATAGAATAGAAGTTGTAGCTAAGCAAATGGAAGCTATGGGATGTAAATTACTAAGTGGATATTTAGCTTTTGGAGAGGACGATTTAGTAATAATTGTTGAAGCTCCAGATAATGCAACTGCAGCTTCTATGCTGATTAAGGTAGCATCAAGTGGCGCTATTACTAATATTTCAACTACAGTTCTTATAGACCCAGAAGAAGGCGTTGAAGCAATAAAAAAAGCTAGTAATTTTAATTACACACCACCAAGTAAATAATTTAAAGAGTTATTTAGAGAATTTGAATGGCTCCCGAGACAGGATTCGAACCTGTGACCCGCCGATTAACAGTCGGCTGCTCTACCGCTGAGCTACTCGGGAATAATTCTATATCAATTATAAAGCACGTTTGGGAAGTCTGTACTATTTTTTAAATACTTCTTCTATTTTTTTATACCTATATTTAAAAATTTTGTTAAGATCTTTCCTTACGAAAAGTTTATTTATAATATTTCCAAATAGAACTTTGTATTTCACTTCATCATTTATTATTGTGCTTTCTCCGTCTGAAGTAAAAGTATGGGTATGCTCCCAAAATAAATATGGTCCCAAAATCTGCTTGTCACAGAAGAATTTATTTTTTTCGTAATTTATTATTCTGCTTTTCCAAAACATAGGAAACTTATGAAGACTTAACCTATAAGAAATTTCTAGCCCTTCGTAAGTAGTTTCGGGAACCGGAGGTATTATCTTGAAATTTAGCCAAGGAGGGGTTATGAGGTTTAAGTTTTTTGGTGTTTCAAAAAATGAAAATACATCCTCTATTTTTCGAGGTACTTTTTGCTCTACAGATAATCGAAAAAAATTACCACTTTTAGAAAAAATAACCATAATTTTATTATTTCAAAAAATATAATAATTTTGTTCTAAACTTTGTTATTTATAATTTTTTTTATATATTTATATTAAATCAATAAATAGTAGAAAAGTTTTGATATGAATGAATTGTCTATTAATGGAGAAAAAATCGAAGAATTACAAAGCCTTGCGTCGCAAAATTTATTTATGCACGCTCAACAAATCAATGATTGGGCAGGTGATTTAAAGATTTTTGTTAAAGGTGAAGGAGTCTGGGTTACAGACATTAATGATAATAAATTTCTAGACTCAACAGGAGGATTATGGTTCAAAGGTGCAGGTTATGGAAGAGCTGAAATTGGACAAGCAATTTATGAACAAATATGTGAAATTGAGACACCTCCAGCAATGGCTGCATGTATACCTCAAATAGAACTAGCAGCAAAAATTGCAGAAATATATCCAGATAAATATGCTAGATCTTTCTTTACATCTGGAGGTTCAGAGTCTGTTGAAACTGCAGTAAAAATGGCAAAAAAATATCAGATGAATACCGGAAAGTCAGGAGCCTATAAAATCATTTCAAGGAGATATTCCTATCATGGAGCAACTGCTATGGCAGTTAGTTTAGGAAAACCCTCAACATCAGACACAATGGGGCCAGAAATGCCTGGAGCAATTCACGTTCAAAATTGGGATTCATATAGAATTCCAAACAGTATGGACCTAGTAGATTATGCAATTTATTGTGCTAATCAATTTGAGGAAGCCATAATACATACAGGACCAGATAGTGTAGCAGCAATGATTGCAGAACCTATTTCTGTTGCTTATGGGATACATATTCCTCCAAAAGAATATTGGCAAAGACTTAGAGAAATAGCTGATAAATATGATGTTGTTCTAATTGCAGATGAAGTTATAACTGGATTTGGTAGGACGGGAAAGTATTTTGCAACTGATCACTGGGATATGATGCCAGATATTACTACAGTAGCAAAATCTCTAACAAGTGGATATTCACCTTTAGGTGCTGCTATTGCCACAAAAAAAATAGCAGATGCATTTATAGGATCAGAAAAAGAAATGTTTTTACACCTAATAACATTTGGAGGGCATCCTGCATCTTGTGCAGCTGGTCTGAAAAATTTAGAAATTTATGAACGAGAAAGTTTAGTAGATAATTCAAAAAATATGGGAGAATATTTACTAAATAAACTAGAAGGTCTAAAGAATTCTAAAATAGTAGGCGATGTAAGAGGGTTAGGGCTTCTTGCAGCTATTGAGTTAGTCAGTGATAAAAAATCTAAGCAAAAACTTCCCGCTTCAATTGAAATTCAGAAAAAAATACCTAAATATTTAAATGAGAGTAATATTTTTACATTTAGAGCAGGAGATATAATTTCTCTTTGCCCTCCTTTGAACATTAATAAAGATGAAATAGATTTCTTGGTAGAAGGTTTATCATCTGCAATAAACAAGATTGAAAAAGAAGTTTAAAATCAATTAAAATACTTTTTTCTTACTATTTTTTTTATTCTTTTATGATATGTTTACAGTAACTTATTAAAAGACTCAAAAAAAAATAATTTATAAGAGGGTTGAGAATGGCTAAAAATTCAGATTCAAAAGTACAAAATGAATCGATTGACAGAGATGGTTTTGGACCATCTACTGTTAGGGATGAAGTTGTACTTGAATTAAAAAATCTACAAACACATTTCACTACAAAATGGGGTACAGTAAAAGCTTGTGATGGAGTTTCTTATTCAGTAAGAAAAGGTGAAACTCTTGGAGTTGTTGGAGAATCAGGTTCTGGTAAATCTGTTACAGCTTTATCTATAATGAGACTTATTCAATCTCCTCCTGGTCTTATTGCTGGAGGTGAAGTAATTCTTAATGGTAGAAATATTTTAGAACTTTCTGAAAAAGAAATGACTAAAGTTAGAGGTGGTGAAATTTCTATGATCCTTCAAGATCCTATGCAAGCTTTGAATCCAGTATTTGATATTAATGATCAAGTTGGTGAAGCTATTGGTATTCATCAAGGACTAAAGGGAAAAAGTAGATGGGATAAAGTTGTTGATGCTTTGAGAAAAGTTAGAATTCCTGCTCCTGATACAAGAGCTAGAGATTATCCTCATCAACTTTCAGGAGGAATGAGACAAAGGGTTGTTGGTGCAATTGGTATATCTTCTAATCCTTCTGTAATTATTGCAGATGAACCAACTACATCTCTTGACGTTACTATTCAAGCTGCATATTTAAGATTATTGAAGACAATTCAGGCTGAAACTGGTGCTGCAATTATATTTATTACACATGATTTTGGAATAGTAGCAAAAATGTGTGACAGGGTTGCTGTAATGTATGCAGGAAGAATAGTTGAAATGGCTGATGTAAGAGAAATTTTCAACAATCCTCTACATGAGTATACAAAGGCTCTTATTAGTTCAGTTCCAAAATTGGAAGAAAAAACAGGAAGATTACCTCAAATTGAGGGGCAGCCTCCGTTACTATATAATCTACCTCCTGGAGATGCTTTTGCACCAAGATCGCCTTTAAAATATGATGAAAAAGACGCAAATATTAGACCAGAATTAGTGGAAGTTAAACCTAACCATTTTGTTCAAATGTCTAGATGTTCAGTAGCTGACTTTGATAAATATAAAGATTTAGTTTCGTATTAAACAAAATAATTCGAGAGGAAAAAATGACTACAGAAGAAAAAAGAGATTACTCAACTGTTCCTGAGGCTATAGGATGTTCTAATAACGGAGATCCTATTATTCAGGTAAGAAATATCAGAAAATGGTACCAAGTAAACAAAGGACTACCAATTATAGGATCTCATGATTGGCTTAAGGCTGTCGATGATGTGTCTTTTGATGTACCAGCTGGTGAAACTATAGGTCTTGTAGGAGAATCAGGTTGTGGTAAAACTACTACAGCAAAAATGGTTTTAGGATTAGAAGATCCTTCTACAGATGGTGGTGTTCCTGTAGGTAGTATCTATTTTGAAGGTCAAGACGTGACGACTCTTTCTTCAGCAGGAAGAAGAGAAATGAGGAGATCAGTTCAGGCTGTTTTTCAAGACCCTTGGTCATCACTAAACCCAAGAATGAGAGTAAATACAATCATTGGTGAGCCTTTAGAGATAAATACTACAATGACTAAAAAGGAAAGAGATACTCGAGCAGGAGATTTACTAGCTGAAGTAGGTCTTAATCCTTATCAAGGAAATTTATATCCTCATGAGTTTTCAGGAGGGCAAAGACAAAGAATTGGAATTGCTAGGGCATTGGCTCTTAATCCAAAACTAATTGTATTAGATGAACCAGTTTCTGCATTGGACGTATCTATTAGGGCTCAAATAATGAATATTTTAGTAGATCTACAAAAAGAGCATAATTTGGCATACATTCTTATAGCTCATAATTTGGCAACAGTGAGATATATGTGCCATAGAACTGCAGTTATGTATCTTGGAGTTGTCCAAGAATATGGTGATACTGAAGCTATATTTGCAAATCCAACTCATCTTTATACAAACGCATTGATTTCTGCTGCATTGCCTTCTCATCCAGATATAGAAAGAGATGAGATAGTGCTTCCTGGAGAAGTAGTTTCGCCTGTAAATCCTCCTGTTGGAGATGTTTTTCAGACAAGAACTCCATTGCCAGTAAGAAAAAATCATAAATATACTAAAGAACGACCTCCACTAGTTGAAGTAGGAAAAGACCATTATGTTGTTGAGACTCCTTGGAGTACAATAACTGGTCATGATTTATCTGAATTCAAGCTTTCAGTAGATCAAGAAATGGGATAAAAAAGTTGGCTCCCGGGCCTGGACTCGAACCAGGACTGGAGGAGTCAAAGTCCTCTGTCCTACCATTAGACTACCCGGGATTAAATTGAGAGCTTTTTTAAATTTACCTTGATATGGAAAAAATTCAAATAAATTTTTTTGATTTTTTTAACTTTAATGGACTATGTAAGAATTTATTAATAAAAAAAAGTCTTATCTTTTTTTACTAGATAAGACTTTTTTTTATTATCTATACTTTAGTTTTTTGCTATTTCAAAACCTCTAGATAGAGACCAAATAACTATTAGAATAAATCCGATTCCTGAGATTTGACTAGCTGCTTCAACACTTACTAGTGATGTGATTATTATATTTGAAATAATCAAAATTAATCCCATAACAATTGATAACATGCTTAGTGGAATGAAAGAGATAATTCCTTTTACCTCAACATCTCTATAAGCAATTCCTAGACAAAACCATCCAATACCAGCTAACAATGCACCCATAGTTGATGTAGCTACATTAGCTGCTTGAGAAAATCCAGCTGCAGTTGCTATAGTGCCAGCTGTAGCAGCATCTCCTCCTGCCATAGCAGCGGAAAATTTTTCTCCCATTTCTGCCAATGACAAACCTAATCCTATATTGGCTACCCATAATGCTATAGCTGCAACAATACTGTATATACCTATTGTTTCCATAGTTCCTGATGCAGTGCCTTTAGTGCTAACCAACCCAACAACATGAACAACCATTCCAATACAAATAAGTATTGATGCAGTTTTTATCATTGCTGAACCATCACCGCTATTCATTAATATTGTGGTAATGTCATCACTCTTAGTATCTATTCCAATAGTGATTTGCCATAGGATATAACCTATAAAAGCAACCAATATTCCAAGACCAAGAGTATACCCAGTTCCTTTAGAACTCATATATTCCCCCTAAATTATTTATAGTTATATGAATTCTATCTTTTCCCCAATAATTATTTTGAAATCCAATCTGATAAGTCTTTAATTACTTGAGTATTTATTTCATGTGCCATTTCATACTCATTAAATGTTATTTTGAATCCTAATTTCTTTAATATATTTTTCATTGATATTCCTTCTTGTATATCAATAATGGAGTCAAACCTTCCGTGGCTTATAAATAATTTTGTATTGCTAGGTTTGTTTTTTTGAATTTTTAATTCGTTAGAATCAATTAATTTAGAACTAAGTGCTATCACTCCACTATATTCTTTTTCTGAAGACAGGCCTGAATGAATAGCCATCATTCCACCTTGAGAAAAACCTCCAATATAAATATTATTAACATTGAACATTGCTAAAACTTCATCAATTGTTTTATTAAGTAATAATGATGATTCATAATAGTTTTTTGATTCGATTGGAAACCAAGCATATCCTTTTTGTGAAAATCCAACATTTATTTCTATTGGAGCATTTGGAAAAACATAGATAAAGTCATCTCTGTTTATATGTGGGGCAATGTTTACTAAATCATACATGCTAGCACCAAATCCATGCATTAAGAAAATAATCCCATAACTTTTATCTGAAGAGTAATTATCTGGGACTGAAGTTATAAAATTTAAGTTGCTGCTTGTGTATTCTTTGGTAATCATATTAAGCAATATACATTTGAATTATTTTAATTTGTATGTTTTTTTTAATCAAAATATTAAAAGTTGAAAAATTATATATTGCTATAGTAGACTTTAATGTGAGGGGCAAAAAAAACTTTGGGAGGATTTTTTATGGATATAAATAGTTTAACTCAGTTTAGCTTTTATTTCGGTACCGCAGCTATGCTTTGCTCTGCAGTCTTTTTCTTTTTTGAGAGAGGAGAAGTATCGGCTAAATGGAGAACTTCTGTAACAGTAGCAGGTTTGGTTACTTTTATTGCTTTTTTCCACTACTTCTATATGCGAGACGCATGGTCAGGGGCTCTTCAATCTGGGAACCTAACTCAACTAAGGTATATTGATTGGCTTATAACCGTACCTTTACAAATAGTAGAATTCTATTTGATTTTGAAGGTAGTAGGAAAAGTCACTAGAGGAATATTTTGGCAATTACTTGCAGCCAGCATAGTTATGCTAGTTGGAGGATTATTGGGTGAAATGGATGTGATAAACGAAGTAATCGGATTTATCATTGGTATGATAGGTTGGGCTGGAGTTGTTTATCTTATTTTTGCAGGAAGCGCAGCTAAAGCAAGTGCAGAATCAAAAAATGAGGCAGTTCAATCAGCGTTTAATTCAATGAAATTGATTGTTCTTGTTGGTTGGTCAATTTATCCTATTGGATACATAATAGGAAATATGATTGATGTAACAAATGGAACTCAAACAATGAACATCATTTATAACTTTGCAGATCTTATAAATAAAACTGCATTTGGTTTAGTTATTTGGGTAGCAGCAAAGCAAGACTCATAAACTAAAAAGTTAATAGTTAAATAAAAAAACGTAGCTTAGAAAATTTCTAACTACGTTTTTTTATTCGCTAGAATCTAACAATAAAAATAAAATTTGTTAAAATTTTATTTGGCTGAAGGATTTTGAATTATAATTTATAAATTATCTTATAACTCTTAAAGAAATATTTAAGTAAGATTGAAAATTGAAAATAATTAATACAATTTCAGAATTTATTGAAAATAGAGATAAATTATCAAAAAGAATATCTTTAGTTCCTACTATGGGTAGTATTCATGAAGGTCATATCTCTCTTGTTGAAACTGCCAAAAAATATGGAGATATTATAATAGCAACTATTTTTGTTAATCCTATTCAATTTAATAATACTGAAGACTACGATTCTTATCCAAAAGATTTTGAGAAAGATGTAGAAATTCTTGAAAAAAATGGAGTAGATATATTATTCTGTCCTTCTCTTTCAGAAGTTTATCCAGACGGATTTGACACAACAGTTAGAGTAAACTCTTTATCAAATTCCCTTGAAGGTCAATATAGAAAAGGGCATATGGAGGGAGTTGCGACTATAGTTACAAAATTATTCAATATAATTCTTCCAGATTATGCTATTTTTGGAGAAAAAGATTATCAACAATTATTACTAATAAAATCATTTGTAAAAGACTTAAATATGTCTGTAGAAATTATTCAATCTAAAACGGTTAGGGATA
>Ga0315315_10001445_pt1 | contig 21756 bp, 16 predicted proteins | sample M140m3416metaG_FD_203699 | JGI IMG/M metagenome (GOLD analysis project Ga0315315, IMG submission 203699) | Ammonia-oxidizing marine archaeal communities from Monterey Bay, California, United States - M1 40m 3416 | ecosystem: Environmental > Aquatic > Marine > Intertidal zone | place: USA...
ATTGATACATCCACTGACCACAGCAGCGGTCTCATTGAACCCCCCCCACCCACCACCCACCACCCACCACCCAACCCTACCGTTCCTAGCTATAGTACCCCAGCATGAGCTCTGCCGGAGACCAGCCCGGCTCGACAGGGCCAGACGCCGCGGGGGGGGAGGCCATATACTCCTCCGACGGCCTTCCTCCGCTGCCGGCGCCGGCGCCTCCGGTCAGGTCCGGCGACGGCGGGGAGGACGCCGTCCTCGACTCGGAGGGCGTCACCCCCGCCGCCGCCTTCGAGGTCTTCGGCGGCAAGGCCTACCTCCGCCCCTCCCAGGGGGGCGGCGGAAGGAGGGCGGCTGATGCGTCGGCGGAGGAGAGCCCGCTGGTCCGCCTCGCCCGGCTGACTGCCGAGGTGGCCGAGCTGGAGCGGGACCTACAGGCCTCGGCCGCGGCGGGCGGCGCGGGGGGGGAGCGGCAGGAGCTCCAGCTGGGCGGGGCCCGACCGGAGGAGCTGGCGAGGCTGGCGCAGGAGCTCTCCGCGCGCCTCGGGGCGGCCGGCAACGCGCACGGCGTGGTGGTAGGAGGCGCCGCCTTCCGCGGCCAGCAGGAAGGCCTGAGCAGGCTGGTCCGGGACGAGATTTCCAGGGCCCCTTCGGGGTCTCCGGAGGCCGCCGCCGAGGCGCCCGCTGGAGGGTCCGGCGTCGTGTACGAGCTGCACGCCTCGGCCTCGGCGGGGCACGGAGGTGCGCCGGGGGAGGCCGGCATGACGGCGGCGTCGGCGGCGTCCCTCGAGGAGCGGCTGGGCAAGATCGAGAGGGCGGTCGGGTCCAGGTCGTCCCTGGCGTCCGTCGCCAGCGGGAGCAAGTCCGTCCTCGAGAGGCTCCAGGAGGTCGAGAAGATGGCCGCGAGGGCCGACAGCAAGGCGCTGGCAGCCTCGGCGGCCAAGGCCAAGGTCATTCGGTGAGCCCTGGGAAGCCAGTGTTTTGATTTATTTCGCATATTTTCGGCTTCACCTCCTCGCAAGACCAGCCAACAAGCTCTCATTCTTCGCTGTTTTGTCCATCTTCCCCCTTCTCTCTCTCTCTCTCTCTCTCTCTCTCTCCCTCTCTCCCTCCCTCAGCGCCGATCTGGAGGCGGCTGCCAAGGCAAAATCGAAGCTGTCATCGGCCCTCTCGACCCTCTCCGCCGACGACGCCAAAGTCATTTCCTCCCTCCACGGCCAGCTCGAAGAGCTCGAGGGGGTATCGTCCCACCTCCCCGCCATCGTGTCGAGGCTCCAGGATCTATCCTCGCTCCACGTGCAGGCGGCTGACTTTTCGTCCCGTCTGGCGTCCGTGGAAAATGCCGCCGCCGACGCCGAGAGACTTCTCAGGGGGGTGGAGGATGCCCTGGGCGCGGTAGAGGAGGGATGGAGGTCCAATGCGGAGGCCATGGAGAAGAACCTGGCGGCGCTTGACGAGCGGACTAAGGGAGCGTCGTCATAGCTAGCAGCTTCCTCTTTGGCTGACTTTAGTACTTTCTTTAATTTCTAATAAAAAATAATGTCTCCTACCATGACCTGCGATATGTGTTGTAGGTCAGACCCTTTGCTTCGGTTGACGATTCCAGGACGAATCCACACGAAGGGTACAGCTGATTGGCCCCCTCAAGAAGCGACAGAGTCGTCGCAACGATCTCGCTCTCTCTGGACGGGTTTGCCATTAAAACGAATCTCTCGGCAAAACCCAACAGCGCCCTTCCGATGCCCATCCCTCTGAATTTCTCCCCAACGATCAAGTGCTGTATTTCATATACAGCCTTCTCTTCTTCGCCTGGCCCTCCCATCGACTTCCGAATTCCGATGAAACCAACCCGTTCTAGGGGTTCCTCCCACGGAGAGTTCTTCAAGGCCGCAACCCAGAACCCCCCTCCAGAGGCGCCGAATCTTTCTTTGATTGCCGACGACGAGCCCTGCTTGTTCGCAGAGTTCTCCGTCTGTTCGCTGAGTGTTATCTTCATGGTGTGTCTGAGAAGTTTGTTGACCGAGGGATACTCCTCTGCCAGTGCTGCGTAATTGCTACGAAAAAGGGACCGAACACCTGCCTGATCCAAATGATCGATGGGAGAGATCTTGAGAATTGTCCCATCTCTCAGCTGCATGGACCTTTTCATGTCGCTCCATTCAAAATTCATAGTGGAAGTGGACGGCAAGTCAAGCCACGGACATACGTCAAGAGCAAACCCGCGCCCAGTCTCGGTCGAAAACGCGCATGTAACGCCATAGGCGTGAAGATGGAGATTGAGGTCTGTGTGCTCATCAAAGTATTCCTTTGCTGTCAGAGAAGCCTCTGAGACAAGTTCGGATGCTGCGTGTCCTGCAACGCTACAGCCGATTGGCCCCTCGAAGCCATTCTTCGCTAAACGATGAGTAATATTGGCGCAGCCCCTCCCCAGCACATCAAAGCACTCCCTGTGAACATCATCATCCTTGTCGTGTCTCCCCCGGTTAATTTTTTCACAAAAATTCTCGCTGTAGCCCGCTACGTAGTCGTGAGCCACCCTTGGAAAGCCCACTTTCGTTTCCTGGCCACCGATTGGCTCATAGGCAAAAAATAAGCTTCCCTTCGAAATGCAGAGGGTTCGTGATGCGTACTGAAGCAGCGAGTCAACGCTTGAACTGCCGAGGTACGCTAGCACAAGTTCAGACACTACCAGAGTGGGAAATGCCGAGTTAAAACCATTGGCTTTCATAGCATCTCGCACAGAGGACACCTTGCGAAGATCCGCAGACAGTAGCATGTACGAAGCCATTTCCTCACTTCCTGTGCTCTTTATCTTCCCCCCTAGCACGGTGGAATCGTCCACCTTTTCTGCATCACATGTATCAAAAGATACAACCATACCCGCAGCAATCAGTGCCTCTCGTTTTAGGGAGCAGTTCTCGATACAATCAATTTCATAAATCGATACTTTTGACGGAGTGGGAGAAAGCGCGCTGGCCCAGAATCCGAGTACGTCCATACCACAGCCGATGAGAGCAATGTTGATCGGTGGGTTTGGACCGTTCCGCTCTGTCCCATGATGGGTCGCCATAAATCGTCGTACCACACCGCTGACAGCGGCCATACGCACCGCATATCCTGCATTCACAAGAGGAGTTTGTCGTCGTAGCTTGATCTCCTTTGGACATGCACGACTGAGGAGGTTAGCGTAAAGATCCGCATTTGGCTGAACAGGTTGGTATCCCGCAGTCAGAGCCGATTGCTTCGCCTTCAGAGCGTCAGAAGCTGTTTGCGCCACCGATGCCGCACAAGACATCACTGGATTGCAACACACGTAGATCGCATCAATTTGTTTTCAGAACGTGATGAATGCTAATGGCGGCTGGCAGCTAGTAGCTAGCGGCAATCGACCCCAAAACCAGAGGACCGGGGCGAGTTATGAGATAGGGAGCCCCCCAGAGGATGCATACAATTTTCTTTCTTTCGACAAATAATAAATATGGCTCTACTTTAGGCCTTTTCCCCATTGTCAATGTACGTAAAGAAATAAAACCCCTGACAATTTATTAAGTTGCACAAACAATAGGTGCACCGAATTAATAATCCATCAGCAATGTTTCCGCGTGTTTGGATTCCTGTTCTCTTGGTTGAATACGCGGTGGGCTTTGCTCCTCATGTTGCCCCTGACACATACGTAAGTGCCGTTCGCGGCGTTCGGAATCTTCGACCATCCACTAGGCTGCAGCTGCAAGGGTGGTTCGGAAGAAAGAAAGGGAGCGGAGAAGAGCCTGTCGGCTTTATCTCAATGGAATCCGGAGAAGAAAAAAGTAAAGACCCAACCGATGTCTATGCGTCGCGTTTGGACACAGCCGCCGCCGACAACTTTTCCAAGGACGGAATAATCGATGTCAAATTGGCAAAAGAGGAGAAACCGAAATTTAAGGGGAAAACCGACTTTGACGTCATTGTGGTGGGAGCCGGGTGCGCGGGCATCGGGGTGGCGCTCATGCTCACCCGCACGTTCCGCCTCGACACCTCCAGGGTGCTTGTTGTAGAACAGGGGAAAAAGGTGGGAGAAAGCTTTCGCAAATGGCCGGAGGAGATGAGATTCATATCTCCGTCATTCAATCAGCAGGGGTGGACAGGCTCTTTCGACCTCAACGCGATCCATTACGACACGTCACCTGCCTTTATGTTGCGCTCCGAACACCCAAGTGGCGAAGAGTACGCCAACTATCTCGAGGGCATTGCCGATCAAGGAAAGCTGCAAGTTTCGCTGGAAACCATAGTGATTTCAATTCGTGATGTGGGAAAAAAAAATGACAAACATCCTGGTCCTTTCCACGTCGAGCTCTGCGAGAAAAACGGCGACAATAGTGTCGATACCCAGAACAAGTCGACTCGGTACATTGTGTGGGCGGCGGGAGAGTTCCAGCATCCGCGTGGCAAAGAAAAGCCGCAAATATCAACAACGAGCAAGGGATACGATGGATCAGCCAAGGACGAGAAAAGTTCTGAAAGTAGCTTGAAATTCCCCGGCGCCGAGCTCTGCCTGCACAACTCAAGCGTGCGTTCGTGGGCGAAACTTCCTGGGGACGATTTCATCATTATCGGGGGCTACGAGAGCGGAATAGATGCCGCGGTAAACCTTGCCAAAGCTGGCAAGAAGTGCAAAGTGCTGGCGTCGACCCCCTGCTGGAATTTAAAGACGGGCGATCCCTCCTCCGAGCTGGCCCCGTTTACCTCTGATCGTCTGCGGAGCGTCCTTTCCCAAGACTTTTCTCCCAATCCGAAGCTTTTTGCGCCCCTCCGTGTGATTGCGGTGGACAAGGTTGAGGGAGGTGGATTCGGTGTTGCAGCCAGGTGGAAGGCTTTGGACGAAGCTACACCCGCCAGCACTTATGATTCGAGCGGGTTTAGGGCCGAAGTGCCGCGCGACACCGATCGCATCCAAGTCTTTCGCACCAACCAGGCCCCGATATTATGCACCGGGTTTGAGGGTAGCGTGGCCGCCCAGGCGAGCCACCTCTTCGCCTTTCCCGATCCAAAAGCAGAAAAAAAGGCCTGCATCGGCGACGGCCCATTGCTGACGAGGGAGGACGAGTCCACGACGGTCAAGGGCGTCTTTTTGGTTGGCCCATCCGTCACACATGGCGATCTTTCCTTTTGTTTCGTTTACAAATTCCGCCAGCGCTTCGCCGTTGTCGCCAATGCAATATGTCAGGGCCTCGGAATGGATACCGACGCAGCTTTGGCGGAGTGCCGGCGCACCGACATGTACCTCGACAACTTTGCCACGTGCGAGGATACCTGCGGCGATGCCTGCTGATCAGGCATTTTCCCAAAACAAATAAACAGACAATACTAGAGTGGAGGAGTAACACTACTCTAGTATAAGCCCGTCTTTTCTTTTGGAATGCTTAGGGTGCTTACTAGTTGTGTTTTGTTTTTGTATCAACCGGTATTTTACAAAAACAAAAATATCATCATCCATTTTGTATCTCAAAGCACTTGAATAAAAAAGGACGGCAGCAGTCCACCGGGTATGTCGAAGTTTTACATCAAGATCCCCTAAACCGGATAATTGGTGAGCATTTTGATAAAGGGGTAAAATGTTTTGGGAATGGGTATTCCCCTTGAATAATACCATGGACGTGCTCGTATCATGTGTATACTGTACTCGTACTAGTAGTTCCAGAATAAAGCATGAATCTCATTTAAGGGGGAATACCGGCCCCGTGATATATTAATCACGATTGGACGCGTGGCTGGTACAGCTGCCGAGTGCGTGCGTCAGTTGTTGCCGTCGGAGACGTGGATTTGATAATAGCTACTACGCTCGTAGCTAGTAGAACATGGAACCCATCGCCCATTAAGCCTCAGTTACCGTACCGCATAGTCTGGGGCAAGAACTGCGTAGCAAGTGCGTGCGTCACTGTGTTTTTTCGCGGACCACGTTAACCACCACCACCTTCTGTATCTAACCTCCGGCCCATCACCAACCAAATCTGGCCTACAGTCTCACTATTCCGCACCTTCTAAATTTTTCAAAAAGTCAATACGCTACTATGAAGCTATCGACTGCTTTCCTCTGCATGGCCTTGGCCCGCCAGTCTGTGGCGTTTGCCCCCGCCGGCCGTGCGATGGGTACCGCCCCGCTCTTCAGCAGCACTCTCGAGTCTGTGCCTACCGCTGCCTTGGAGAAGGAGCTCGATTCCATCGAGCAGGAAATTGAGGGACAGAAGCAGGCACAGATGGCAGAGATTGAGGATTCTTTTGTTGCCCCTGCTGAGGATGAGCCCCAAATCCAGCCTGGACGCTACAATTCTCTTGAAAACTCCATTGCTGTTCCCTTCCTCAAGCGCCCTACTGCCCTGGATGGCACTCACGCCGGTGATTCGGGTTTTGATCCTCTCGGATTTACCGAGGATAACGACCTGTACACCCTGATGGAGTCAGAGATCCGTCACGGGCGCATTGCCATGCTTGCTGTCATCGGCTGGCCGCTCAGCGAGCTCGTTGCCCCTAACTTCATGCTCCAGGGAAGCAATCACCTCGCTCCGTCCGTCCTCAACGGATTCAATCCCGTCTCGTTGATCGCGACTATCGCGGCGTTCGGCGCCTTCGGATTCTTTGAGTTCAAGACCGCCATCCGCAAGATCGATGACAAGCCCATGGGCCGTCAGCACGTTGAGGATATGAAGGCTGTATGGAACCTTGGCGTTCCCGGCGATTACAACTTTGATCCCCTCAACTTTTACTCCCTCTTTGGCGACGACGCCGCTAGCCGCAAGGCCATGCGGGAGCTTGAGGTTGCCCACGGCAGAGGAGCTATGATGGGCATCACGGGATTTGCCTTGAGTGAGAAGTTGACCGGTCATCCTGTTATCGAGAACAGCCTCTTCTTCCATCCTAACACTGTCTTGCCCGCCTTGGCAGCGGCATATTTGGCATTCGGATTGTTCTATGAGGTCGAGAATGACGACCAATATCTCTTACAGGTCAAAATGACCGGTGAGGGGGAAGTGAGAATGGGTAACATGCAGAAGAGTGTGGGCAACACCGTCGGACCCGTTGCGAAGTTTGCCAAAACTGCCGTCGAGAAGGTCAGCAGCATGCTTCCCAAGGAGTAGGCGTTTTTGGATTACAATCATACTCTAGTAAGCTAGCTAGGACGAATATTTAGCTGCATTTGCCCGTTCTAATCTATGATTTCGTACATTGCTCGTAAATTCACCATCATTATCTCTAAACAAAAACTGTATGGATATTTACGTACTATTAAAAAATGTGTTTAGATGCCCCCTTTCCTAACTTAATTGGCAGCTTTCAACTTTGTCCTTAACCATGGCTCGCATACAAAGTAACCTTGGACGCGCTTGGATTCATACAAGCGATGCACATGGGGGACCTTATTGAGTGGAATAAGCTCGGCAATTGGAGGATAAATGACACCCATTTTGACCATTTGGAATAAATGGGCCAGATCTTGCTTGCTGAGATTGGTATTATGATCCCAGCTTTCGTAAACATCATATGTTGACAGTAGAGACTCGTGTTCTATGGTCCTCGACTTAGGCTGGATGCGGACCAATCTACCTCCCGAATTAAGGGCTCTACTTGTGAGGTTCGACTGATCAGAACAATTTACATCCACCACAAGGTCGAGGCTTCCCTCGATGATGGGCAACCAATCATCAATATTTAACGGGAGTGGGATGGCACCGAGGGAACGGACAAAGTCATTGTGTTTCGGGCGGCAGCTCACATAAACGCTCAAGGCACCGGCTAGGAAAGCGAGTTCGATCATTGCCTGTCCAACCATTGCCATTCCACCTACAACCAAAATGTTTTTGCCAAGTAGCGAGTTCTTGGCGTATCGAGTGCTTTCGAGCTGTCCTAGGTGGAGACTCTGAAAAGCAGCGAGGTAAGTTTCGACAATGCAAGCTGCAGTGTTAGGAGCAAGCTCCTTGGGCACCTTGACGAGCTGGTTGGCGTTAACTTTGAGGTAGCGCGAGTTTCCTCCAGAGCAAATGAGAGCAGCTACGCAATCATCGGTTTTCAAGTTGTGCTTTTCTCCTACTCCACTTCCCATCAAGCACACCTTGCCGACAAAGTCGACTCCTGGCGTAGCTGGCATGCTCATTTCCTTAGCACCCCACCACACGCCCTTCCTAATAACGCAATCTGTGTACGATACTGTGGACGCTTCCACCTTCACTAGGACGTCTTCTGAGTCTTGCCTGATTTTGGGAACAGAGCTGTATTGGGAAATTAAGAGACTGGCGGCAGGGTCATTGTTGAACCCAGCATACTCTATCGCGACATGACCGTCGCCTTCTTCATCATACTCGCGAGCATGTAATGCTGCGTCAGTTGGTTTGGCCGATCCTGTCAAATCTGTGCCACGCGAGCCCTCAGCTTCTTGCTTGAAAGACACCCTGTTGTTGGATCTTGTCTCTGTGGGATCTCCTGTCCGATACGACGATGTGTTCCTTCGATTGTCTGTGACAATATCATCATCACGAGCATCCCTTTCTTGACTGCGATTTAATGAAGAGTGTTTTAATGATGCAACCGGAGCATGCAGAGTCGAATAATCCATCCTTTCTGTCTCGGTGACTGCTTCCTTGTTCTTTTTTATCCCGTCAATCTCTTCTTTCATTAGCTCCGCCTTGGCCTTCCTGGCCTCAGCCTCTAGCAGCTTCGCCTCTTCTTCTGCAATTTCCGCTTGCTGGCGTTTTTCCTCCTTCTTAATTTCCCGCTCCTTTTGCTTCAACCCCTGTTCAGCCAATAGGGCAGCTAGCTTCGCCTCGGCCTCGGCCTTTTTCGCTCGAGAAGCAGCTAGGGCCGATGATTCCTTATTGCTCTGTTTCTTCATTTCCTGCTTCTTTCCCCCAGCCTTTTTGAAAGAGGGAAGCACACTTTTCTTGGTCGAGTCCTTCTCTTTCCTGTCTGCCTGAGGTGGTTTCTTCTTCGTCAGTTCCTTCTCTGACACAGCCATTTTCTCTTTTTTCGGCGTGGTAGAGGAGGTCATTGCAAGAACAGTGCTGGTAGCAGCGGCCGCAGCTGCAGCGACGAGCGAGGTGTCGTTCTTGTCGGTCAGCTGATCAGTGCTACTTTCGCCATTGGCTCGGGGGCTCGAGCCCCTCTTGGAGGAGAACTTCTTGTAGCGCGCGATGATTTTCCTTTGTTCCCTCTCCTTGGCTTCCGCGGCGCACCGCTCTTCGGTTGTCACGCTCTGGGATTGCTCATCAAAATCCAGCGTACGCGACTCCTCGGAGTACTCGGATATCAGATCGCCATCGTCCTCGGAATAGTTGTATCTGTTGTATTCGTCAACCAGATCGTCCATGTCGGGGTCGAGCCTCTTTTCAATGGAGCGCAAGGCCCTCTGAACGAGGCCTATCGGGTTCCGGCGCTCGTTTCTGGTGTCGTACGTGTCCTCTCCATCGCTGGAGGGAGCCGAAGTCCCGTCGTCAAAGATGCCCGCGAAGGGGTTCCAGAACGCCATGCCGGCGTCGGCCGCCTGGTCCTGGGACTTGGCTGATGCCCCGACGTCCGGAGCAGCCGCGGCGCGCTTCTTCTTCGACGTTTGCTTCCGGCTCGCTGCTCGGGAGGAGTTCGCCAGCGAACGGGTGAGATGGGTCTGCGTCCACTTGGACGAGGCGGGCGTGGAGGCGGACCGGGTCACCATCGTTCGACGTACGTTTCTCTCCTATCAAACGATTAGTATGCGCATGTAGCTGCCCGCAAGATGTACGCCGTGCAAAAGGCAGAAAGATTCGCAGTCTACTAGGAAGGTGCAATCGGCCGAAGCAATCCCGGAAGATTCTCTTAGGAAGGTTCTCTTTGGATCTACTTTGCGGTAGCATGTATTGCGGGAAGGGTGCGATCCAAGGTGATGGGGAGACGCGAAAGATAATTCTTCTGAATGTCAGAGTTTTCTCTGGCGAATAAAATGTCATGCAGGCTTGTTTTTAATACATACATATTAGTGGGAGTACGAGAATACCCGTATATATACTTATTTTAGTTAGTAGTATAGTATATATGACATATATGTATATATATACACGTCTTCATCTATCTGATTCATGCAGTCAAGACTCGTCTTGAACGAGGAGTCTCGTATAGATACAGTAGGACGGTCATAATAATATATATACTCTCTAGTAGAGTATTTTATATAGAATACAAGCTCGTAGAAAAGAAGATTTGTTGGCGAGGATTACTTAGGTAATTTCCGGGTTCTATTACGTGATCATAGACGAGATGACGAGCCAGGCGTATTTGTTAGGCGCCCTGGTTTCTTGCTGTCCCGCAGCCACCGCTCGCGTCATACCTACTATAGGTATGCGTCATTTGGTAATTGACGACTCATTTCTCATTTCCGGGTTTCCGCCTGTTTTGGGAGTGTGCTTGCCGCCTGCCCCGTTCATGGCCTCATATTTACGTGTGTGTACATTGCTGTTTTCGCAGCTGTCATCTTCGTCTGTTGTCATCTTTCCACTTCGGCTCTCCTTCAATATTCGCGCCTCGGGGAAAAATTCTCAATTCTCAGAAGCCACCCCCCAGCCCCAACGAGAAGGCATTGGCGAATTCGGCAAAACTTTTGCAGCGCCCTCCATGAACAGCCAGAACTCCCAACGGCGCCTCAGGCCTCGCTCCGCCTCCAGGAGAGCGACAGGAGTTGCGGCGGCCGCAGCGGCTGTGGCCCTGTCGGCGGTATCCGCCCAGGCGTCCGCCTTCACTGCCCTTCCCGCCCGCCCGCGCGCCCTCTCCCCCAACCGCGGCCGCCTCGGAACCAACCTCGGAACCAACCTGGGAACCAACCTCGGCCGAGCCTCCGCCTCCGCCTCCGGATCTGGATCTGGATCTGGATCCGGATCCGCTGCCCCCTCCCCCAGCCTGCGCATGTCTGATATGAGCGAGGGCCCGGACGACCACGTGAGCAAGATACTGTCGGGATCAGGATCCGGATCGCAGAAGCGGTCGGACGGCGGCCTGAACGAGCCGGGCCGGAAGCTGAGGAAGACCTTCAAGGACTTCAAGGACGTCCTCCCCCCGGAGCCGGAGGACTGGCTCGTCATGGGAGGGGACATCGCCTCGCTGTTCGTCTACAGCTTCCTCGACCACACTTTCAACGCCATGATGGCCGAGGCCCTGGTCAACGGGGACAGCGCCAGGGCCGCTGCCCTCGATCCTGCCACGGCCGCAGAGATGAAAATCAACCTCAGCCTCCCGGTCTGGTACGACGCGGTCGCCCACTCCGGATCCTTCCTCCCCGGCATGCCCGTGCTCCCCGCCCTGGGGTACGTCCCGTACAGCCCCGCCATCTCCACCGGGGGCTCCTCGGCCGTCGTCATCACGGCGGCCTGGCTCCTAGCGGGGTACTTCTCCGGCGCCTTCCTCTACAAGAACACCGTGGAATGTAGCACGCACAAGGCCATCGCCAACGCCGGCCGGACCTGGTTCTCGGCCATCATACTCGCCATCGGGGTGGCGCTCGCGTCCGATGCCTGGTGCGACTGCCCCACCAACCCCATGCTGGGCGGACTGACCAAGGCCGATGCCGACTTCCTCTTCGGCAGCCTCAGCGTCCTGGCCATGTGGAGGTTCGTCCTGTCTTCCATTCTGGGCTATGGCGGATCCGATTAGAGCCTCCCGAAGGTTCGGGCTGCTCCTTCGATTGGCCTGGAGCTAGCTAGATGGTGGAAATTGTACATAGCATCCCATTAGATTCTTTCTTTAGAACGCACACGTTTTAATATACCGTAGGTGTCCCGGTGATGGGCGAAGGGTGGAACGGTTGGAAAGGTTGCCAGCGCTCGCCACCAGCCTCAGTCCTCCATCTCGGAGTCGATCTCGCTCAGCAACATGCTGCTATCGAAATCTTCATTGTAGCTCCCGCTGCTGTCTCCGCTCAGGAGGCTTTCATATTCCTCCCCCTCCTTCCTCTCCTTGCCCTGAAGTTCATGGATGAAGTCGTCCTCCTCCTGCTGAATATCGGGCAGGTTTCCGCTGGTCTGAAAGGACGCATAGGCAAAGGCCGCGGCAATCAAGTAGGGCCAGCCGGGAAGCGCCGACCCTTCGCTCAGAGTCATGAGCGATCCGAAAATTAGAGGACCGACGCCTTCAGTCAGAGCCTTGATGCCGTTGATGGCGCCGAGGGCCTCGCCGACCGCAGCGGGCTCCACGGAGCCACTCACCATGGAGCTCAGACTAGGATAGACGAGGTTTCCGAGCAGGGAGAAGAAGGCGCAGGTGAAGAGATGCCACGGCTCGTACGCGAACCCAAGAACTACGCATTGCAGCGTAAATGCCGCCAGGCCAAGCCGCATCGCGCGCTTCTCGCCGAGCATGGGCACGATGATCCGAACGAGAACCGCCTCGGCCACCATGGTCGACAGGCCAAGGGCCGACATGAGCTCCCCAAGCCGTTCCGGTCCCATTTCGAATCGCTTTGCGGCATACAAAATCAGGGTGGATATAACTGCCCAAAGGCTGGTGTAGTAGAGAAAGGCGACCTTGCCGACTTTGCGAAGGAAGGGATCCACCAGCACCATCCTGACCGTGTCCCATGGATTCCAGGATACGTTGGCATCCTGAAGAACAGAGAGGCCACTGGCAAGGACAGACGCCTTTTCGCCTTCAGTTCCACCCCTGTGATCTTCTTCTTCTTCTTTTCGGAGTTTTTGTAAATCTCGAGACTCGGGCAATATGGCGTAAATATAAAAGAGGTCCAGAACAGTAAGGATGAACGAGCAGATAAATACGTACTGCTGTCCCATTTGGGAGGCAATGTATCCCCCGACCATAGGCCCGATGGTAAAGGCCAGTCCAAACGTTGCCAGGGCCAGACCATACGCGGTGACGCGCTCTTCTTGCTCCCAAACCGTGTCGGATATATAGGCGAATACAATTGTGAACGTGGAGCTAAAGATTCCCGATAGCCCAAGTAGAGCGACAAACATGGTAACGGCAAAAGGATGCAAATCTGGCTGGACAGATGACGAGGCTTGACCCAGGAGAGACGCTAAAGCAGAGGACGATGTCTCCTCCGACTCTTCGATTCCAGAGAGCTCCGACACGGTCGCATTGTCGTCGCCCCACGTTCCAAACATGAGGGCTAGACTGCAAACTGGAGCACAAGTCCCAGCGACCGTAATAAATAGACATAGACGACGACCAATCAGATCGGAAACCTTGCCAAAGATCGGGCAGGAAATGAAGGCAAGGAACCCCCGTATACATTCAGCCATTCCCATGACGATGTACACCTTGTCCCCATAGTGCGCGAGCAATAGCCCCGGTAAGACTGCCCGCGTCAATGCCAGAGCAAGGAATTCCATCAATAATACGGGAAGCACGTATAGATGCCGGAATTGATCATTTGCGGTGCTGCGAAATGAAGGGTCCATTGATATGTTGAGAGAACGCATCCGTGGTGGAGACGACGAGTGCGCCGGGGAGGCGTGCGCCGAGTCTGAGCTGGAAATGCTACTTGATGATCGCGTCGGCGAAGCAAATGGTGTGAAGAAGGGAGTCCCGGGGGTGGAAGCCCTTGGCGACTTAATTTGAGAGGGGGAAGCGAAGAGGGACATGATGGTGCTGTGTCCCTGATTCACGGGACCAGGGCTTTCGGCTCGTCAATTACGTTTGGGGTCGCGCTAAGTTCCGCTTGTACCCCAAAATCGAGCTCGTATTTTGATAACGTCCACTATTGCACCTCCTCGCTATTGCTGGGGAGGGGGGCGAAGATTCTTGCCGCGTCCCCTCTACCAATCTGCATTTACTCGTCGAATGAGGTGGATTTACGGGACATTGGGACAGTTTAGTTGCATTGTTTTGGGCGGCTTTGGGGGGGGCGTGGCGGCGGGCTTGGGTGTGTTGCTTTGCTGCTACTATCTAGCTAGTACTACTGGTCTAGACTCTACTACTAGCTACAGTAGTAGTATCTTGTGAGAACTCGAGGTAAAATTTCGTCAGGTGGATTAGGATGAGTGAACCTATGAATATATCTAACTCGGGGTAATGATTCATTAGTCGTAATTTGCTATCCATACTATATACTCTCGTAGCTGCTATGCATAATACTCAGTAGCTAGTACTCTCGTACGCATACCACTAGATAGTAAAAGCTGTACACGGTAGTTTCCATTATTACTGTGCTTCTGCTGTATGCATACTACGAGTAGCTAGTAGGAATTTTTAGCATGCGTACTGGAGTACGTACAGTACATGTGCTCTAGTACAAGAACTTCTTAGTGGATGTATTGGCGATATTTATCACAAACTTTACTTAAGCCTTCGCATTATTTCCTCTCAATCAGCGATAGTGCCCATAGTGCCCTCAAATCCACATGATGTGCATTCCTTCCGGCCCTCGCGAGTCGAATCATTCTGAATCACTAACTTGTTCATGATCACGATGTCTTACAGGAGTCAAGTATCGAACTTATCTCCCATGAGCGCCGTCGGCCAACCGAACGCTACTAGCCCCAATGGGATCAACAGCAGCCACAACCATCAAATGGTTCGCTCGGTCCATACCGATGGCTTTGCTTCTAATGAAGCTGTCCCGCAGCATCCTCGGCCGCAATCCGGAAGTCCCACTTCTCATGCATCCAATGGCGAGAAGGAGGTTGACTACTACCTCAACCCTACTGAGCTGTTCCGATGGATCAACTATCGCCGGTGGGATGGTGCGACGGCTCGCGTTCTGTCCAATCCCGAAGAATGCAAAACATGGATTGTCTCACGCCATTCCGGTGATGGCCGCATTCTTTGGCGTCATTTGCCTCTGCACCTCATTTGTATGCAAAGTGATTCCAGGTCATCAAAGGAGGGGGCAGAGAAGACTCCGGAAGAGTTGGCAGTTCAGCAGCATCGTTTGGAGGAGCTCATCGATTGCATGCTAGATACCTTTCCAGAGGGCGCATCGAAACCAGATGATCAGGGCATGCTTCCGCTCCATCTTTGTATCGCAAACTCATCAGCTGGTGTCCCCAACGAGCGCATTCTTGCCATGCTTCTACTTGCTTATCCACGAGCTGTTCAGTGCAAAGACCAGTACGGCCGGACTCCTCCTGATATTCTTCGCGAAAAGAACGCCGGAGGAGCCAAATACGAGGCTGCAATTCGTGCCATGAGAAGAGCTCATAGGGCCACTGAAATCATTTCCAAATCTGCCAAGACCCAAAGTGTTCAAGATGTCAATCAGATCAGGAGCGAAGCAGAAAAAGAGCGCAGAGCTAATCGAAGTGTTATTCTTCGTCTTGAGGAGGAGCTTGCCGAGATCCGTCGCCAAACTGACGATGTCACCAACATTAATAAGGAGGAGCATTCTGTCAGAATGGACCTCGAGGATCAAACAAAAGCTCTGAAGTCAAAGCTCGAGAAGAATGCTGACGATATTCGGTGCCTTAAAGAAGAAAGGGACACCCTCAAGGAAATCAATGCCTCCCTTCAGACGCAACTTGATGAACACGATGATATCGTTGCTCAACTTCAGATCGACTTCGAGAAGGAGCAAGAATCTCAGGTGGATGAAATTGCCAGCCTGAGATCCGAGGTAAATACGAGTCGTGCCATGACAAATGCAATGGAGGAGCAACTTCGTTCCCGTTTCGCCAACGAGGAATATCTCTCAAATAGCGTGGATCAGCTTGAGATGCAGACCAGTAAGATTAAGGCAGAATTCGAGAAAGAACGAAAACAAGTTCAGCATGAGAAGGAAACCCTCGAGACTGAGTCTTCTGAACTCAAGAAGGAAGTAGACGAGATGACGACCAAGAATGGTTTAGCGCAGAACCGAATCCAGGAGTTGAAAAGACAGCTAGTAAGCGTCGTGAACAATCACTCAACGCTCAATGCCGAACAAGATCGAATGATGAATTTAACACTACGGAACGAGAATGAACTCATTGAAACCGTCAAGATCGAGCGTGATTCCATGCTCAACGCAATGAGGAAGCAACGTGAGATTCTCGATAAGGCCCTCTCTGACGCCGAAAACATTGCCCAACAGTCAAGGGAGAGGGAGGCTGAGGTATGTGAAGCTCACGCAGAAGAACGGCGGACGGGCTTGGAAATTATTGAAAAACTCAAGAAGGAGTTTAGCGATGCTCGCTCGGTCGCCATGGACCACCGCCTTCACGCTGATAGTCTTTCGGGGAAAGTTCGAAACGGAGTTAGAGCAGTAGGATCTTCTACATCTTGTCGACCGAGATCGGGTAGTGTGCGCTCTTCCCAGTCATACACGACAGGACGCGATTTTTCCCGATCCTCATTTGCAAATGGTCCATCGGCCAATGGATACTCGGATGATGATACATCGACTGTGACCTCCAATGCCACGAAGAGGAAAGCATCGGTGAGGAAAACTCTCACTATCGATACTGAAGATAATCTTGCTCCTGAAAGCAATCTTCTTCGCATTCTTGACAATAGGGCTGAACATATGAGTGTCAATACCCATGGTAGCAGCCGGGCCAGTCAGAGCAGAAGTAGTCAGAACAGAAGCCACAGTCGTGCTCGTTCAGAAGATTCGGAGACAGAAAGAAGCATGGATGGCCCGACAAGAACGGCTTCGACGCAACAAGTCAAGATTTCCCATGGTAGCAGGCGGGAAGGATCGGATGGCTCCGGGTATACTTCGACTGAGAGCCATATCAGCCTCGATAATTACACGCAGAAATCGATGGGGACTAAAAACCATTTGGTTCGTATTTCAGATCAGAGAAATGGCTACATGCCTAATTATGTTATCAAAGAGGAACGGGATGATTACAGTGCAAATGCTCGCTGAAAACTGTAAATGTATGTGCTGGTATGGATTGGGGTCCATGCCTTCGCAAATTATATATATAATATTTTATAAAATATAAGCCACCGCGATAGAAACGAATTTGTCTATCTATAATACCCTTGGCTTTCTGAACTGTAAGTGGTGGTCTGCGAAGATGAATTTGCGACAATAAAGTCACCGTTCAAAAGGGGGTTCTCCCAAATTGTTTGCGATCTGTCCAGGGTAAAATAGTAATACGTTTTACTTCGTTTGTCCAAAGCCTTTGCCCATCCAATTGTATAGAGCTCCTCATCAGAGGGCACGTATTCTTGTGATGGCATCAAACTCGAGGAACTAGTCGAGTCCTCGCCGCTCACATAGCACTGATGCGACGTGTCCTTTGATGCGATTGCATGCTGATTTCCTTGCAAGAGCGAGCTGCCATCGATCGAATAGTCAAAGGTATCCCCCGAGTTGTTCCTTCTTACTCCAACGTTTTGTTTGATCTGAGTTTCATTCATCACCTTTGGAGATTCTTCTTGGTCTTCTCTTGTCTCTGCGACAAACTTCGCCGCTTTTGCTTTTTTGGTGTAAGCGTTTCGTTTTTGTTTCATAATTGCAGATCGACCGTCCTTTTCCCTCTCCTGAAGCTTAGCTTGTAATTTATTTATCGAACTTGGGGAATTGTCTTCCTTCTCATTTATCTGCACCCGATTAAATCTCGCCATGGTAAGAGACATTGCGTCCACCTTGGCCCCGTCAGCTGCTCTCTCTTGTTTGCGCTGACGCTGCCTTGCTCGCTCCATTTCAAGAATTTTGCCGCTTGTTTTGTTGTTAATAGGGACGGTCGTGTGAGACTCTGCGACCGATTTTGATCCGGGCTCGACATCTTTAAGCCTTGGGCTGTTGTTCATCCGCGGGTATCGCGTCTCGTGTTTGCCACTTGCTTGCTGGCCATTGCCAGAGCGTTTGATGAAGGTTGCGATCGCGCTGGCCTGCGAAGGACCCATCTTCCTCGGAACCGCCCCCGACCTCGATGACAGGAAGGAGCCTTCCTGATCTTGAGTGGATCCGCTCGATGCCTTGGAAATTCCCGAGGTGTTTACGGAGAAACCAGAAATGTTCCCCGTCATTACCGAGTCATCTGCAATCGGAAGATCGGACAAATTGGAGTCCTGGGCGGCCCTCCGGAGCCTCTCAAATTCGGAATACTCACCGCTCTCCTCCGTGTTCATCGATTCCTCAGCGCCGTGTGCGCGAGGGGGGGCGTAGGGTTGCGCCACCGGACTCAGCTGTCGTTGGCTGGCTAGGAATCTGCCCTGATTGTTGTCTCCGCAACCGCAGGCTACTTCGTCGATAAAGTTCATGGGTGTGACCAGACGCGGGATGGGATCGGAGGCCCAGTCCCTCTTCTCCTTGTTCCAGGACCTGTTGATGACGGTCTCCAGCAGACTCTGGGTCATCTTCTCGCCGTAGGGCGGATGGAAGTTGGGGGCGAAATAGTTGGTGGCCCTGTGCCCTTCTCCCTCCTCTCCCTCCCGAAGGAGGTAGATGCCGTGGGGCCGGGCCATTTCCTCCGGAACCTCGTCCGCCTCCACGTACTGCAGCTGCGGGTCCAAGTACTGCGGTCCCCTCTCCCTCCACCGGTTAATGACGCGCTCGCAGTGAGCGAAGTACTTGTTCATGTGCTTGACCGTCCTCCATCGGACCCTCCGCGCCAGCGTAATTTCGAATGGCCTTGGCTCCCACTTGGCGCCGAGCGGCTTGAGGTACTCGTACAGCTGGTTGTGGACGAACTCCAGCCCCCAGTTGGGCCATTCGTGGGGGGGCACGTCGTCGTTGCGCTCGCACCCGAACCGGACGACGAGGTCGGGGGGACTGGACGAGGTGACGCAGAGGGACTCGGGCTGGACGGACATGTGCGGGATGAAGACATCTCCCTTGGCCAGGATGGCAACGATCTGGTCGACCTCCTCGGACGTGCGGCAGTCGAGGCGGAGGATGGGGATATGCACAACGTCGGGGGTTGCCACCTTGTCGGCCCCTTTTTTCTCCCCGCCGCCCGCCCGCCACCCGTGCTCGTCGGTGGAGGAGACGTACCTGTACTTCCGGTCCTGAAGGTCGTTGAAGTCGAAGGCCGTCTGCCGGGTCACCGTGGACGGGTGGCCCATCTCGGGGTGCGCCTGGGACAGGCAGAGCCCTATGGTGACCCGGTGCCCCCCCCCCGCCACGGCCTCCGAGGCGGACGCTGAGGTGCGGCTGGGGGCCCGCCCGGATCCCCGCGGAAGTACCGTCCGTAACTCGCTGGGTTCGAATGCTTCTCCCCCGCCCTCCTCCCCCTGCGGCTCGAAGAGGGCGCCCCACGCCGATCCACCTCCGCCGGCGGAGTTGGCGTCGCCCGGGGGGACGCCGCAGCTGGCGATCTGCTCGGCCCCGGACAGCAGCGCCGCCGATCCCCTCCTTACCAGCTGCTGAAGGGCGACAACGGTCTGGTCGAGGAGGAGGGAGGGCGCCTCCCCCCCAGTGAACGATGAGCCGGTTGCGGTGGACGATCCCGCGCCGGTGCTGCCCGTCGTGTCCCCGTAGGAGTACTTGCCGTCGTTGCCGGAGCGGGACTGCGAGCGCGAGCGATCGCGGAAGCCATGGTAGCCGCTGTCGCTGTTGTCGAAGGCGGCCGACGAGGATTCGTCGAAGGAGTCCATGGGGTCCGTGCGGGGGAGCCTCCCGCGAATCAGCCCGTCACCGACTGCTCGGGACCGGATCGAATCGAAAATGGAACGGAATGGAATGGAATCGGATCGCTCTGGGAGGGGAGGGAGAAAGAAGGGACGGACGCAACGCCTGGCTTGGCCCGGCAAAGCGGCACTCGCCTCTTAGGTGGTGCGAGGGGGGCGGGGGCGAGGGTGCCCTCTGTCAAGCCAATGCTGGATCGGCTCTCTCTGGGACAGGGACTCGAAATTTTCGGTCCCGCTCTCCGAAAAAAGATATATAATATGCACACACCTTTCGGGGCTTGGTTGGGGACGAGAGGAATGTGAAAGTATTATTATTTATTTGTGTGTGTGCCATATAAAAGTAGTCTACAGATATGGATATGTAATAAAACATGTAAATATGAAATAGAGGCACTATTATTTGATCTGCTACTTTAGTGGATGCATCAATATGTATATATGCCAACCAGTACCGGTTTGCGAATGAATAAGAATTCCAACAGCAGATCAGAGGAAGCTACGAGTCGTACTACTCTAGTATTAGTACGAGCGTAGAGTACATCATGTTTTTTGTATGCATAATATGCATACGAGCGCTCGTACTATACATAATGATATACGTATATATGTAAGTATAATCGAGAACCGTACCGTACGTACATACATAAATAATATGAGCCCATGTTTGTAGCAACCGTTCCAGGAATTATTCTTTTTGAGACGTGCCAAACTTCAATCCCCCCTTGCCCCTTGCCCCACCCAACCCAAAATAACCCAACCCCTCCCGGCATCGACCATGGCCTCGACCACCAAGTATACCAGCGTCCCCGCGATCGCTAGGGCTGTGCCCGCGGGTCCCTTGAGAGCCGGCGCCGCCGGGGAGGCTGCTGAAGAGTCTCCGTACCGGTCCGACGTCGACGTGCCCAGGGAAGCCCTCGGCCTGTCGTGGGAGGATACCTTCTTCGAGACCGAGACCTATGCGTCGGACGACGTCGTCGCCGTCTTCGACTTCGACTACGCCCTGGTGGAGGACTTCAATGCCAAGGTGGGATCGGCCACCCTCGCCGCCCTCTGCCTGTATCCGCCCATCCTGGCCCTGGCCTGTCTAGGGTGCGCGCCATGCTTCCTCCGCTCCAACGTGTCCTGGACGGCCCGGGCGCAGCACGTGGCCCTCACCAGGGACGGCATCCGCTTCGTGCGCGACCGGCGCCGGACCTGCTGGGGGCTGTCGTGCACCGACGCGGGCAAGGTCTCCAAGACGGTCCCGTACGACATGATCACGGACTGCGACGTGGAGGAGCCGGCGGGGAACGCCTGCCTCTGCTGCATCCCCAGGGTGCTGGCGACCGTCCACGTCGACACCGCCAGCTCGGGCGGGTCCGAGCACAGGCACGAGCTCAAGCTCTCCGGGCTGAAGGACCCCATTGGCTTTAAGCGCCTGGTGTGGGCCATGAAGAGGCACAACCGGGCAGGCGCCGACGCCGGCACCGGCACCGGCACTGGTACCGGCTCCGGGGTCGCGGCCCAGGCCATGGACCGCGGCGGAATGGGGGGCGAGCCGGAGAGCGTCGCCCTCCTCCTCCGCGAGATCCGGGACGAGCTTCGCGAGCTGCGGCAGGGCGGCAAGGGAGGCGCCGAGGTCGGGGACTTCTCGACGTTCATTTCCGCTGCCGTCTCAGCTCCGGATGACTCTTTGCCTAGGAACATTGTGTAGGCTCTCAGAGATGCAGATTGGCTCGGACTCGGGCTCAGTTGGCTCCACTGTATCATTTCATCTTCCCTCTGTGACATCTATGATTTCTTCGATTACGGCCTTTGACTTTTATTTATGCATACTATAAACGCCGTGACGTGTATATACAAATATGATTAAGAAACTTCTATACAATGTCCCTCTCTGACCGTATATTAACTACCACCAACCAGATACACGAGATCCAGGAAGCTAGCGCGCTGCAAGAGCAGCAGCACTCTCCTCCCCACCCTCGAGGTACGGGCAGAAGCCGGATCGCAGCCGCTCCCCCACCGCCGCGTGATTCACGTCGTAGCCGTCCCGGTCCCGGGGCAAACTTGCGCACGCCGGGCTCCGGTTGGGACCTTCGTACGCTCCGCACACGTACGCCAGCAAACTGTCCGAAACGGCATTCTGAAGGTCGTCGTCGTGGACTCCGTCAACAACGATCCAGGGCACGTACTTGTGGGGAGGATCGAGGGAGGCAGTCAGGACGGCTCCCTGGTGCATGAGTTCGGCCCCCTCGGTGCCGTTGAAGCACGATTCGATCT
>Ga0315315_10001446_pt1 | contig 21744 bp, 17 predicted proteins | sample M140m3416metaG_FD_203699 | JGI IMG/M metagenome (GOLD analysis project Ga0315315, IMG submission 203699) | Ammonia-oxidizing marine archaeal communities from Monterey Bay, California, United States - M1 40m 3416 | ecosystem: Environmental > Aquatic > Marine > Intertidal zone | place: USA...
GAACTATTTATCAGGAAGCTGTAGGTGGTTGGATAACCGGCGGGAACTCGCAGATTGGTCTCATCGGTCAGGGTATGGGTTCGGCAATAGAATATTCAGGTGATGGAAAAGTATTAATCGTTGGTCTTCCAAAAGCTGATAAAATAGCAGGTAGTTCAGCTGGGTCTAGCGGTAGAGGAGCAATTTATGTTGTAGAAGATAGAGGAGTAAACCCAGCATCGGGACTCAGATTTGGTAATCGTGCATTTCATCATCAAGCCAGACAGCTTGTGAATGGTGCTATTTTGACTACTCCTCTGCCAGAGGCATATTTAACACCAAATGAAATAGCAGGTTTTGATGTATCATCAAACTTTGGTTTTTCCGTCTCTTCAAATTATGATGGAAGTGTTATTGCAGCAACTTCTTGGAAAGATAGCGATAAGAACCTCCCAACAACGGAGTCCTTTGCAGAAGTTCTGTATTATAACACAGCAAGAGGTATATCAATGTATGAATATAGAAGTTTCAAAACATCTGGATCTAATGTACATAGAGAGCCTGGATATATATATTGTAGTTTATCAGCTGATGGTAACAGGGTAGCACTTTCTAATCCATATTATGATATTTCAGGAGGAAATGCAAATGTAGGTATTGTATCGGTGTTTGAATGGGATGAAGCAAATACTGTTTATCAAAAAATAGGAGGAGATATAGTAGGTACATCAGCAGATGAGGCTTTGGGAAGTCATATAAGATTAAGTCCAAGTGGAAAGGTAGTAGTTATTGGTTCTGGTGATCCTGATGCAGGTTTAAGTAACGGAGATATAGCATCATATACATTATATGAAGGTAACACTGGTACATGGACGAAAGTTTATGATACAGGTACTAGATTTAGCAGTCGTACACCTGCATCAGGGTCAGCTGTATATAAGTTTAGTACAAGTGGCTATCATTCAGAAGAAATAGCGTATATAGATCCAACGGGTTTCCCTAATGGCGTGAAAATAAACTTTATGTCGGGCAATGCATATGAAGATTACCATAAAGTCGGAACATCAGGAGTGATACCTTATTTTTCTAATAAGACAACTGCATATGGATCAGGATTTCAAAAAGCAAATGGTACTGGAACTAGTTTTAATAATGTCACGGGCACAGTTAATGTAGTATACCCAGATGGTGCAGGTGATGGAGCTGTTGCAAATACAGTAGTATTTTCTAAGTACACGAACACGCCATCAGATTCTATTGCTGTACTAGTAACTGATATCTATTAAATTAAATGAAGGATTGATATTTTTATACATTCTTATAAAATATCAATTATTGTTCTGAAATATAATTATGAAGTAATATACCATCGCTTTTATTTGTTATATCACCAGTAAGAATAGCTTGTTCATACATTTTACGCAAAACGTCATTTGGTGACTTACTTCCAGATTTAATTAGATTTTTATCTTTCAGATACTTTTTAATATCAATAATGCTAACTTGACCAAGCTTAACTTTTTCGGTTTGTACACCTTTTCTAGACTCTCTACTTTTAATAAGAACAGCTACTTTTCTGGTGCCGTCGATTTTACCAAGCTTTCTTTTAATAGTTCGTGTACATTTTTTAATTTTCATGATTCTTTTCTTCTTCTTTTTGACATTTTCATTTTTGATACAATCTTTAATAGCTTGTAGTTTTGCTGCTCTATCACTTACGATAGGCTGAGGTTTATCAATAATAGTAATTCTAGTATTACCATTTTCAGTATTTTTTTTGAGTGTTTGTTGCCTTTTCCATTGTCGAAATGTAGGCAATGTACTACCTTTAAGGTTACTGTACGGTGGTCTAGGTCTTAAAGAAACCTTTAATCCTTTTGTATCAGTGATAACTTGTACAGGTTGTTCAGTTGTAGTTTTTAAAGATTCTTCTGGTTGTGTAAGTTCATATGGCATATCAAGAGAGATTTGTAGTTGTTCTTTTTCTCTTTTTTTAATAGATTTCCTTTTTCTTTCTTTTTTCTTTTTGTTATCTTTAACGTATGTAGATAAGAAGGCAAGCGATTTATTAAATGAGTCATTAAATCCATTTTCATCATTATTTACAAAAAGGTCTTTTTGTGTATTTACAGAAGTGTTTTGCTTTCTTTTTTTTTCTTGAAGGGCTCTAATTTTAGAAAAGAACTGTTTACGCATTTTTTTTGAAGTTTTTGAATTATCGCTTGGTTTTTCTCTTTTTTTCCTTGAAGAAGATTTTTTACTTCTTTTCTTTCTAGATTTTCCACTAAGTGAAAAGAAATCTTTATTGATTTGTATAGTTTTTTTTCCACCTGCCGGCATAAGTATAGTAAATACAAAAAAAATAACTGATATATAAACTATTTATACATACATAAAACTGTGTATATTTGCTAGAGTTTCTTTGTTGGTTTTTCTAGATTTAACTTCATCATTATTGAGATAAAGTTCTAAACCTTTATCCATATCTTTCATAGAAACAATAGTTTTTTTGTCTTGTGGTAAGCAGAAAACTCTACGACTATGTGCAATTTTAACTTTTGCAAATAGAGTTTCCATATCCCGGCCATAATATTTAAAGTAATCTTTATTTTCAACAAACCAATTTTTATCTAGAGCATTTTCATGATGAGACCATCCGGAATCCTTAATTTTTTTTCTAAATATTTCCATAAGTTCTTCAGGTTTATAATCATCAGTTTTAAACCTCCAAGTAAATCTTGAATCAAGACCGGCATTGTAAGCAAAGAAGCAAGTTTTAAGTTCATGTTCATAGCCTGCGATAATAACCATAAGTTTATCTTTGTGGTCACTTAATCCTTCACAAAGTGTATCGATGCATTCTTTTGCGAAAGAATCTCTTTTTTCAGGATTGCCTAAAGCATATGCTTCATCGATGAATAGAACGCCACCTAGAGCATCTTTAATAACATCTCTAGTTTTAATAGCAGTCTGACCTAAATATCCAGCAATAAGGTCAGCTCTAGTAACTTTTGAAAACTTATTTTTCGGTAAAACACCAAGGCGACTAAATATTTTACCAATAATTTTTGCAACTTCAGTTTTACCTGTACCAGGAGGACCATAGATAACGGTGTGCATAAAGTCACCCCCGGAACCCATTTTATGAAATCCCTGAAGGTAAAAAATGATTTGATCTACGATATGATTTTTTAGACTATACATCCCAATCATATTTTTCAACTCACATAGATGTGGTTTAATTTTATGCAATGCCTTCATGTCAATATTATATTCAACATTATCAACAACAGGATATTTTTTGATTAACTCAATAAGATCATCTAAAGAATTAATTTCGGCAGAGATAGTAACTTTTTCCTTAACGACGATTTTCGGAGACTCTTGATGATTTACCTTAGGACTATTATTCTCATTCTCATTATACGGGCAAGAACTGTCAACCAATGAAAGATAGTTATTAAGTTTTAAACGATTATTAAAAATAGGAGGATTTATAGGTCTAATGACATTAACATCCAACGAGGAGATTAAATCGGATGTATCACGATTTTTTTTCTTCCGTCTAGGATTCATATTAATATCATTTGTAGAGCTACTTCTATGTCTTTTTCCATTTTTGTATGAGTCTTTATCATCATCATTATTTTTGCTACCTTCTCTAAGTAAATTGATAATAAAATCAATTCTTTTCTTCCTCCATTCTTCTAGATTAGAAAAATCAAGGTTATTTATAGAATTGATAGAATTATCTAACGGTATAAGTGACATACTATTATCTGTGATATTGATGTTAACATTGGAACCAGAGTTATCGAAAAAGAAAGTTATTGAATTGCCGGAATTATCAATATCGTTGTTGCTGTTGTCTTTTGGCATCTTTTATATATTATGAACAGATTTAAAGATAAATTGAAATCTATTATAGCGCAACATCAGATGCAAACTAACAGTATGGACAAACAAACCGCAGATAAAAATGCTATTAATTATAATACTTACACTGAAGAACCGTGGGAGGTTATAAGGTCTTACTTTGATGGTAAACATCTTTCGCAATTAGTTAGACATCAAATTGAGTCTTACAATGATTTCGTGGCATATCAGATACCAAAAACAATTTCGATGTTTAATCCTGTTCGTATAAAATCTGAAAAATGTTTGGATGAGAAAACAGGAAAATACAATCTAGAAATGTTTATTACATTTGATAATTTTAGTACATATCGACCACAAATCCATGAAAATACTGGTGCTATAAAACTGATGTTTCCAGCAGAAGCCCGTTCTAGAAACTTTACATATGCATCAAACATGACTGTTGATATGAATGTTAAGTATATTGTTCGAAGTGGCGAAGATTTGAGCTCTGAGCAGACATTTTATAAAAACTTGCCTAAGATTCACATCGGTAAACTACCTATTATGTTGAAATCATGCGTTTGTGTTCTCAAGCAGTACAGTCATGTACCTAATGCAGTAACTGGAGAATGTGAAATGGACCCAGGTGGTTACTTCATCATTAATGGCTCTGAAAAAACGTGTCTGGGACAAGAAAGAGCCGCCGAAAATCTCGTCCAATGTTTTAACGTTTTGAAAAACAATAACAAATGGGCTTGGTGTGCCGAAATTAAATCTGTTCCAGATTTCAAATGTATCTCACCTAAGCAAATTAATATGTATATTACATCTAAGAACAATGGTTTCGGACATAGCATGTTGGTTCAAATACCTAGAATTAAAGCACCTATCCCACTATTTATCGTTTTCAGAGCTCTAGGTATTATTACTGATAAAGATATTTGCCAACATGTTGTATTGAATGTAGAAGACCGTCTTGAAGCAAAAGAAACTATTCGTATGCTTGAAGCAATGAAGGCATCTATTGTTGATGCTAGTACTTACATGACTCAAGAATCGGCAATTCAATATATTACTAATCATGCTATGTATACTCCTCTCAATATGGACAAAGAAACCGGTGCTATCAAAAAGAGGCAGTTTACTGTTGATGTTTTGAATACGGACCTGTTTCCTCACTGTAAAACCATGAAGCAAAAGATTTACTTTCTTGGATATATGACAAATCAACTATTGAGAGCCAGTTTTGGATGGCAAGACCCTGATGATAGAGATTCATATCTCAACAAAAGAATTGACCTTACTGGTACGCTTCTCAATAATCTTTTCAGAAATTATTTCAACAAATTGGTGAAAGATATGCAAAAGGCAGTTGTACGTGAAATTAATAATGGGTCATGGCGGTCTACTGAAGATTATGGTAATATTATTAACATGACAAATATTTACAAAATTGTTAAACCTACAACTATTGAAAATGGTATTAAACGTGCACTAGCGACAGGTGATTTTGGTATCAAGCAAAGTTCAAGCAATAAAGTTGGTGTTGCGCAGGTTCTGAACAGACTTACTTATATTTCCAGTTTGAGTCATTTGCGTCGAATTAATACTCCTATTGATAAAAGTGGCAAGCTTATACCTCCTCGCAAATTGCATAGTACATCTTGGGGATTCTTATGTCCAGCTGAAACTCCAGAGGGTCATAGTGTTGGTGTAGTTAAAAATCTGTCTTATATGACTCATGTTACTATCCCATCTAATAGTTCTGCACTATATGATTTTACAGAGCCATACGTTACGCCATTTGAAGACCTAGAACTTGACCATACTACTCTCAAGCAAGGTGTAAAGGTATTTGTAAATGGATGTTGGCTTGGTAATGCAAATGACCCACTTGGATTGTATAAAGATTTGAAAAACAAGAAACACAAAGGTATAATCAATATTTATACATCTATTATATTTGATATCTCCAGAAAAGAAATTAGGATTTGTAATGAAGCCGGAAGATTGACACGTCCGGTTCTGCGTGTTAAAAATAATCAAATCGTTTTGAATAAACAGCATATTAATTTGCTTAAAAGTAATAAAGTAAAATGGGAAGATTTGCTTACCGACCTCAAGTTTAAAGATGCTATTATTGAATATATTGACCCTGCTGAGCAAAATCTTAGTATGATTTCTATGAAGCCATCCAAGCTCATACAAGAACATCAAAGCAAGATTTTCAAGTTCACACATTGTGAAATACATCCTAGTACACTCTTTGGTATTCTAGCGTCATGTATCCCTTTCCCTGAGCATAATCAGTCTCCTAGAAACACATATCAGTGTGCTATGGGAAAACAAGCGATGGGGATGTATGTGACTAACTTTGATACTCGAATGGATAAAACAGCATATGTAATGACGTATCCTATGCGTCCTCTTGTAGATACTCGTATCATGAATCTGATTGAACTTAACAAGATTCCTTCTGGATGTCAGGTTGTGGTTGCTATTATGACGCATTCTGGATATAACCAGGAAGATAGTATATTGTTTAATCAGGGTTCAATTGACAGAGGTCTATTTCAAGCAACAATCTATCACACAGTTAAAGATGAAGATAAAAAAGTACACGGTGATGAAGAGATTCGTTGTCGTCCAGATAAAACAAAGACTAAAGGTATGAAATATGCAAACTACGACAAAGTTAATGACCAAGGTGTAATCCCTGAAAACACGCTTCTTGAAAATCGTGATATCATTATTTCGAAAGTATTGCCAATTAAGGAAGCAAGAAATGATCATACTAAAACAATCAAATATGATGACCAAAGTAAGATGTATAGAACAACTGAAGAATGTTATGTAGATAAAAATCTTATTGATAGAAATGGTGATGGATACAACTTCTGTAAAGTTAGAATAAGAACTGTTCGTAAACCAGTGATAGGGGACAAATTTTCATCGCGTCATGGACAGAAAGGCACTATAGGTAATATAATCCCTGAAGCTGATATGCCATTCACAAAAGACGGATTAAAACCAGACATTATTATCAATCCCCATGCTATTCCATCTCGTATGACTATTGGTCAGTTGAAAGAGACTTTGCTAGGCAAAGTATTACTTGAACTAGGTCTATTTGGAGATGGTACTAGCTTTGGAGAGCATGATATTAAGGATATCCGAAATCGTCTTCAAGAAATTGGATATCATTCTAAAGGAGAAGAGATTTTGTATAATGGTCTTACAGGTGAACAACTAGAGACTTCAGTTTACATTGGCCCTGCTTTCTACCAGAGATTGAAACATATGGTTTCCGATAAAATGCATAGTCGCAGCTTTGGTCCTAAGGTTAATCTCACACGTCAGCCAGCAGAAGGAAGGTCTAGGGATGGTGGTCATAGGTTTGGCGAGATGGAACGTGATTGTATGTGTTCGCATGGTGCAGCTAGATTCACTAAGGGAAGACTATATGATGCATCAGATGCTTACAGTGTAAATGTTTGTAGAAAATGTGGTATGATAGCAGCACATAATAACAAAAAGCATGTACATATTTGCAATCAATGTGGTAATAGAACAGACTTCTCATATGTCGAATTGCCTTATGCATGCAAGTTAATGTTTCAAGAATTAATTACCATGAATGTCGCACCAAGAATAATGACGAAATAATTAGTTATCTTTAGAAAAATATAATTTTTTATCGTGTATCTATATATAGTATGTCTGGAAATACATCAGGAAAAACATTAGGAGGTGGAGTACCTGGTCACCAGCCGCAATTATTAGGTGGAGGTGCTAATTCAAATAGTGGTTCTGGTATGGTAGGTAGTTCTGAAAGAGGTCGTTCCCGAATGGTTCTTCGTGAGGCTATGGGAAGAACTCTTTGGCTTAAATCAGCTACTGGTTCTGTAGGAGCAATTAAAACTACACCATTTCGTGTTGCTATGAATGCTGGTGATATTAGAGGAACAGTTAACAAGGGCCCTGACAGTAGATTGCCTACTCCCAACCAAGTTAATGGACCTATGGTAAATACACAACAGAATAAAGGTGATGGTGTCAAACATCAAGATGCTGCATTCACTGGTAACCCAAAATACGTATACGATAGCTCTGACTACACTAAATACAAGAAACTCAAAGCCAAACTTAAGCAGTATAATGATAAGAGTTTTGGTGGTTCTAACAACGGTTCTTACTCTTTTCTAATGAGAGTTAGAAGCTAAATAGGTCATTATTTATTTTCTTTTTTAAATACATAATGAACAAGGTTCTTGTTGAGTTTCTAGGTACACTATTTTTTCTTTATGTGATTATCACTACAGGTAATGCTCTTGCTATTGGTGCTGCTCTTGCTATTGCTATCATGGTTGGAGGCAAGATCTCCGGAGGCAACTTTAACCCGGCTGTTACTATTATGATGGCAGTTGCAGGAAAGCAAAAGATGAGTGAGGTTATCCCTTATATTCTTGCTCAGGTTGCTGGTGGTTTAGCGGCCTTTGAACTATCAAAACGCGTTAAGTTTTAGACGTTTATTATATTATTTTTTCGCAATTTATAATATAATGACAAAACATTGTACTTATAAGAAGAAACGTCATCGTTCGCGCCATCGTGGTAGTACGAGAAAAGTAGGTAAAAAAGGCGGGTTCGGAAAGTTGTTTGGTAACCTTAGGAAGGTGGCTACTCAATCATTTCAGACGGCTGCTAAAACACTCGCCCCGAAACAGGAATCTGTTTCCACTCCTGCTACCACCACTGATGCCCCTGCTACCACCCCTACCACTACTACTCCAACTCAACAAGTCAACCCATTTGCCGCTTTGCAGTCAACACTTAGCAGACATGCAGGGACCATTCGTGACAAGGTGGAGGGTGTTCATAAAGCTGCTCTTACTACTGCTAAACAGGTAATCGACAAAAACATTTCAGTTGAAACTAAAGAACACCTCAAAGCTTTGAAGGGCCACGCGGCTGAGCTAGGAAAAACAGTTGCTGAAAGTGCACAGAGAAAGGCTGGAAGAGTTATGGGCAAATTCCGTTCCGATCTTTCGAATATAAGAGATCTAATTAACAAATTGAAGGCTAATCCAAATGTTCCGCAAAATGAAATCGCCGACCTTGAAGCGAGTGTTGCTGCTGCTGAGGATGATGTGACAAATCCTTCGAACCCTGGCGGGACAGATCCCCAGGCTAACGTAGGAGGAAAGAAGCACCGACGCACTAAAAAGCGCAAACACAAGAAACGTCATCATACTAAAAAACGCAAGCACAAGAAGAAGCACAAGAAGAAGCACAAAAAAGGAAAAAAATCCCGAAGACGACGAGGTGGTTCGTGCAAGCAGTGCAAAATGTAATTTAAATCAAATAATTATAAAATAAATTATTATTTGATTTATCGTTTAGTAAACATCTTCATAAGTAAATATAATCCAAAAATACCTAGTGCAGAATAATATATTTTTACAAGATTATCGTCAGGAAAAGCTGCTTGAGGTTTAATTGTGGAAAAGGTCTCTTGACATTTTTGACCTGTGACAATATTTTTTCCATCAGGAAACCAACATGGACTCATATTATTTAAGTCAGCTGTAGCAACAAATTGTTGCTCTTGACGTTTAACATTTTTACTGTCAATTGTTTCCAAAGTTACTGCTTGACATTCAGGCGTATTACCTAACATGAAGGCTTGAAATATAGCAAGTGGATTAAGTTGTGCTACATCACTTAAAACACCAGGGATTAATCCCTCCAATGATTTAAAATTAGAACCAGTCATAGAACTAATAAAAGGAATAGAACCATCTGGTACATTATTAATATATATAGACCGTTTAACCTCTTCACCAGATTTTTTGTCTTTGCATTTTGCACCAGTTTGTATGAAGAACTTGTTACCTAAAGGTCCTCCTGTGGCCGAAGCTTTACTTTTACCACTAGCTAATACTTCAGTATAAGCGACAAGGCCTCCAATATTGGCACTTATTTTATCACCTCCTGGACCCATTCCAATCTCAGAAGGGCTCTTAACATACTTATAGTAAGGATAATCAGGACCTAAAATATCATCTTCTAGGCCTTGTAAGTCATCTAATGCTCGAGTAAAGAAATTGCTCATAATTAACTATAATAACATGATATAAATAATTTGATTATTATAGTTAATTCGCACCCTTTGCACTTTCTTTTAGTTTATCTTGTGTTTTTTGGTCGGGTATGTTTTTTTGTTGATCAGTAAGTTTTTGAGTCAATTTATTAACAGCATAACTATTAGACTCTATTTGCGTGTTTAATGCTTCTTGTTTTTGATGTTGTTCTTGAATAGTAGATAATTGTTGTTTAATAACATTAATATTAGCAGCATTTTCAAGAGCAATTTGTGCAGGGGGTTTTGGACAAGACGAATCTTTATCTTTGCTTCCAGTTGCACCTTCTATAATTTTTGGGCTAAAGCATTTTATCAATTGATTCGCTATCAAACTAATAATAAATAGAGAGATGAATACATATATCATTTTAATCATTATATATTCATTAGCTATTATTTTCTGAGATTACTATATAGAATGTTTTTTACAAATAGTAGTGGAAGATATCAACCATATATAGCTTGGAAAGGGGGAAAAGGAACTTATTCTGCTAGACCAGGATGGTCAAGACCTGTTCCTACGAATGGCTCAGACCTAGCTCCCCCATTTAAACCTAGACCTATTAAACACTGGAGAAAACAGCTTATTCCTAATGATAATACCAGTAGAACTAGTCGATTAATCCCTTTTGATAGACCGGGTTCAACTGTCTATTTAGGAGTTAATAGCGAAGATTGCAAAGAATGTGGTGAAGACGCAGTGGGAATAGTCTCCCATATTTTAAATAATAAAAATAATAAATGTAATCCTCATTGCGACCCTAAGAAAAAAATAATTCGCTCTGGCCTTCAGGAAAAGAAAATTAATGGAGGTCAAGAATATTGTTATTCGTCCTCACAATATCTTAAAAAACGATGTAGAACATATAATCAAAAATTGAGTAATGGAAATAGTTCAAGTTCTATTCATGATGCAAGCAAGTTTTCATATGTAATTAGCACATGCGAAGAACCATGCTCTAATGGAAAGCCTAGAACTTTAATTTATAACCCAAATAATCCTCAATATGGTGTGCAAGGAGCTGTCGATTCTTCATCAAGGATTCAAAGACTTAAATATAATACAATTACAAAAGCAGCAGCCAGCTTAAAAGCAGTGTTTGGTTCTGAAGCCGCTAATGCAGCTAAATACACAAGTAATGGTGCAAGCCCTTACTTTATCAAATCTAAAATTGACTTTTTCCCGAAAAAGACGTTGCATCATAAAGATGGTAACAAAACTATATGTCCGTGCAATTAAATGCATTTGTACGAGTACTTGATATTTTTGCAATATAGTAAAAAATAAAGAAAATTGATGATACTTCAAGTAAACAATTAAAAGTTCTTTTTAATCTCTCACAATTAATATTAAAAGGAGGTAATTCACTATATAATCTTTCAAAATCTTCTTCAGTTGGAGAATATGGTGCAACCATTATTTATTATAATTAAAATGCAGTTTTTATGTCAAATTACTTAGAGATTATAATGGAACTATTATAATGTCTAAAAAAGATAGAGCAAAGAAAAGAAAGCAAAGAAAAGAGAAGAAGGCCCCGGTTTATAGAACAAAAGAAGAGAGAATGACTGAAATAAAACCTATTTTAACAAAATTAAGTGAACTACATCTAACAACTGAATATGAACCAATTAAAAAACTTTATATTGAAATACAGCGTTATATCCAAGAAGGAGAAAGAATTGAAGTTAAAATACCTTTTCCTGAAATTGGAAGAAAGATACTTGGTGTCTTAGCTATTAATGTAAGAGAACAAGTATGGATTAAAATGGAAAAAAACTAAAAAATAATATTATCACTAATCCACTTTTTCATTTGATTATTGATATCTAACATAATTCTATTATACCCGTCTATATAGTCTCTATAACAAGATGGATTGTTTTTTAATAAAACCAATGTATGTTTTAAAATAGCATAATGAGATACCTTATAGAGTTTAACTACATTCTTAAATACTTCATCTATATCTGTCTTTTTCTTTTGATTATTTTCAGAATCCTGCATATCAAATGCATCTGGTTTATCCATCATGGATTTATACATTCTTAGTGTTTGTGTCAAATGACTACTATCAGATTTATTATAAGTTTGAATTAACTTTTCTAATCCGAATTTACTAAGATTAATTAAGTCTTCAAAAAGTTTTTCACCCTTACCTGATTGTAAGAAACCATAAAAACTATGAAATCTTTTAATAACACCAAACAAATATATTAAATCTTCTTTTTTATCAAGATAATAAGACCTAGAGAGAGTCTGTCCCCAACCAGGTTCTTGTATATATAAAATATTATCACTAATAGATAATTTACTGCCAACCGGACAATACGACAAAAATGCCAACTGCGAAATAGCTTGTAGTGGTTCTAATATCATTTCAAATCTTTCTTTGGAGCGGTCAGACATAAGAGCATTATATAATATTTTTATAGTCTCCATATTATATAATTTAAAACCGACTTTTTATGTACTTTCGACGTCAAGAGTTTCTTTCGTACCACTATTACTATTACTCCTCTTTCTAGCCGACAAAAATATATTAGTAGATATTGTCATCTTATTATAAGGTTGCTTATATTTTTGACACCATGATATACATTTTTGAATATGAGATTTTTTCATATTTTCGATCCTATCATAATTATGTGTATCAATTAGCCCCAACGTTTGTGAAATACATTCTATTTGTTGTTGTCCGAAAATAGCATTATATTCTTCTATTCTATTCACAGTTACATATGGTATATCAAAATTAAAAAATCTTTGCAAATATTTCTTTTCATTATCTTTAAAGCTTTGGAGAACATGATACAATGCGATTACTAATGGCTTTGTTTCAGATAAGCGAAAGCCTTTACATACAATGTATTTTTCGGAATTAGCATATCTACTAGTATGTGGTTTGCAAAAATAAACTTGGTCATATAACATTGTCATTAGATAAATAATATCCATTGAACCAGCAGTAAATGTATCAAACATCTTTATAAAAAAACTACCACCTTTTTTTTGACAAGCAACTGCAAAGGCTACTTGTGACAATATTAGTTTCAAACTAACAAGTTCTTGATGATTAAAATCAGTAGTAAAATCAAACCCACCATCAGCAGTAACCAAATCACATGTATTATGATGATTCTGATACATATATCTGAGATTTTCAGGGTCCATTAGGTCACCTGTTCCAGTAGAACCTTTCTCAATGATAACGTTTGTATGCTTTTTAAGAAATGCTTGTGATTTTTTCCATCCTGGTACACTTGTATCATCATCATCTACAAGAGTAATTCCATAATACGTGTCTTGCATGTTTTCTCTCATTTCTGCAATTGCTTCTATGAAACCTCCTGGTCCTTCAGCAAGATGATATGTCTTACAAACATCAGGTAGAATGTCTAGTAATTTTAGATTTTTGCATATCTCAATCATTTTAAAATAAGATCTAGATAACGGTTTAGTTTTGCATATAGAATGTTTTGAATTAGGAATAGTAGTATGTATATATTCATACGGATTTGTATATTTTTTAAACTTGTCCCACTCATGTTGTTTTGAATCAATCTGTCCTTTTATGTTGGAAAGATATTTACTTAGTGTTTTATTTATTATTATACTTTCACTTGTTGTTTCTTGATATTTTGGTTCAAATAGTGACAAAATATCTTTATTATATGGTATACTAGGCATTAAAAAATAACTCATAGTTGTCGTTAATTAATCATATGGGACAGTATTTATGTCCTTTATGATTTAAAAGAATGGTTATATAAAGATTTACTTTTTGTCATCTACTTTAGTTTTCATTTTAAGTTTCAGTTTCCTTTTTAATTTTTTTGGTTTCTTTTTCTTTTGAGCAGCAACTACCTGTTCTAATGCTTCTCTTGCCGCGGCAGTTTCATCTGCCACCTCTTCTTGTTCCACTTCTGTATTTCCCATTAATCTATTAGATATTTGTTTTGCATCTACATCATGTGTTTTCTTGTATACAAAGTATGTGTTTAAGAATGAGATAGTTTCTTCGCCTTTACTCATATTCATCGCTGTTCCATAATTGGCCCTTTTACTTCCTCGAGATAATTCTTGCTTCATAGCGCCAAATAATTCTCTAAATGATCCTTTACCAGAAGGTAAACCAATATCTCTTGCTTCATCTCTAGTAAGTTGTCTGAATCCATAATTCTCCATCATTCTATCTAAGTATTCATAATTAACTAGATACTCTCTAAAAGTTTTATTAATAGATTCTTGATAAACATCAATTGCATACCCAAGTGAAGATGCATCAGGATTGAAAGAACGTCTATCATATCTTTTCGTTACTTCCCATATTTTTGTATCTCCCTCCAGTATTTGTTTACTAGCATTTTGCTGTGTAGCTTTTAACATCGAAAACACTTTTTCTCCATCATATGTTGTTCCTATGAAGTATCCGCCTACTTTTGTAGTTTCACTTACATTTCTTAGAAAGTTGTTTAATGTTTTAAGATTTTCAAACATATAGTGCATAGCAAATTGAATTGAACATACATCAAAACCAGCGCTACCAATTCCATACTGGTTATATACGCCGCGGCCTAATTGAGATTCATTCTTAGCACCTTTCCCAAATACAGCATTTGTAATGAGTTTATCCTTATCTGTTACGATACCTTCACCATTTCTGATATTTACTGAAGAATTGCCTGTTACAAATAGTGCATCAGGCATTCGCTTATATCTTTTTCTATAATTCAGAAATCTTGCACATGCACCATCTAATCTATTTTCAATATTATCTCTAGCAATATCTACACCAAATACAAATCTTAGCTTTGCGTCTATCCATTTTGAAAAGTCACCTGCTTTACCAACCGCTAAGTCCATAAGTGTATTTCCTCTTAAAGATACTGATGTAATCAATTTCCTTTTGACATACAGATTGTGAAAATCACGAAGAGCACGAGTCGCATTGCTATTTGTCACACGATTATAGTAAACGTCATCATCCTCTGTTATTTCAGGAATATCCTCTCCACTAGTTAACATTTCTTTGTTAATAGGATTGTGAATAGTATGCCAGTTACTATTTGCAACATGATATGCATTCCCGAAGTTTTTCCCACCTGAACGAAAATCTGCTGTCTTATCATATCTTACACGCAAAGGTACCCATCTCCACCCTTTATCTCTTTTTGCATCGTATCTAAACTCAACAATCATATTGTCTTCAATCATCTCATTTTCCTCAGAGAATATTACTTTCCCTCCTTGACTATCACTTTGTAACATAAGATTGCATATACCTGCTTTTTCATCAGAAGGATTTGTTGGAAAGAACTGCATAGGTCTATAACCTTCATCGTCATCAGCATTTTCTGCATGAGGCAATTGACCATCAATTACGTTTTTACATGGATTTATGTATCCATGTTTTGCTTCATCAAAGCCAACCCGTAATATAGCTGTTTTGTATTGAGTTATCTGACTACTAGAACTTACATCAGTGCCTGACTCAAAGATACTTTTCACTTCTTCTTGTCCATCACTTGATTTCTTTAATGTTACAAGGAAATCTATTGTATTAAACTCTGGTGGTTTCCATTTAAATGAATGTATCCATGTTCTCTTCATTGGTATAGGTGTAGTTTCGCCAATATCATTACCACCGACACCCATTTTAGATGGTGTAAAGATAAGTCCGTCTGTTTCATATTCGAAAACACCGCTATCTACGCGATTTAACAAATAATTACATGCTTGAAATATAGATTGTGTGGAATTACTAGCATAGAATGTTTTAAACTCAAATCGCATTGGGGAAGGATTACCTTTAACTACACTAACGGCTTTTAAATCATTCATTACTTTTGTTAGAAGAGGAAATCTAAAATCATTTTCATTATCTCCAGCGCTTGGCATAAACCCCATTTTGCGTTTATCTGTTCCTTTCAAATAATACAAATCAAATGCAGCATACAAATTAATATATGCGCCTTTTTTATCATGGGTAATATGTTCACCATCAATTAATGTATTAAATAATTCTTCATTTTTTGTGCGTGCTCCTGTAAATTGAGCATCCATATTAGTAGTTATTAAATATATTTTTCCATCGGAATTAATATACATCATTTTCCGTTCACCATCAGCTTTATCAGTGACGGTATATTCATTTCTAATATTAGGCATTATAGAGTCTTCATCAATAGGTGCGATATTTTGCATTTGAAGAGTATATGAAGATGGTCCTACAAAGTTTTTTGGATAAACGCGTTGCCCTTCACGGTAATCTTTACCCCATAAAAGGCGCATATAATTTTGTAGTACATCATTCTGTACTGAATATGAAACAGGATAATTACTTTCTTGTAACCCAGACAAAACATGTCTAACCATCTTTTTAATAATAGGCACTATCTCAGCACTTGTAGAGTAGATAGTACCTGGACCAACTCTCTCATTATTAAACTCAATCTCCACTTCATAAGATTCTGGTGAAGTAACCACTCTAGCTTCTTCAAAAGTGTAAACCGGTTTCATCCATCTCCCTTCGCGCTGAGAATCTTTGACAATACTAACATCAATTCTTATAGGTAATTCTCTATGCCACAATGTGTGTCTATTTATAAACCGAAATACTTTCTTGTTATCTTTCCAACTTGCTACCATAGCTTGTGTGGCTCTGGTATTTGTTAAGTCTTTCTCTACACTTAGTGCTGCTCTAAAATTGAAGTCTGGTTTGTCATAAGATTTTACATCACTCTCTTGGTACTTCATAGGCATTTTTTGAATAAACTTAACCTTTCGTGCATCATATAACTCCTGAATATCATTGGACTTGCAGTAATTAGATATATCTCCTAGTCCATCAATCTCACACCTAATCTTAGAAATACGCGTTACTCCAGTTTTGCTATCTGTATATTCACTATTTATTCGAAGATGATATTGACTTTTTAATACTGAAAATCCTTCTGATAGAAGTTTTTTAATAATATTATCTTGCTGGATCTTAGAAATACGTTTCATACCTCTTCCTGTCCCAAAACGTACCTCCATTTCAGAAACACCTTCTCGTCCACCACGAAATATATTTTCTAAATATAAAGTTGTTAAATTATCTAAGGTTTGTTGAGGTTCTTTTTCAGACATATTGTATATATATCTTCCACGATTATATTTATCTCAATTTTTCAAGCATTTGTATAATTTCTTGATATAACACCTTCTTTGTTTTCGCTTTATTTTTTTCATTGTTGTTTTTAATTGCTAATTTTGATGCAATCTTATGAATATCTCCAATATTATAGTAACTTATACCTCGTATTGGTTTAATTACGTCTACATAAAACATCTTTTCTTTAATAGAGGTTATTGTGCTTTCTTCTACATCTAGATGCATTACTATATCTCTTTCTTCTTTCTCAAGTAAGACATATTTGCTACCATAATTAAAATCATAATACATATTATCCTGTTTGTATATTACACTTTTTTCATAGACAAAACATAGCGATTGAAGAGTTTTAACATTAATCGTTTTTCCATTAACAAGATTATCTTCAATATCAACAACTTTCATTTTTAATGCTTTCATTTCCTTTTTCTTTTTTCGAAACATTTCAATTGTTTTAAACTTGAAGTCTGTCTCTACTGTAAAAATATTATGTTGAATCATAAAATATTTATCCATCCCTTTTAACATAACAAAAAATATCCAAAATAGCTGGTCACGTTGTTTGGGTGAAAATGTTTCCGTTTTCTTTTGTTTGACAGTATATTTTTTTGACAACCTTGATTTGAACTTTTTTTCAATTTTATTATCTATAAATCTTCTCCATTTATTCATATTTTCTTCGTAGAACATATATTCCCTCATTGTATTGAAAAAATGTTCTTTATTATTATTATGGATTGTGTTAGACATTGCTTGTAGTTACTACTGACTTTTCTTTAATATCTTTGAAATATTCTTGTTCGAGTCTCTGCTTTTCTTTCTCTATCGTGGTTAATGTTTTTTGCTGTTCTTTTACATATTTACAATAATCTCGTAATTGTGTTATAATTTTATCATTGCATGATGTAAGATTAATAAAAGTTCCATTTTGATTTTCATTTAATGTAACATTAGTATTTTTGTTCAGTATTCTCAAAACCTCAACTTGATGATATTTTGACATGCTTTCTATTTCTTCTTTTAACTCTCGTATAGACATTATACATATCTAAAGTCAAATAGTCTTTATCTTATTTTTATTGTTCCTTGATTTTTAGTTTAGGTTTTCCTTTTTTCTTACCATACTTTTCAGCTTTATCTTCAATCAGTTCTGCAATGATAGAGATATATGTGTCATTCAATTCATAACGTTGTCCAATGACACGCGCCTTTATTCTATCACCAACTTTAACTTTTGGAAATAGTTTATTTGTATAATGATGGTCTCGAGCTATAAAGATAATAACTGGTGATGGGTCTTCATCCACTTCAGCTTTAATCCCAGCAGACTCTGTAATATTTTTTGCAATACAAGTGATATGCATTCCTTCTACTGGACAACATACACGACATTCAATAACTACATCAAATATCGCTTCAGAACTATGTAGTTCTCCACTAGAATAACTTATTACTCTGGTTGTTCCTGGTTTAATAAACCCTTCAACAATACATTTTCCTTCTATATTATTTGCTACTACGCGTTCAAGTGTTTGTTTGATATTATTTCCTACATTAATCATAGGAATAGCGACCCTCTGGGTGATCATCATTGGTGTATAAATACCCACAGTACGACTACGGCGAGTTTTCTTTGCAGGTTTCTGTTGAGTAGCGGTGTCTGACATTATAGTTATTATAATATCAGACAATATTATTTAAGTATATTCAATTTTTCTTTTATTAATATTCAATATCAGCTTTATTTATCACAGACGCTTCACCTGGTGTTAAAAACCATCTTTTATTATCTTTTCTTGATGAATCAAAGATTCTTAACAATAATTCGGTAACAACACATATTTCTAATTGTGAGTTTTTCGATTTTCTTGAATATAATTCTTCATCTGCAATTGAGTTTAATTTTTGAATGGCTCCTATCTTACTACCTTGGTCACATCTTGCACCAGTATTTCTACTCTTTGAAACATCTCTTATCTTAAATACCATATAACTCTTTTTGAAAAGAACCATAAAACCTATTAATGTATTTAGTTTTTCTCTCATTGGAATAATTGATGTTACTATGGTTGAAATGTTATCTCTTAAATCTTCATAATCTAATGGTTTTGCTGGCGACCAAACTCTAGGACTATCTTTATTTGCCACTACTAGTTTTTGTTTTCCTCCATCTTGAAGTAAAATACCTGTAGTACCACTATTAGACAATTCCAAAGCATTAAAGTATTCTTTAATTGTTGTCTCAATACTAACCAATGTATCCTTTGCTTCTATATAATTAATTAAATCCAGTATTTGAGAAAATCTTAAACTTTCAATCATATGGTGAACTATCATTTTATTAATAGTTTCTCTCTTGATACCCTTACTTTCCATCAATGGTAATGCCAAACTACAGAACTTATACCAATTATCTTCTTTTGCTTCAAGTTCTTGTGGTTCTTGAGTAATCTGATAATCTGATAACATCTTAGATATTATTTCCGACCCGGGTGCTGTCCTTTCTCTTTTCCTTCCTTTCTTCTTGTCTATTTTGATAACTGCTTCTGTCACTTCTTTTGGTACTTCAAATATCAATTTATTTCTTTTATATTGAATTGGTACACTTCTGTCATATATAGATATATTTGGGTCTGTAAGTTCAAGAGGTTGAAATAGGTATAAGTTACCAATATTAATTAATCTTCCTAATCTACCAAATCTATCATTAATATATTCATTCTTGTCTTCAATTAATAGAGTAAGAGCTGCATTAATTTGTAAAATAGGATAATTTTTTATAACATTTATTTCAGCAATTAATCTTTCTTTTTCATAGTAAAATCTCTCAACAAACAGTTGTCTAATCCTAGAAGTTATCTTATCAACGTTCATCATAATAAAGTTTTCACTGTATGTGTCGTACGTAATATCTTCTTCAGTTAATACTTTATTTGGTACACATTTATAAGAACATTTTTCTTGATAATCGCAAGTAGATGTATAAGGTCTATCACCGACTTGGTATTGTATTTCTTTACCAGACGACAATTTTTGTCTAACATTTTTATTCATATCTTCGATAGTAAATCCAGTTTGTTCATGATTTAACAAGCAATCAACGGATACTTCTTTTAATAATCTTGATACAGCACCTATTTGTATAGATTTTAATTCGGCTAATCTATAAACGTAGATATCTGCAGGTTCTTCTCTTTCTGTAGCTACAATTGAACCATATAAATAAATCTCTACATTTCTCAATAGAAAAGGCAATAATTTATGACTACATGTACGAACGGCTCTGCCTATAATTTGTTCAATTCTATTCATGTTATACCATGGTTCTAATATATGAACTTGTCTAATAAACTTAAAATCAAGCCCTTCTGACCCAGCTTGAGAAATTAAAATAACTTTTACTTTGCTGGCATCAAAATTATCAGGTGAAGTTGCCAAATCAACATCTTCTTTATTATTAGGTGAAAGTAATTTATCTCCGCTAATCATGATATAAGATGCTGAAGTAAAGTTTTCTGTAATCTGACTTTTTGGTTTCATAGTTCTAGCATCAATAGTTTCAGTAGGCTTTTCTTTAAACAATGATTTTCTTCCCCCAGCTCTTATAATACCCATCTCTTCTAATGCCAACGCAATAGGTACTAATCCACCTTCAATGTATTGACTATATATTAATGCAACACCTTCACTGTTTTTAATTCTTTCGCAAATATTTTTTATTTTTCCACTATATTTCCCTATTTCAGCTTGAGAGAATATTCTACCATATTTATCTGTTTTATATTCATAATTTCCTTTGAATGAGGAACTATCATCAAACCGCATAATTCTAGACATACCTTCTTTTCCTACCAAATCTTTTGGGTCTAATTCACTGCCTTCCATATTTAATCTGTCGTCTGGAAAAACCATATTAAGTGCTTCTATAGGTCTTTGTAATAAAGTATAACCAAAAGCTTCCATGTCTTCAAAACTTGGCATTTGTCTATTTCCAGCAAAATCACCTGCTTTAAGTTTTTCAATAATATAATTATAACCAAGTTGTTGATATTCGCCCACATTAGTTAAAAATAAAGATAACATTTGAACGGGTTGAACAATAGGCTTGCCATTTAATTGTACAGTAGGTTTGGGATTACTTAAAAAAGTGTTCTCAGGTGAAAATGTATCAGGCCACATTCTAAAAGGAAATGTATATGGATTCTCGCCTCTTACAAAAGATACATATCCTATTGCTTTTCTAGATAGTATTTCTCTTCCGATAGGCTCCCCTTCTTCTGATACTTTAAAACTACCATCCGAATTAAAAACTTCTTTAGTATCCATTACCGAACGTCTGTCATTTGAGTTTAATAAATTAATCAACCAAATGACTTCTTTATAAGTGTTATACATTGGTGTTGCAGATAGTAATAATAACCTAAGATTAAGTACATTATCTACTAATTTTTTTAATTCTACAGAAACTCTTTTATCTTTATTGTCATCAGTCATTCTGATATTATGTACTTCATCAATTATAATCAATCGATTAGAAAAGAAACGATTTAATTTTAATTTTATTAACTTCTCTTTCTTATCAGCTGATATATCACTTCC
>Ga0315315_10001449_pt1 | contig 21742 bp, 33 predicted proteins | sample M140m3416metaG_FD_203699 | JGI IMG/M metagenome (GOLD analysis project Ga0315315, IMG submission 203699) | Ammonia-oxidizing marine archaeal communities from Monterey Bay, California, United States - M1 40m 3416 | ecosystem: Environmental > Aquatic > Marine > Intertidal zone | place: USA...
GGCGATATAGAACACGGCAGTCATCCAAGCCCTATGTCGCATCAATTATTTTGGAACGATATTGTATATCCGTTTGTGGTTCAAAATGCATAGATTATTATTTGCAGGATGTAGTTTTACTCACAGCGGAGACAGTTGGGCATATCAAGGGCAACCAAATGTAAGACCTAAAGTAGAAGAAACAAATTCTATACCAGGTGATTGGGGAAAGCATTTAGTACAAGAGCAAGGTGATAATTACGCAAAAAAATATGGTGTAGATAAAAGTATATTTGAACCAGCAACGTTTTGGGCAAACTCTCATAACCTTCCAGAAGAACAGTATGAAATAAACATATTTGGAAGAGGTTCTAACAGTAATACAGATACAGCAAGATGTATTATGCACTTTATAGAAAATTATGAGCATAATATAGACACAGTTGTGATGCAACTTAGTGGCTTTGCTAGAAGAGAATTATTTACTTCTAGTCCAGAAGCAATTGAACATGCTAATACTTTTTCTGGTTATGATATGAATGTTACTACATATGATGATGCTAACTTTATTAAACATTGGGGAGCAGTTAATTATAAAGATGTTTTACAGGAAAATCCTCCACCAGACTCTGTTAGAAAAGCATCAGCATATTTCTACTCTGTAATTAATGAACCGGAAGAGTATCACATAAGAGCAATAGAGCAATTACAAAGTTTAACAAATTTTTGTAAAGTAAACAATATTACATTAGGATATTTTCATGGTTGGGATAACAAGCCTGAAAACACAACTGAATATTTTAATAAAAAATACAACAAGTATGTAAAACCGTATTTGTTATCACAAGATAGCATAATAAGTTATGCACAAAAACATTTAGAAGAAAAATTTGTATATGATTTACAACTAAACGGAGACCATGGCGGTCACCCATGTCCTTTAGCACATCAAAAATATTGGAACGATATTGTATATCCTTTTGTAGTGTAATCTACGATAAATATGAGTATGAAACTCATATCTGTAAAAGGTCCACATACAACAGACCCTGATAGACCAGTAAACATCCAATGGAGCATGGGTAACACTTGTAATTATGAGTGTACTTATTGTCCTCCTGTGTTACATAACGGCTCTAAGCCTTGGATAAGCACAGAACTTTACATAGAAACAATTCATAAAATTTGCAAATACTACAAAGAACAAAATAGACATTTACACTTTGAACTTATAGGTGGGGAAGTTACGACAATACCTGGATTTGAAGAAATTTTGCGTACTATAGCAGATTATAATGCGAGTATAATTGTATATACAAACGGCAGTAGAACTGTACGTTGGTGGGAAGAAGCAAAAAATTATTTACAAGGTGTTGTTATTACATATCATCCCCTCACTATGGATGAAGAGCATCTGTTTGAAGTTGTAAAAGTATTAAAAGGCCATTGCACAATAGATTTAAATATTGCAGGCGTCGGCGGACAAGTTGTTGAGTTGGGTAACGTAGCAGATAGATTAAGAGAATTATTTAAAGATAACGCACAACAAAGCATATATGATGTAAACATCACAGTAAAAACAATGTATAAGAAATACTTAGGTAATAATAATGAACAACAAGAATCGTATTACGATTACACACAAGAAGAATTAGACATACTTCAACGACCAGGAGTATTACCTAGACCTCCGGAGCCACAGCCAGAACAAAACCATGAACCCCAAGAGCCTGAGCATGAACGTTTTTGGGCAACAGAATTCTTATATGATGATGGTACTGTAAAGTATGTTCAAAGTCATCAAATTATAAATGAAGGATTAAATAAATTTGAAGGCATGAAATGTCAATTAGGTTATGATGGAATTAATATTGATATGAATGGAGAAATTATCAGTAGTTGGTGCGGAGCAAAAAGTTTTGGAAACATCACTCAAATAGATTCTTGGGACCTGCCAAAAACAGAAACTATCTGTCCTTATTCATTTTGTAATAACCTAAATGACATCAGTATAACCAAAACCTTGTAAAATTTCTTTATATATAACTAAAATATATATCACGGCATAAATATCCTATATAAGCGATTACAGTATAATATTCTCCCAAGATTCTTTTTACCTAGTCGCTACATTAGGACACAGTAGTGAATAATAAAACATTTAGTCAACTTAGAGATAAGGCAGAACTTACCGTTCTGATTTGTATTTTTGTGACTTCAATTTTAGCTCTCACTCCTAGTCTATAACCGGAGAAATAATGGCCTGGCTCGAAAAAGCAACTTTAGATTTAACAAATGCACAATTCGAACCTAACGTCAAAATCATAGTAGAAGACTTCGTAAAAGAAAATATGTGGAACACTCCATTTATTATTAAAACAGGTACTATGAAAGATAACCCAGAAGTAACTAATACTGTTTCTACAGTTTTAGATAGAATGATGATACATCATACTATATGGGATTATAATCAAATAGAAGTGGTTGAGGTGTAATGAAACATCTTATGTTATATTCTATTTTATTATTAGCATCACAAACAGATAATATTGCTGGAGTTATGCGAGGACTCAGAGATATTAATTCTTTGAGTTATTTAGAGATATATCGTGCAAACAGATAGTTGGGGACGACCTAAACAATCTGTATATGATTTAACATCACTTAAACAAGGTGAGTTATTAATACGCAACGAGCTTCCTAAAGAAGCAACACCAGAAGAACAAGCAGAATGGTTTGAAACAGATTTCTTTATGAAAGGAGACTTTGACGTAATGAAAATGTTTGTGGTTGTTCCAGCAGTTATACAGGTGGTAGTGTTTGGCATGATGTTAGCAGTTATGCTATTCAATCAGTATCTCTTTTGATAAAAGAAGCAATAAAGGCTGTAATAGGCGTAGGTAAAAAAGGAAAGCAGTTAGAAATAACACCAACAAGAGTATTACTCTTTGCATTTCTTGTGGCTTCAATTTTCTTAGGCACAGTAACAATTTTATTAATAATAGCAAGTTTAATAACATAAATAGTTGCATGAACATGGATTAAGGTAATAAATACTCGTATGTTACCATATTATTTAGATTTACCAGAATTAGAAATACCCAAAGCATTACAAGAAAGTCAGTATGTTCAACATCCAATGGACTTTTTATCGCCTAGCGGTTCAGGTATGGGAGGCAAAAACTTTCAATATAGAGGTGTGCCTCAAAATTGGTATGCTATATTAAAAGACTATTTAGAATCAATGCTAACTATTCCTGTTGGCAGTTTAACACTTTTAAATACATCAGCAAATGCTTCTAGTCCTTGGCACAGCGAAGGCCCTACAACATTTGGTCGTAGATGTGCATTAAATTTTATGATAAGTGGAAATTTTCAAGAATCATATGTTCAATGGTGTAAAAGAGGCGAAGAAGAATTAGAAACTAACGATTCTCGCGGTGCTTGGTGGGAAGATGATAATATGGAAGTGTTAGCAGAACATAGAATGACTTTTGGCAAAGCGACTATATACAACACAATGCATTGGCACAGAGTATTTAATTTTACAGAACAAGATAGAATGGTAATTAGTATGGCTATAAATACACCTATCGAAGAAATACATAAATTATATAATTCTGGAGGGTTATTCAAATGATGCCATATTATTTTGAAGTACCAGAAATTACCTTGCCTTTTGATGTTTTAAAGTATTTGGATCAAGGCGATCTTATGCAAGGAGATGACCAAATAGTAGATACTAATGCTGACTATGTAGATAGTTTACAAAAAGGCAAAACAAGTTCAAAAGAAGCAGGCTGGTATTTACAAGGTTTTGGCGGCGGCAATCCGCATCAGCAGTCCGGAACTTTACCCTTACTAGCAGATGGCACTGGTATGACGGAAGAACAAAATGCTACTATGAGTAAAGAATTAAATGAATGGGCAAATGATTTATTAGACATCAGAATGACTAGTGTTAGTTTATTAAGAAGTCTACCTAGCAAAAATGGTTGGTGGCATTGTGAAGGACCATCATTACGCAGTAGAAGATGTGCTTTAAATTTTTTAGTTGAAGGCAAAATAAACACAACTAAAGCACAATGGGGATATAATAAAAAGTGGGGCAATATTGCGCCTGAACAAGTGGAAAGAATGGGATATATCAAAACAGAAGATGTTGAACATATAGAAGTTTTAGACGAATATGTTTCTCCTGTACTTAATAGAGGATTCTTTTATAATACTATGTATTTGCATAGAGGTGTTAATGAAGAATGTCCTGATACATACCGAACTATATGTAGTATTGCATGTGCAGAAAACATAGATATAAATATTGTACATAAGAAATATTTAAAAGGAACATTATTTAAATGAGAAACGAACTACCATATTACTTTGAGGTACCAGAAATGCCTGAAATACCTTTTGATGTTTCTCAATACTATATTCCGGAAGAAGATAGATTAGAAGCACAACAAGATAACAAAAATTTAGATGATATACAAGGTATAAAAAATAGAAGTCAAAGTGCTAACTGGTATCAAAGTTACATGACTGTGGAAGAAAATAGTAGAGGACAAAATAAACGAGACTTTAAGGAAGTTAATTTGTATGAGGAAGTTGATTTTGAATTATCTAAATTAATGAAAGAATTTTTAGGTGATATTTTAAATTTACGTTTTAACAGTATTCTTATGCTAAGAACTCCAGCAAACTGTAACAGTAGATGGCATTGTGAAGGACCAGTATTTCATACCAGACAATGTGCATTAAACTTTCCTGTTTTTGGAGATGCAGATGTTATGGAAGGACAATGGGCAACTTTTCCAAGATTTAAAAATATTCCAGCAAGAGAAAATGAAAAGATGGGATTTGTTACTAAAAAGGATATGGAAAATACAGAGATACTTTGTAGATGGGATAAGCCCACAGTACCAGCATTTTATAATACAATGATATTTCACAGAGGTATGAACGAACATAGTAACATAGACAGAGTGGTACTAAGTTGTGCCGTAGAAGATTTTTCAGATATAAATGTTGTACATAGAAAATATACAACTGGCAAATTATTTAAAACTAATACATAGTTTTAAGTAGTATTCAAAAATTAGATAAATATAACTAACGATGTACTAGGACTTAGCCTAGATTAAGGAGTAATATAGTGTCTAATAAAACACCATACGAAATACGATTAGAGTTGATACAAGAAGCCAGACTTATATTACAAGCGGCGGCTTCCAAACCTGAATTTATGCCAACCACAGAAGAAGTAATCACAGAGGCAGAAAAATTAAACTCATTCATTAGTCGAAAACCACAACAATAAGCACCACTTTTAGTCATAGTTCTTGACTATGTAGATTAAATATAGTACAATACACTTGTTTATTTTACACTTATAGGACACACATGGCTAAGAAAAAACAAAGCAAAAAACCAGCACCGAAAAAGGAAACAACCGTTTCTGCAGATGTTGGTGTGAATGAAGCAACCTCAGATGATGTTTTATTTAATTTACTAGATGCAAAAATAGAAATACCGATTCAGGTATTAAGAGATAAACATATTTTTATTGCAACACCTTGTTATGGTGGACAGATTGGCGAGCCATATTTTAGAAGTATGATGAGACTTGCTATCTTATGTAATAAATATGACATTCAATTCACAATAAGTACACTAGCAAATGAAAGTTTAATTACAAGAGGTAGGAATACCCTTGTAAGTTTCTTTATGGAACATCCAGAAGCAACACATTTATTTTTTGTAGATGCAGACATTGAATTTGATCCAAATGACATGTTAAGAATGGTAGCATATGATAGAGATGTAGTTGTAGGTGCTTATCCTAAGAAAGCAATTAATTGGAATAGCATTGTACAAGCCGCTAGAAATAACGAAGAAGAAAATGAACAAACAATTGAAGGTCATAGTTCTAACTATGTTGTAAACTTTGACTTTCTAAAAGATGAACAAGGCAAACCTCAACCACAAATCCAAATTAGAGATAACTTAATCAAATTAAAAGATGCTGGTACAGGTTTTATGTGTATTAAGAAAGAAGTTATTCAAAAAATGTTTGATAACCACCCAGAGTTAAAATATGCTAATGACATTAATGTGGATCAAAAGTTTGAACCTCACATGTACGCATTATTTGATTGTATTATTGACCCAGAAAGCAGACGTTACTTGTCAGAAGATTATACATTCTGCAGACGTTGGCAAGAAATGGATGGTGAAGTCTTTTTAGATCCTAGAACAGCACTTAATCATGTAGGTCATTATACATTTAGAGGCAACATCAGGAAATTAATTACAGGATAATATATGAACGATACAATTATTAGTATAATACTTCCTACTAGAGGTAGAGTAAAAAGCGGAGCATTAGAAAAAAGTCTTAAAAGTTTACTAGACAACGCGGACAAACCTAATAGAGTAGAAATAATGTTAGGTATAGATGAAGATGACCAAGAAACCAAAGACTGGTTAGATAATAAAGCACAAGATTTTGTTAAACCATATGCATGTGGTTGTAAAGCAAAAGTATTTAAACCGTTAGGATATAAAAAATTAAACATATATGTAAACCTACTAGCACACAGTTCTAGTGGACAATGGTTATTTTTGTGGAATGATGATGCATTAATGCAAACAAAAGGTTGGGATTCAGAAGTTGAATCATATGACGGGCAGTTCAAATTATTAGCACCTAAAGATAATCATGACCATCCTATGGCAATATTTCCATTAATTCCTACCGACTGGTTTGTTTTATGTGATGCTTGGAGTATGAATGCACAAAATGATACTTGGGTCAGCCAAATTGCTAAAATGAATAATATTTTCCAACGTGTAGAATTCGAAGTATTACATGATAGAGCAGATATGACTGGTGGCAATGATGACGAAACCTTTGAAAGCAGAACATATATGGAAGGTAATCCAGAAGATCCAGAAGACTTCAATCATCCAAATATGACTCAAGCAAGAATGCACCATGCAAGTAAAGTAGATTGGTTTTTAAGAAAAATTGGACAAGCAGAAAATCCTAGTTACTTTGAACAAGTTGTAAATGGAAAAATTAATCCATTTGAAAACCTAACAGAAGGCCACAATCCAAAAGGTGCCGGTCAGTTTGATAGCATAAATCAAAAAGAACCAAAACTCCCAGGCGATACAAAGATTGAATTGTAATGCCAATTTTTCCTAGGCAACCTAGATTAAGTTTTTTTGACATGATGCATGATAGACCTGATTGGTCTACTGCTAAAATTTTAGATATTGGTGGTAATAGAGGTAACTTATGTGCTGACGGTAGAGAGTTACAAAAGTTTCCTTTAAGTAATTATACTTGTTTAGAAGTTGATAAAGAGGCAATAGATTTTGGCAAAGAAACATATCCTACTGCAAATTGGATTCATCACAAAGCATTCAATAACGTATATCAACCAGAAGGGAATATAGAAGAACAATTTCCCTTTGCAGATAGCACATTTGATATTGTTTGTGCATATAGTGTTTATAGTCATACTACATTTAAACAGTTTTTATACGACCTCTTTGAAGCTCTAAGAGTATGTAAACCAGGTGGAAGTATAGCATTTACACTTGTAGATGAAATTTCTGCAGAATGGTTTGTAGATAAACGCAAGATGGATTATGAGGGTTCTAACAAACCAACATTATCTTATGAAACGTTATGCAAGAAGGATATACAAGATTACATATATTTTGTAAATAATGATTTACTAATAGATGAAATTAATAATGTTTCAAGTTTAGATTATCTTGTAACAGTTTACAACTTAAAATGGGTATCATCTTTTCTAAATAAACTAAATATAACACACAAAATTAAGTTTCCTCCACAACAACATATACAACGTACATTAGTTATTAAAAGAGGAGACGAAGACGTAGGGGCATTAAAGCAACTATACGAAACTAATAAAAATTTGGTTGACATTATCTTTTAAAGGTACTATAATACAGCATGAACAACGATATTTACTCAGCAGATAATATAGGTTTAGATGTTTCAAAAGTCTGCGATAAACATAATATGGGTAGACATGATTTAATAATTATAGCAACAAAAGTTGCAAGGCTTGGAGATTTTACTCCATTAGAAGCATTGCAAAAACTTGCTACAATTGATAACATAGCCGATTATCTTGTATCTTTAGAATTTATTAAGGAGACAAAAGATTTATAAGTTTTGAGGTGCCCGAGTGGTATTTCGTATATAGGGTGGGATAGTGCAGTAAAATGCATCACGAAAAAAGAGTTGATTAACCGTGCCCAGTAAAGTCCCGAAGTGTACCGCACCTCATTTTTGCCCTGTTCGTCTAGTGGTTAGGACACATGGTTTTCATCCATGCAACAGGAGTTCGATTCTCCTACAGGGTACCAGGCTCTGATAGCTCAGTTGGTAGAGCAATGGTTTTGTAAACCATAGGTCGTCAGTTCGAATCTGACTCAGAGCTCCATTTCTTGACTTTTACCAGTAAATCCGGTATAATACATGTATGGGTCAATACACCGACAAGATAAATGCGATTGCAGAAGACTTCAAATATATGGAAGAAGCCGAATCTGTGAGTTGTTTACAAGCAACAAATGGCAAAATGATTCTGTCATATAAACATGGTGGCGAACGTATTGAAATATTACGTGATGATATAGAATTTGAAGATACCATATACAAAAAAGGTGATATAATAGTCACAGAACCAATAGATCCATATTACATTTCATTGAAAAATCGATATAGTGGTAGTAAGTCCTCTTGGTCAAAACGCATAGGCAAATGGTGGAAAAACCACAAAAAGTGGTAAAAAAGGTTGACATACACCCCCAAATTTAGTATACTATGTACATAGTTTAATAAAAAGGTAGGAGATTTTATGCAAACATTAGTAATACACACCCAGTACAGAGAGAATTATGCCGCTCACAACGATGATTATGAGCATGGTGTATCTGAGGCTTATTGGAAGTTTAAGGGTGGTAGTACTTATTTTGTAACGGATCTTACTTCTAAACAAATCAATAAGATTGCTAATAAGGGTATTCCTACTCTTACTAGTCTTATTGAATATTCAAACGAAGCCAGTGAAGAGTATATCTTGGATTGGGAGATTCGTGACCTTGGTAAAAATGGCGACGGCAAAGGTCCTATTTGCGAACCATGGGAAACTCCAATAGAGTTTTATTGGAAGATGGACCGTTGGTTATGTCGTACCCATCACACTCCCGGAGCAGAATACTCTCACTGGAATAGTGCTATCATAGGAAAGGCTGAGCAATGGATTCCTTTAGAGGAGCAAGGTAGGTCAGACTACAAATGTCAATATAAGACCAAGAATGGTTGGTTTGACCAAAAAGATGCACAACTTCTTGAAGACGTAAAAAAGGCATCGTAATGACCTTAGAAGAATTTGAGCAACTGCTCAGAACACACGATTGGACTTATAATTATAGTGATGACCATCGTGCTTGGACTAAAGGAAGAGAAGAAGCAAATAAAATTGCAAATGCTCGTAAACTCCTTGAAGAAAAAGGTTTGCAAGAAGAAGCAGATAAACTTCATTACAAATATACACCTTTTAAGTAAATTAAATCTTGACTTATAACACACAGGTGTTATTATAACTGAACTTAAACAGTAAGAGGATCTTTCTTACAAATTACAATTTAACATTCCGCTTGTAGCTCAACAGGATAGAGCATCGGCCTTCTAAGCCGAGGGTTGCAAGTTCGAGTCTTGCCAGGCGGGCCAACTTAACTAAAGGAAAAATGATATGAAACAATTAAATTTATTTGAAGGACCAGACTCTAAAAGATTTTGGGATTATGAGATTTTATTGTCGGATAATATAATTGCATTCGACAAAGAAATATCTCTTGAAATGCTTGGTCTTGAACTAGGTGAAACTATTGTCGTAGATGTAAAGGAGGGCCGAGTATGTTTTGTGCCGGTAGAATTGCCTTCGTAGTCTGAAACAGGAGATGTCCTGCAACATATAAACTATCATAGAAAGTTTTGATAGCCCGGGTGGTGAAATAGGTAAACACAGCAGACTTAAAATCTGCCGCCAGACATGGCTTGACGGTTCGATTCCGTCTCCGGGCACCAAAGGGCCCTTAGCTCAGATGGTTAGAGCATCCGACTCATAATCGGCAGGTCGTAGGTTCAAATCCTACAGGGCCCACCAACATTTCATGATAAATACATGCATGAAACAATTTTTACAAAGTGCAGGATTACTTATTTGCTGTATAGGTCTTGCAAGATTTATAGACTTACCAGCAAATGTTACACCTTTACTTGCTTTGGCAACATTCATGCCGTTCATGACTAGCAACCGCACTTTGCAATTAGTATTACCAACTTCAATACTGTTTACTACAGACCTCGTACTAGGTTTTTATGGGCCTACTATGTTGTTTGTATATGGTAGTATGGTATTATCTGGCTTTTTATCTAGGGTTTTACATAAAGACAACATACAAACACTACTGGGTACTTCTGTATTAAGTGTTGTTTTATGGCATTTTATTGTTAATAGTGCTGTGGTTTTCTTTGGTAATGGGTATGGTCCTTTAACACCAGAAGCACTTATGTTTGATGTAAGATTACTTGTTAGTACCCTAGTATTTGCAAGTTTGTTTTATGGAATTAGGAGTTTGTTCGTAGAAGAACAAGCAGATATTATAAAATTAAACGATTATAAAAATGACAGAATTAGAATTAGTAAATCCTAAACACCCGGCATTACATGTGCCAGCAACTATCAATCCTTTTGATGATAAAGACATTAATTGGGAAGAAAGAGAAAAAGAAATGTTTAACCTTATGGAAAAACGTTTTGGTATAGGATTAGCATATCCACAAGTAGGCGGTAGTTACAAAATGTTTGTAATGACATTAGCAACAGGAGAAAATGTCGGGGTATATAATCCAGAAATTTTAGAAGAAAGTAGCGAAACAGTACCTATGGAAGAAGGTTGCTTAACTTTCCCATTGCTATACTTTATAGTTACAAGACCTGCAAGAGTAAAGGTCAGATTTCAAACGTATGACCAAAAAGTTGTAGAAGATTGGTTAGATGGAATGGATGCAAGAGTATTTCAACACGAAACGGATCACTTATTTGGTACATTATATCTAGATTATGCAAGTGATATGAAATTACAACGTGCTATGAAAAAACGTGATAAGAAAATAAAAATTTTACAAAACGATTTAGCCTTGCAACAACTTGAAAATGAGTCTTGATTATCCTTTTTGGGTTAACGACTTTGACAGAGTAAAAGACCACAAACAAAATTTTCCTTTAGCAAGTAATATATTTAAACATCCAGTTTCTTTTTGGTACGGAGAACGTAATGGCAAAGAAATGGAAAAAATTGATTACAGTATTCAACGACTATTGCGTAGAACGGCTCCTCAGTTGCCCGTATTAGTCGTATACAACATGCCAAATAGAGATATAGGACAATACAGCAAAGGTGGTGCTAAAACTAAAGACAGTTATTTAAACTTTTTAAAAAGTTTTGCAGATGGTATAGGTAATAATAAGCCAATATTAATTTACGAACCTGATAGTTTAGTTCATACTGCAGAAATGTCTACAGAAGATGCATCTTTTCGTATATCATTAATGAAGGAAGGTTTAAAAATACTTACAGATAATTGTGATGCTTTAATCTACATAGATATAGGGCATAGTAATTGGCTTAGTCCAGAAGAAGCAAATAAACTACTAAATAAAGTTACTAATGAAAAAGTAAGAGGTTTTGCAGTAAACGTAAGTAACTACAGAACTACAGAAGAAAGTATGACATGGAGTTTAAAACTTTGTGAGCATAGACCAAATGATTATTTTGTTATAGACACAAGTCGTAATGGTAATGGACCCCATGGTAACGAATGGTGCAATCCCCCAGGTAGAGCATTAGGGACACCACCTACTTGCAACACAGGTGAAAAACAATGTGATGCTTTTCTATGGATTAAAATACCCGGAGAATCAGATGGTAAACTTAATAAGGGTCCAAGAGCAGGAAGGTTTTGGGGAGAAATGGCAGAGGAATTAGTAAACAATGATAAAACATGATATACCTTGGGAGCATTACACATGGGAAAACTTTGTAGATCCTGCTGAACAAGAATATCTATATAATCGTTGTTTACTCCAACTAGATAAAGAAACATACAAGTCTAATGAATTATTTTTGATAAATGATGAATATCAAAACAATGCAGGAATAATGGGAATCGTCGAAGACTCAAATCTAGAGTTAAAAATACAAAGTCAGTTACATCAAATAAGTAATCAGTTAGGATATACAGATAAAGGTAAATGGAGTTATAGTTTTAATATAACAAAAGACTTTCCTAGTAAACCTTTGTTACCTCATAATGATGATTTTGAAGTATTAAAAAAGTATGGTGCTGGCATGATTAAAATGCTAGTCTATTTAGGAAATAGTGCAGAAGATTATACAGATTGGGGTACTAAATTATATATTAATGAGGATAGAAACAGTTTTAGTAAAGAAATAATGTTCCAGCCTGGTAATGCTTTTATTTTTATTCCTAATAAATACTCATACCACGGTACAGATTTTAATAATAATTTAAACGGGTATCGTTTTATGATGGGAGCAGAGTTTGTTGAGGTATAGTTATGGATAGTTATTGGAAATGGAATAAAGAAAATTTTCCTTGGCATTATGATCCAAGCAGTAAACAATCTGACGTGCAATACGTTGGTAGATTTATACATGATAAAATGGATTTTTATGTACAAGAAGCAATAGAAAATTTATCTGATAACGATTGTTATGATGAAGTAAGTTTTAAAGGTAAACCTTTTAATAAAGAATCAGCAGAAATTATGGAAGGGTATCATAACGATTTAACTAGAGCAGGATATACTACTCATAATACAGGCGGAAGACAAACTAGAGATTTAGGTGCGTTTTTTAATATGCTAGGACAAGCAAGTGGGTTATGGAATCCACAAATAATGTTTTTAGAACAACCTCCCGGAAAATTTGTTCCTTGGCACAGAGATAGTTATAATAACTATAGACGAAATCATGCTAAAGTTAGTGATGATACAGAAGTAATACGTTACTTGGTACAATTAAATGATTGGAACTGGGGTCATTATGTTGCTGTAGGCAATGATGTAATACACCAATACAAAATAGGAGACATACATTGTTGGCCCGAAGGTATATATCATTGTACAGGTAATGCTGGCTTATGGCCTAGGTATTGCTTAACTATTACAGGTTGTGTTACTGATTCTGCTTTGCATTTAAGGGATAAAAAAGAATTTTACTTAAAATGAAACCTTTTAAAAAAGTAAATATAGATTTTGAATATAGCAAACTTCGTAAAGATATTACCACGGTTGTAAAACAAATTAAACAAGAGTCAGTAGGATCTGAATTTGAAAGTTTAGCAAATAGAAATATTTGTTTAACGATACCAGAAGAAAATAGCGATAAATGGCATCATGGCATAGCCGGTAAGTCGTTCTTAAATAATACTCAGCAACGATATGATTTAAACACACAGTTCGATAAAAACTCTAACGAAATGATAGATGAATCTATATATGTTAATCCTATTACGCAAATACAAGGTACTTACTTAGAAAAATTTGTACAAAATTTTGAAGGTGTATATAGATGGCGTATTAGTATATTACCACCAAGAACAACCTTAAGTATACATGTAGACGGGAGTCCTTATATGCAAACACTTAACCAGTCAGGCGCAATTTTAGATTGGAGACTACATTTACCTATTACAACAAATAATAGATGCTTTTTAGTAAATTGGCCTGATAGTTTTGGAACTCCTAAAGAAGATGGTGAAGATATAAATTTACAAATGGCTCATTTTAAAGCAGGATCAAGTTACCTGTTAAATACAAGTAAAACTCATTGTGCTACAAATTATAGTGAGAATGAACGTATACATTTAATTGCTAGTCTTAGCAATCAAACAGCAAAAAATCTTTCAAAATAATATACTATCACTTTGTAATTACAAATGGATTTTGAATACTCCACATTGGAGGTAATCTTCTACTTGTTACAGTTGCATTGGGAAATGCATCTTTAGTTCGTTGTGTTAGATATTCGTTATTCCAAAACCATGTATAATGTTGTGATTCTAAAACAGCATCATCGCCTTCGGTAGGAACACTTTCAACATCTATTCTGGAATCATCGTTATTAATCAAACAAAATACATTACTGTTTTCTGTGTTTTCTATTAAGTTGTTATCTAACATGCCGTATTCGTGTGTACGTCTAACAATAAAATAGTTAAGAGCAACTTCTCTTAAGAATACACTAAAAATTATTGAGCCACCTTCATTTAAATGTTCATAACATTCATCTAGATGCCTAAATAATGTACTGGGATCTTCGTTAGCAGTTTTCATATATGTAAATATTAAATCAAACTTTTCATCACCATTCCAAGGTAATGGTGCATCTATATCACCACCAGGATTGTTCATTTGGTTATGTATATTCCATTCTCTAAAGTCTGCATCTGCAAAATCTTCTCTACCTAAATCAATCGCTTCTTGGTCATAGTCAAATACAGTATAGTTTTCTTCTTCTACAAGATTTTCAGGGTCATTGAGAAGTGTACCTGCATTACCATACAGTTCTAATACTTTTGCTTCTGCTAGATTTAATGTTGAATTTGCACTGGCTAGTGCTGTAGAAATAAAACTATGTTTAGGTACATAGGCTTCAATTGTCATTGTGTGTGTCCTCTAATACTAAATTATAGTACTATTTATACTCTTCATTTAATGTACCATTAAAATTTTGTACATCATTTTTTAAGTCTTCTAACTCAACAGTAACAGGAGGTACAACTTTCGGAAAAACATGACATGGAACACATTGTCCTGCACCTACTCGTTGTATTTCACCAGTCTTATTGTGCTTTAGCCAAACAGTTCCAAACATAGAATCTTCTGATTGGTCTTCGTCAGACATTCCAATTAAATCCCAATCCCAACGTTCTTGCACACTAGCAGGAATACCCATTCTGTTTACCATAATCCTATCTTCTCTATTGTTAGGACCCATGCCAGGCATAAAATCGAAAGTATCAAAACTTCCGTCTCTCATCTGAAACTCTCTTATATCTGAAAGATGTAAATCTTCACCTAGTTCTTCTGGATATGTAGCAACTAGCCAATGTAATTCTTTGGGCCATTCATCCTTTGGAGAGTCAACTGGAGGGGATTGCATAGGTGCAAGATAGTCATCTGCTCTTTCTGGAAATTGTCTTATCCTAAGTACAAATTCGCCATCTATATATTTGTAAATATTTTGACCGCCATCTACTGTAGTGTATCGTAGATTGTCTATTTCAAATGTTAGTCTGTTTTCTGCGTAATCCATTACCCAGTCGAGTTGCATGTTAAACTCCAGATGGATTTAAATCGTCGTCTTGAACGTCATCTAAAGGACTTTCTTCTTCTGGAGCATATAGTTCTGCTTCTAAATATCCTTTAGCACTGGAAATGTATTCACCGGATTTAACGACTTTGGCTTGCCACCAATGAGGGAAGTCGCCTTCTGGAAGTTTATCTAGCATTTTGTATAGTTCTATACTATCTTTACCAATTTTAAATAACTCTTTTCTAATCATATTTGATTCATTATCAACATGACCTATAACATCTTTAGTTACTTCTTCTTCTGTTATTTCAATACCTGCTAGTTTTTTAATTCTTGCCAAATCTTTTGCTTCGGCATGCATTGCCGCCATATGTTTCTTATACTTTGCAGTACCTTTTTTGTGTGGGCTTTTGCCTTCTTGTGGAATACCTTTGGCTTTCATTTCCTCATCACGGTCATCAAATGCTGAATTAACACTAGGTTTCATATCAGGCTCTGCTTTACGCATAGTTTTTTCTTGTCCGTATTCTCTTTCAAGTTGTGGCATCTTTTGTTCTAGTTGTGCTAAAGTCATTCTAGGATATTTTTGCATTGCCCAACTAAAAAAGTTACCTATACCAAACTGACGTCCTTTTGATACTTGAGAATCTCTATTACCTGCTCGTTGCATTCCGGCAGTTTTAAAGTCTAAAACGTTGCTATCATCCATTACACTAAACCTGCTAGTTTTTTAATATCTTCTACTTCTTTAACGCATTTGTTTACACGTTTGCCTTTGTTCTTGCCTGTTCCAGGTTGTGTACCGTCTTTCTTATAACCGTCCCAACAATCCTTAGCACCTGCTACTTCATCTAGTTCTGGTTTTTCATGACTCCAACCTTTCTTCTTCATATCTAAATGGTCTTGTTCTACCTTTGCCATTTTGCCTTCACCTGTTTTAGGATCATACATCATATGAGGTTTAAATTTACTTGCTTTTAATGAACCGTGTTCTGCAAGTGTAATAATTTCCATGTCTTCTGCTGGAACTTCTTTTTCTATACCATGTTCAAATTCAACATCGTACCATGCAACATAACCTTCGTTTGTTGGTACTGCATGACTTTCGTACATTGGCTTACCTTCGCCCCATTTGGGGTGAATAACCTTAGTTGCACAATCATGATCCTTTGAATGGCATTCTGCTCGTTCATCTACGTTGTCTTTGTCTTCGTCTTTGTCAGCATCATCTTTCTTACCATTCTTTTTATCTTGATATGCTTTTAGCCCTGCAGGTAATTTACCTTCTTCAACTTCAACATCTTGTTTACCATATGTTACACAAGGATCTTGTCCACAACCACAATTCTTTTTGACTTCTTCTTCTACACCGTAGTCTGATTTAATATCTGATAAGTCTACTTGTGGTATATCATTACCTAATGTTTCTTCTTTTACTAAACCTTTTTCTCTAGCAAAATTTAACATGTTGTCTAGACCTTGGCTTGTTTGGATAAGTTTTTGGAATCTTTCTCTTGCAGATTCTTCTTCACCTTGTCTAGCACTTGATAACATATTAAACATATCTTTCAATGCTTTTGCTTCTGAGGATTTAATTTCAACGTCAGCACCATCATCTGTGGTTACAGTAGTTTTAGGTGTAAACTTTTTAATCTTCATTGCGTCTACATCTTTACTAGCATCATCACTATCAATAACTTTACCTAATTGATTAATCATATTATCTTGCGTGAAGCCTGGTTTGTAATCGTCACCTTCTTCGTCACCGAAATCTACAGGAGCCTCTGTGAGTTGTCCTGCTAAGAATTTCATAACGTCTATGTTGTAAATATCTTCTTTCATTTTCTTATCCAATAATTTGTTTGTAAATAGGTCATAAACATTGTTGTCAAAAGTACCCATATACTTGTTAAAAATTTCTTTTCTACTCCCTTCATCAGGAGCACTTACAAATGCATTTCTAAAAGCACTTGCACTAGCAACTTCATCATTGTCTGACTTTACTGTAGGAGCATTATATACATAACCTCTTTCTCCCATTGGCAAAGCAGGATGTTGCTTTAATGTATTTATCATCTGATAGTACTTTGGACGAGCTTCTCCGCGTACAGTCATGTCTAAACCTGTATTTGGATCAAGGTTTTTCATTGGAAACCTATCCTCATCTTTTGCACCTACGGCAAATATAACCATAGTGTTGTCTTGGTCAAATGATTTAGCATAAGAATCCACTAAGTAAGGACTTTTTGCTTGTATAATTTTATCCATCGGAATATTATGCATTTGACTCATTATTTCTGCTTTTTCTTTAAAGTTAAAAGGCGATTTACCTGGTTCTACTTTATCCGATGTTGATATATACACGTCTGCATCAGGAAACTGTGCCTGTAATTGTGTATATACGTTTGCATGATGTGGCAACATAGGCTGAAACCTTCCAGGATATATAACTACTTTTTTCATTATAATTCTAAGACCTGTACTTTTAGTTTAGATGTGCCTTTTATTAATTTGTGTATAACTTGTTTTGAAATATGAATAACAGAGCCTGGTCTTATTTGTTTTGCCTCTCTGTTTTTGAATTTGATGCACCAACCTTCGCCTTCTAATACTTTCATTATTCTACTGGTTGGATCTTTGTGGTAATTGTATTCTGTATCTGTGCCTTTTACGAGAAACTCTTTTACGAAACAAGTTTCTGTAATATAGTTTCGTGTAGTGTGTTCGCTCATACTTTTATTTCCCAAAAATTTGTGACATTAATGAAGGTCTATCAGATGCTTTCTTTTTATGAGCACTTGGTGTTGACTTTCTCATTGCACTTTTACGTTTTTTCATTAAGTCTTTGCCAACTTTTGTACTAATTGCGGCTAATTCACCGTCTTGCGATTTAAACTGTTTAGAGTCTTTATCAAATTTAAATTCTTTTCCTCTTGGATCTTTTTGTACATCAGCAACGCCTACATCTTTATATGTTCTTTCTTTTAGTTTAACATCATATAATTGTTTTGCAACCTTGGCTAACATATCTGCTACTTCTGGATTCTGACTTTCTAATTCTGCATACAATTCATATGGGCTCATTTCTGTCCAACGATTTTCATCGCCTAATGCTTTTGATAACATTTTAGCAACATCGCCTTCGCCTTTATTACCTTCATGCATAGCACTTTCAGAGAATGTACTAAAAAAGTCTGCTACATAACCACTGGCTTGTCTTTTGCCTAACTCTGGATACATTTGTCTAAGTATGCCACCTAGTTCAAATGCATTATATCTTCCACTCTGTACATAGTCCTTATGTAATATCGGAAGTAATTTCATAATTTGTTCTTTGCTTGGTGCTGGGCCTCTATTGGCTTTTTCCGCTTGTCGTTCATCATGTTTGATAATTTCTACCCAACTTGGTCCATCGCTACCGTAAGTCATTTCACCTTCGTCACAACCGTAGTTGCCAAAGCCATCGCACTCTGAACCTTCTTCATACTCTTCTGTTTCATCGTTGTAAACTTCATCTTCACCGTCCATATAACCTGAGCCACCACAGGCTGGACATGCACCATCTTTGATGTAGTCATCCATATAGTTGCCTTGTAGTGCATCTTGTAATTCGTTGTATGCTTCAGTTCTATCTTCAGCATCGTAATAACTATCAGGCTTACCAATCATTCCTGATTCATCTTCGCTAATATGTTCTTCTTTGTGTTCACATTTAGGATCACCACATGCTGGACATGGTGTATCTTTGTCTATTGCTTCTAATATGTAATCACCATGTTCATGTTGTTTAACATCAGACATTTTAGACATTGCATTGTTACACTCTTCTTCTGAATATCCTGCTTTTTTACAAGCATCAACTAGAGCACCTTTACCAGCCGCTCCGCCTTCTTTTTCTAGTGTTTTACGAATACAATCTTCTATACTTCTTTCTTCACCTTCTTGAATACTTTCGTCCATGCCTACATAACGCCAATTCCAAGCACCAGCACCTATGTAACCATCTTGTACATAGCCTGCCATGAACATAGCATCGTCGCTATCTATACCTTTTTCTTCAGCCCACTTCATAATGTAATATGAACGTTGACTGGGAGAGACGTCCGCAAACTTGCTGACTATTTCAGGATTTGCTTTGGGATCGTCTGATGCGTAGTTTATTGCTTCTAGTAATGATTGTAATTTCATACTAGTATTTATCAGATTGAACAATTTCTTTTGCCTTTAAAAAGTCCGTATAATTAGGATATGTAAAACCTAATAGTATTCTAGGAGTATTTGTTTTAATAGCATGCCATTCTGATATATCTTTATCTAAATGTACAGAACTTCTACATGTCCAACCAGAAACATCTTTAATTGTGTGTATTTTACCTGTTTCGCTATCTTCCCAACTATAAAATCCATCAGGATTCCCTACACAATACATAAATGCTAACAGATACGTTTCGTATGCATTATCTTTATGCCAACCTATATGCCCTTTAGGGTTATATAGACTGGTTCTAGGACCCTCATAGCCTTCGCCTATTATAGGTACAAGTTTGTTATAGAAATATATACCACCAGGAGTATCATCTCCAAAAGTATTGCATTTAAGTTTTATATTATTTTCTTTATAACGTGTAAGATTTTTATTGTCTGTATGTTCAATAGACTCTTTTTCATAATCTACTGAATTATAATGTATGATGCTTTCTTTTGTAAAGAAGCCTAAATCAGCAGATTGGTTTAATATGGTTAATATTTGTGGATTTAATATGGAGACTTCGCTGTGTAGCGGTTCTTTATACTTCTTCGGATATTGGGACATAAACAATCTTTACTCCACGCCTTACTAGTTCGTTTCGGCATTTTTGTTTTATTTTTGGTTTTTGTCCGTTATTGATGTATTCAAATAGTTTTTCTTTAGATTGATTCTTGATGTACTCATGTTTCATTACAGTTGTTTTAGAACCTTTCTTAAATTCTTTAAATGACTTTGCAAATTTTACTGGCATGTTATCTCCCTTGACCTTTATATTTCTTAAGGCTCCTTTTTTTAGATTTGTTCATAGTAGACATGCTAATCTTACAACGTCTTCCACGACCACCACTACCAATACTACTGCATTTTCTAGTTACTTGTCTTAATGATTTTCTTACTGCTTTTGCCATCTCTCTCTGAAGTTTGTTACGGAAAGTATTTATTATTTAATGTTGGTCATTAAATTTAAAAATGGCTATTTTTTCTTTTTAAGTTTTGCTACTTCTTTTTCTAAGTCTACAATTCTTTGACCAAGCAACGGATACTGCTTTAACCATTTTTCTTCTCTAGTAGCAATTTCAATATCATATCGCTTTGCTACCCATTCCATTGTGTTGTCCATCTTTACTTGGAACCAAACACCTACTTTAGTATTCTTAAACCATGCATAGAAACTACTGCCTATAATACTAGAAAGAATTGCTTTTAATGATAAAATCAACAACCAATTCATTATTTTTGTTGCTCGTATTTCATATCGTCTAGATCCATTTCTAATTCTTCTATCTTATATGCTACTTCTTTATATTTCTCTTCAAATACTTCTTCCATTTCATATATTGCTGATTCTAGTTTGCTATTTGCATCAAAAACTTGTCGTTCATAATAATCAAGTTCTTTTTCTTCTATTCCTATTTTATCTGCTAGGCTGTTAAGTTCACGTATGACAGTCATATGCGTATCAGCATATTTAATTTGTTTAGTAATGTCTCTTGCTTCACTTTTTGCATATTCTAGTTTATCTGCTATAGGTTGTAATCTTTGTATTTCTGCTTGTATTTCTTCTGGTGTAGCATCCTCACTAATTGGTTCTAACTCCCATCTTGCGTCTGGTCTATTATGCAATCTTGGGTCTGCTCTTTTGCTAATTATTTTTGCTAATGACCTAAGTAACTCATCATCATCTTGTGCTTTATCTTTTATTTGTCTCAAAATGCTGTCTATTACATCTGACTTATTGGCAACGTAAGTACCTTCGTCAACATAATCTTCCATGTCGTTTAAGTTCACATGCTGTAATGCGTCTTCTATTGCACTATTGCTATCAATAACGTTTAATACACCGCCACTAGCAAAGTTTCCAATTGGTTGTCCACCGACTTCCATTCTTGGATCAACAACATCTTCAACATCCATTGCTTCTAGGTCTGAATACATTTTTGCTATAAGGTCTTCTTTATTGTCCGCATACAAACCTGGTGATTCACCAAATGTATCTACTAGTTGTTGTACTACGGCATCACGTATAATACTTCTTTCTTCACCTTCACCTAATTCTTT
>Ga0315315_10001451_pt1 | contig 21710 bp, 22 predicted proteins | sample M140m3416metaG_FD_203699 | JGI IMG/M metagenome (GOLD analysis project Ga0315315, IMG submission 203699) | Ammonia-oxidizing marine archaeal communities from Monterey Bay, California, United States - M1 40m 3416 | ecosystem: Environmental > Aquatic > Marine > Intertidal zone | place: USA...
CAAATGTGTTTGAATATAATCTTGTAGTACTAGTAAGAACTTCTTTTTCTTCTTGTTCGTTGATTATACTAGTAAACTGTTCGAGAAACTCTCCAAACTTACTTGCTGTAATAGTAATTTGTTCTTTGGTAAACAACATTAACTTTTTGTATGCTTCTTGGTCTGTTTCTAACATATCAGCTCTGTATGTAGTACCACCATCTGAATAACTAAAATCTAAAGCTGTCATAATAGTATTGTAATAAAAAGGTCCTGCTATATTATCAACTGGTGAACCATTTTCATCGTAGCCAATAAACCTAAGTTCTAGCAAATAACATGCTTGCAAATGATTTTCAATGCCTAACTCTTGGGCGGCAAGATAAATTCTACTGTACAGTGTTGCACCCATTGGTTCAACGAAAGTAAAACTAAACACATTAGCAAACCCATTTCTGTCAACAGATTCTTTGTTAAAAACTAATTTAAGATTTTGTACTACACTTTGTATGTTGATTTCACTTTCAACACCACTCTCAGCAATTACTCTATATCTATTTGTGTTTACTATACTATCACGCAACGACACATCATCAGGATGCATCATCATAACTTTCCATTTGTAGGTGTAATTATCGAACGCATTAAGTACGTTATCTTCGTAAAACTGTACCTTAGCCATTAAAGAGTTCCTGTTACTTGAAAATTATTAGGAGCTATAATCTTTGTTCCAGCAGTAAAATCCATGATCGGATCTAATAGTGCATCTCTATTGTAGTGTGCAAATACCCACCAAAGTCTAGCACTTCCGAATAATTCAAAAGCCATCAGATCAGGTCTTCTATCAAACTTTGGTTGTATAATATAAGTTGTTGTTTCTTCACTTAGTGTATCTATAGTAAGAGGAGGCTCATATATACTCAAGTACTTTCTATTCAGACTTGTTTTAGCATAATTACTGTCTCTTTTGTATACTGTAGCCGCCATTAAATGAATCCTTGTCTATATGCTGAACCACTAATGAAGTTAGATGTTGTAAACTGACGTTTTTGTTTATCTGGATTAAGTTGTACACTCAACTGAATAAAAATTGTCATCATAGCTGGAATTTGTGTTTCGCCATCAAATAGTTTTAAATCTACATTACTGTCATAAGTTGTTGAAAATGTCTGTACAACAACAGGAATGTTACTAAACTGTTTATCACCAAATGAACTAAACTCTAGTACAGGCGGCGGAGTTCCAGCGGCAGGAGATTGTTGTCCTAGCCCATAGAACATTTTAGTTACACTTCGCAAAAAGTGTAAACAAGCATATGTGTATCTTGCTTCATCGTCTGTTACACTAGCCATTACGCCTGTCAACTGTATGTCCGGACTTGGAGTATTTCTATAAGCATTGTATGTGTAATTTGTGTGTGCCATATCATACGGACTGTAATTCACACTTTGTGAATATATTACATCTGGTTGTAATGGAAACATTATTCCGCCATGTGGTCTCAACGGAGCTAATATATCTTGTCCCAAGTATAAACCTCTTGCACCAGGTTTTAAGACTAATTTAGTACGGTTTTTAGCTAGCACTGGCATTAAGTTTATCCCTTATAAATTCGTATGTTTTGGGCTCAATAGAGCCAAAAAATTCTCTAAAAATCATCATCTTTTGATTGTCATTTAGGCTTGCATTCTTCATTGCATTTCTAAAATCTGTTGCACTCATACCACCTTCTTGTATGCCTACCTCCAGTATATAAGCACCTTGGTCACTAGGTACCATTTCAGCACCCGGTACATAATCTCTGAGAAAGCCACCTCTTTTTAATCTTCCTGCATCTTTAGCACTGAACACAAGTATAACCGCTGTGTTATCAGGGTTCTTTCCTGTTAAGCTCACATCTGGTCTGTATGGTTGTGTTTGTACAACATTACTTGCAGGTATATTGAACATCTCATTCATTATGCGTTTTTTCTCTTCAAAGCTAAATGGGTCACGTTCTGGTGTTGCAGTCTTGCTCACTGTAGTAGCGATAAATACGTTAGAGGAACCAAACTGTTCCACTAGATCCATATACACTTTGTGATGACCTTTATGCATTGGCTGAAAACGACCACCATAAAATACAGCAACGTCTTTTGCTATATCTTCTGTCAACTGCGATATTCTCATTGCTATCTCCTATAGTTATATTTATAGGATAATTATATGTGTAGTTATTGACATTATGTAAAATATTGTGTATAATGAAACCAAACAAGGAATTACAATGAGGAAACAAAATTATTTAAACAACAAAGATATGCTTAAAGAAATACACAAAAGCAAATTAAGCTATTGTTATGTCTTAGACGATGAATATGCAAGATTTGATACAATAGTAGAAAATTTAGACGACATCAAACTCCCTGAAGTAATTCAGACAGCAAAAGAAAATAGAGCTAGACAGTTAAGTGCTGAAGCATATGAACGTGCATACTTAGAATGGTACAATGACCCAAAAAGCAAACAAAGTCAAAAACCTAAACAAATTAACTACAAACTAGATCCAGACACAATTGATGAGAAATCATTGGTTTTTAGATTAATGACGTTTGATCATGTGCCACTGGAACCTGGTAGAAAAAACAAACCAAAAACTGTAGCAGATCATCACAGTAAATGTAACTTTCCCCCGTTTAAACACTATGCATATGTAAACAATGAAATTAAAGAATGTTTGCGTAGTCACTGGGAAGGTGGTTTAGACAATGGTAAGTTTAATGTACAGCATGGTGCAATCACAAATAACTTGGCCAAAATGTTTATTAAACTATGTGAACGTTATAGTATGCGTAGCAACTGGCGTGGATACACATATGTAGATGAAATGCGTAGTCATGCATTATTGCAACTATCGCAGATTGGATTGCAGTTTAACGAACTGAAAAGTGAAAATCCATTTGCATACTATACAGCGGCAGTTACCAATAGTTTTACTAGAGTGTTAAACCTAGAGAAACGTAATCAAAACATTAGAGATGACTTATTGCAAGAAGCTGGTCAAACTCCAAGTTGGACACGCCAAATCGAACACGAAATGGCAGAACGTGCCAAATGGGACGAAAAAGCTGACAAAGAACGTAAAGAACACGGATTCAACATTTAGATATTGACAAGGTACAGCTATGAAGCTATACTAAGTGAAAGTTTAAACTGAGTGAACGGAAATCCATGACATTCTTTAACCGTGCGGCTTGTTTCACGGATATACATTTCGGAAACAAGAATAACAGCAAACAACACAATCGTGACTGTGTAGAATTTGTTGATTGGTTTGTTGAACAAGCCAAAGAGCAAAATTGCGAAACTTGCATATTCTTAGGAGACTGGCACCATCATCGTGCCAGTGTAAACGTGAGTACACTTAATTATAGTGTGGAAAACGTAGCAAAGCTCAGTAAAGCATTTAAACAAGTTTATATGATTACTGGCAACCATGATTTATATTACAGAGAAAAACGTGACTATAACAGTTTGCCTTATGCAGAACTGTTTGACAATGTACATTTAATAAATGAAAAAACACTAGTACAAGATGAAGTTGCACTTGTTCCTTGGTTAGTTGGTGATGAGTGGACACAAGTAAGCAAGACCAAATGTCGTTATATGTTTGGACACTTTGAACTTCCTTACTTTAAAATGAATGCTATGGTAGAAATGCCAGATCACGGACAACTGAATGCAGAACATTTACAAGGCCCAGAATATGTGTTTAGTGGACACTTTCACAAAAGACAAAGCAAAGGCAATGTACACTATTTAGGATCGCCTTTCCCACATAACTATGCTGATGCTTGGGATGACGAGCGTGGCATGATGGTATTAGAATGGGGTGGCAAACCTAAGTATATAGACTTTGCAGGTCCAAGATATCGAACAGTAAGTTTAAGTAGACTGATTGATGAACCAGATGTAATACTCAACAGCAAAACATACTGTAGAGCTACACTAGACATTGCAATCAGTTATGAAGAAGCAACCTTTATCAAAGAAACATTTAGTCAACAGTATGGCGTAAGAGAGATAACACTTATGCCTACTAAGAAAGAAGAACATGCACAAGACTGGCGAGTAGTAGACGATATTGAAGTTGAAAATGTAGACCAAATAGTGTATAATAGTTTAAATGCTGTAGACAGCGATCTAATAGATAAGAAACTGCTAGTGGACATATATAATAACCTATGATTACAATCAAAGATTTAACAGTTAAAAACTTCATGAGTGTTGGTAACGTTACACAGGCTGTACGTTTTACTGATAACGGACTAACACTTGTACTCGGAAACAATGTAGACTTAGGCGGAGATGGCAGTCGTAATGGTACTGGTAAAACTACTATCATTAATGCACTCAGTTATGCTATCTATGGTAATGCATTAACAAATATACGCAAGGACAATTTGATAAACAAAACCAACGGTAAAAGTATGTTGGTTACACTAGATTTTGTTAAAGATGGCGTTCAATACCGCATTGAACGTGGAAGAAGGCCCAATGTGCTTAAATACTATGTCAACGAACAAAATGTTGACGAAGACGAAGCACAAGGTGAAAATCGTCAAACTCAAACCGATATAGAAAAGTTATTTGGTATGAGTCACGATATGTTCAAACACATTGTTGCATTAAACACATACACAGAACCTTTCCTCAGTATGCGAGCTAACGATCAGCGAGCTATAATTGAGCAACTACTAGGCATTACAATGCTAAGTGAAAAAGCAGAGGTTCTTAAAGAACAACAAAGGTTAACGAGAGATGCAATTAAAGAAGAAGAGTATCGAATTAAGGCTATTGAAGAAGCAAATTCCAGGATTGAGAAAAGTATCAGTGATTTGGAACGCAGGCAGAAAATTTGGTGGGATCAACAAAAAACTACTATCGAAAGCATTCAACAACAAATAAACACACTTGAAAAAATAGATATCCAAACAGAACTTAACAACCACACATTGTTAAGTGATTACCTAGAAAAGAAAAAGCTAAAAGATGAAGCAGAACGTTGGCTATCTAATATACAAGCAGACAATGCTAAACAACAGAAACTTGTTACTAAACTAGACAAAGAGCTTGCACTATTAGAAGATCATAAATGTCATAGTTGCGGACAAGAAATACATGATGCTAAACAAGAAGAAATACTATCTAGTAAAAAAGCATTGCGTAAAGAAGCTAATGAGCAAATAGCAGTGAACTCCTTAGAAGAACAAGAATGGTCAGAAGCTTTGACTTCATTAGGTGAACTAGGCCAAATGCCTGTTACTCATTACAATACAGAAACAGAAGCACATAAACATAATATGGAACTGGAAAATTTGCGTAGTCAAGTTACAAACAAGCAAGGTGAAAGTGACACATATCAAGAGCAAATAGAAAGTTTAAGAGAAACTGGTGTACAAGAAATAACGTGGGATACCATCAATGAACTTAACAATGTAAAAGATCATCAAGAGTTTTTGTATAAATTGTTAACAAACAAAGACAGCTTTATTAGAAAACGTATTATTGAACAGAACTTGCAATATCTAAATAGTAGACTTGCTTATTACTTGACCAAGCTAGGACTTCCACACGAAGTTGCGTTTCAACCAGACCTAACAGTTGAGATTACAGAACTAGGTAGAGATTTAGACTTTGATAATCTAAGTAGAGGTGAACGTAACAGATTGATACTTGGACTTAGCTGGAGTTTTAGAGATGTATTTGAAAGCATGAACACACCTATAAACTTCTTAGCTATTGACGAGTTGATTGATAGTGGAATGGACACTAATGGTGTTGACGGTGCATTGAGTGTACTTAAAAAGATAGAACGTGAACGTAACAAAAACATCTTCTTAATCTCACACAGAGATGAACTAGTAGGTCGTGTAAACACAATACTACAAGTTATTAAAGAAGGTGGGTTTACTACATTCAGTACAGACACGGAGTTTGTAGATGCCAAGTGATTATTCAGATGAACATATTAAACAGATGACAGATCCTAATCACGATCAAAGTGCATTTAAAAAACCTAAGATATTTGAATCACCGGACGGTGGCAAAACAGTATATGAAAGAGAATTTAATTCTCCGCACTCTAGTCGTAAACTTACTACAGGTGAAAAACTTTATGGATATCACCCACAAGAATTATTAACAAAGAAGATATTACCCCCAGACGTATTTTATAAACTTTTTAGATCGGAGAAAATATCGTGAACAAAAAACCAGCTAGTACAATAGACGAGTTTACAATAGATATAGGAAGTACTACACAAACAGAACAAAATATGATTGATAGTTTCAATAACAAAGGTCAAAAAGGAGATGACGATTTTGAAACATGGCTGGTAAACGAAGCTCCTTTTGTCTCAGACGATAACTCTTATACAATCAGTATAGGAGATACAACTTACGACACATGTGCGACTTCATGCACAACTACATTAACTGGACTAAGTCCTACTTTTACAATTAAAAACGATCCGCACTTTGCTAGAACAAAACAAAAAAAGCTACCGCTTGACATATTGCACAAATGGTATCCTGAACAAATGAAAGACAAAGATGATGACGACATTCCTTTTTGATATAGACGGCACACTTACCGATCCTAGACGTACTATTGTTCCTGAGTTTAAACAGTTCATGTTTAACTTTATAAAAAACAATAATTGTGTAGTTGTAACAGGAAGTGATAGACCTAAAACTGTAGAACAAATCGGAGAAGACTTGACTAACAGTTTTGCAAGAGTTTATCACTGTAGCGGTAATCATGTGTTTGAAGGAGATAAAGAAGTATACAAAAGCGATTGGCGTTTATCAGATGCACAAGAAACTTTTTTACAAGCTATCTTACACACGTTTGATTATCCTGAAATGACTGGTAATCATATCGAGCAACGCACAGGAACGGCAAACTTTAGTATAGTAGGCAGAAATGCAAACTGGGATCAACGTGCTAGATATGCTGATTGGGAAAAGTCTAATAGAGGCAGAGATACAGTAGCAATGTATTACAATCAAGAATTCAATGATAGCATTGCTCAGGTAGCTGGACAGACCAGCATAGATATTTTTAAGAAAGGCTGTGACAAGAGTCAAGCTATAAGAGAACATGAAGGTACAACAATTTATTTTGGTGACCATTGTCAACCCGGCGGCAATGATTTTACAGCCGCACAAGCAAGCAAGCATTTTCATCAGATTGACCAAGGCTATAAACAAACTTGGGAAATCTTAAAAAACATGTACTAAACCGGTTGACAAACGTTAAAAAAGATATATATAATTGTTGTAATGAATAACAATGCAATGGACTTATCAAGGCAAAATAGTAGAAGAAATCAGTGAGGAATACATAGGGTTTGTATATCTTATTACCAACCTCACAAACGGCAAAAAGTACATTGGCAAAAAACTGGCAAAATTTAAAGTTACTAAAAAACCCCTCAAAGGCAAGAAAAACAAAAGACGTTCAACTAAAGAAAGTGACTGGAGAACCTATTGGGGAAGCAGTGATCACTTGAATGCAGATGTTGAACAATTAGGCCCAGAAAACTTCACAAGAGAAATACTGTACTACTGCACCAGCAGAGGCGAACTAAGTTACTTAGAAGCCAAAGAACAGTTTGACCGTGAAGTTCTTAAAACTGATGAATACTATAACGGCATTATAAACGTAAGAGTTGGCAGTTCCAAGGCACTTGTAGAATCACTAAACAGACACCAGTCGTAACATACCCTCTTTGTTAAAAGCATTGAGATTGTTCGCAGTAATGCGGGCCGTCGGAACTTGCTCGAGGGAAACAAACCAAAAGAGTGGGCTCTACTGTGCCATTGTAACCCACGGATAGCTCAAAAGTCGGCGTTATGGCTTAGAGTGTTTCTGCGTTTTAAGCAGTATGTAAAGGGGTATAGCAAAACCGCCTCTGCCTAGCAATAGGTTATACTATAACGATGCGAACTGTAGACGGGGTAATGACCGTTTCTTTTTTTTGCACTTGGCTATAACAAGCTAAGTGCGACTGAAAACAAGGTAATAACGTATCATATAAAATATGTTTAAAAAAAATTATCATACGAAATGAAATGAGTATGACGATGAGCTTTAGCTCTTCGAAATTAAAATGTTCTACGATTAGTACCTCTAACTCTATCCATAGATTCTTTAATCTCGTCGTTTTTCTTTTTGATAGAGTTGTAAATTTCTTGTTGCATAGGTATAGGATAGTGTTCTAAATCATCATATCTAAATGCACCTTCAGTATAAAGTACAATTTCCATTAATTGTTCTCTGATACTTGATCTTCTGGCTTCGTATTGTTCGACGAGCTTATTGACTGCTTCTGCATCACGGCAAGTTTGGAGCTGTCTGTGAAAAAAAAACTTGGATTAAATTCTACAGCAGTTTCGAAATGGTTGTCGCAGTTTTCTTCAGGACATGTAAAGTCAAAAGTTTTGGGAATGCCGTTTATATTCATTGCTGTCTGAGCTCTTTGTAGTGCAGTAACAGTTTTTCTATTGCTGTTTGATATCCAATCGATAATGTGTTGTGGATCTGTGACTTCTGTTCCGTCTGGCATTATTACTTTTACAATAGCATCTGCTATTAGTACAATATTTGCCGCCGCGATGTTTTGCATATTTTCACTGTACTGTTCTCTGAGTGATTGATCAATATCGTCATTTTCTCTCATGTTGCCTAGCATTTTAGCAAGTTCACCAGTTTTAATGTTGTTAGCATTAACAGCCGCAAGTGTATTGGACCTAAGTTCTACTATTAAATCATCGATTTCAATTTCTGTTTGTTCTGCTATTAGATGTACTTTTCCCAATACAACTTGCAAATCAACGTCATACATGTTTGTTGTTTCACACTTAGGACATCTTGCTTCTACAGGAAATTTTTTATCATAACTACTAGCTCTGCTGGCTAATAGAATTACATCAGCATCAGGCAAAGACAATTCATATGGATCAACTATATCAGGGCATACACTTTGTATCAGTTCAAAAATAGCTTGTCCGTTATATAAAGCATCTGGAATTGTGAGTAGCAATTCGTCTTTCATACTCATTGGTCTAACACCAATTTCTCCGTCATCGGTGAGTTTAGGTTTGTTCTTTAACCATTTACCTCCGGTTGGTAATCTCACATAGAGATCTTTGTGTCGATAGTAGCCCTGAAGTGGATTTTCCATAAATTTGTCCTATAAATACATTATATGTGTTAATTTTATTTATCACAGTTAAGTGAGTAGTTAATGGCAGTAATCACAATTAATATGGGCGGTAGGCCAATGGCAGTTGATGTTCCAGACTTTGCAATGGAATCAACTCAGCAAGATGTACGCTCGGCTATATCACAGTTAACTGCTCAATTACAAGGATTAAAAGCAAGTAATCAGGGTGTTAGCCAAGGTGAACAAGCTGTTGTTCGTGCAGTAAAAGACCTTGACAGTGATGATAAGTTTAGAAAAAATGCCAATGCTATGGGCAATGCTGTCCAAAAAGGTTATCAAAAAGCAATGTCAAGTGTGCCTAGCATGGCAAAAGGTGCTGGTGATCCTGGTATGATGGCTAACATGTTTAAAGCTGTAGGTGTAGGCACACTGGCTACACAGCTTGGTATGGCGGCTGGTGCGGCACAAGAACTCAGTAAAGTTATGGCTTTTGGCGGTAGTGTTGGACTGAGCTTTAATGGTAATATACAAGAAACTGCTTACTCGCTAGCAGAGATAGGTTTGCGTTTAGATCAATTTGGTGATATCGTTGGAACCAATCTAAGTGCAATGTACGAACTAGGCGGTAGTGTTGACGAAGGAAGTCAACGTTTTATTAAGTTAGTCGAACGTTTTAGAGGTGCTACAGAGTCAATGGGATACTTTGGTATGGCTAGTGATGAAATGGCACAGTTTATGGCTGAAGAATTAGAACTCAGACGTAGAGTAATGGACAGTGACCAATTAAGAATTTTTGCTGAACAACAGCTTGTGGAAGTTATGAACAAAAACTTCACAGAACAAGAAAAGATGGCAAGAATAACAGGGCAAAATGTTAGAGAGAGAATCAGAGCTCAAATGGCGGCAAAAGCTGATGAACGTATGCAATTTGCACAAATGAGTATGACAGAGGATCAAAGGAGAGCAGTTAATGATGTTATGGCGGGATTGTCAACACTTTCGCCTGCATTGCAAGACGCAATGAGAGAATCTATCACAATGGGCTTGTTCAAACCTGGAACTGAATTTATGACCAAAGGCGGTCAAATGGCTCAACGTAGTCCAGAACTAATGCGTATCATACAAGAAGGTATCAAGATGGCCCAAAGCGGCGCTGGTTCTGACGGTGTTAACGATCGAATGTTGGATTTAGCAAAAGCATTCAAAGACAACAAAGCCAATGCTCGAACACTAGCTGAGCTTGGTTTTATAGGTGGTGATGCAATTTCTAAAGAAATTGCGTCAGGCTTTTTAGAAATGAACGAGCTTACAAAAAATTCTACAGCGGCTAGAAAGTCATTAGATGAAGAAGAATTCAAAGCACGTGAAGAATACATACGATCAATGAGGGGCTATAATGCCAAACTAGATGAATTTTATGCCGCTAGTTTAAACAGGGTCATGGATTTTACATTTGCTATGACTGGTAATGATGCTAGTGACTTTGTTAAAAGTATGGATAATCTAGTAAGTGGTATGACAAATATGATGACCAGCGACTATGCAAAAGCCGCCGCAACGGCTTTTGGTGAAGCATTTGGAGAAATGGCATTTCAACCATTTATGAGGACATTTGGTTTAGATCCAAATGAAGACAGAGATGTAATAGATGTATTGAAAGTCACTGGAATGATAGGCGGAGGAATGGGTGCAATTCCGCCTCAATTAGCAAAATTATTACAAGGTCCTGGAAATATTAGAGGAATGTTCAGAGGCGCAGAAGCAGGATTAAAATCCATGTTCCCACAATTTATAGAAAACAAAGGAACTGAAAATGAAACATTCAACTACGATAAGTTCATTGAAGAAGCAACTAAAGTTACAGCAGATCTCACAAATGATACTATAACTAGATTAACGACTAAATTAGCACCATTGATTAAAAATTGATAATGGTTGACAAATCCTATAAATACATTATAATGATAAAAAAGAGATACTCATGAGTTGGAAAAAACACTTTACCGCATACGGAGCTCAAGGTTCCGACAGTATGAAACCTAGTAGTGCTAGCCGTTTTCAAAGCTGGTTACCTGAAGTATATAGTGGTCAACCCAATCGTGTGGAAAGATACACACAGTATGACCAAATGGATATGGACAGCGAGATCAATGCGGCCCTAGACATTATCAGTGAGTTTAGCACACAAGTAGATGAGCATACTGGTGTTCCATTTAAAGTAGAATACAAAGAACAAGCTACTGAAAGTGAAATTAAAATCCTAGAGCAAACACTACAACAATGGTGTAATTTGCAAGACTGGGACAAACGCATATTCCGTATGTTTAGAAACACTATCAAGTACGGCGATCAATTTTTCATTAGAGATCCAGAAACATGGGAACTGTATTATGTCAATCCAGTTGATGTAACTAAAGCAGTTGTAAACGAAGCTAAAGGCAAAAAGCCTGAGCAATACATTGTTAAAAATGTAGATCTAAACATGCAAGAAAAAACTGTTAGTAAGCCTGTACAACATGCACAAACATACGGTACAGTAAACAGTATGATGCGTGGACAGACCATTGACAAAAGTGCATATGGTATGCAACCTGGCAGTTATAGTGGTAACTTAGGACAGATTCAAGAATATACAGTAGACGCTACACATGTTGTTCACCTAGGAATGACAGAAGGTATGGACACAAATTGGCCCTTTGGTAGCAGTATATTAGACCCAATTTTCAAAACATACAAGCAAAAAGAACTGCTTGAAGATAGTATTATCATTTATAGAGTACAACGTGCTCCAGAACGTAGAGTTTTTTATGTTGACGTAGGTAATATGCCTCCCAACAAAGCTATGGGTTTTGTTGAGCGTGTCAAAAACGAAATTCATCAAAAACGCATTCCTAACAAATCAGGTGGTGGTACAACCATTATGGATGCGGCATATAATCCATTAAGCATTATGGAAGATTATTTCTTTGCTCAAACTGCTGAAGGTAGAGGTAGTAAAGTTGAAGTTCTTCCAGGCGGTGAGAACTTAGGTCAAATTGACGACTTGCGTTACTTTACAAATAAAATGTTAAGAGCATTGCGTGTGCCTAGTAGTTATTTGCCAACTGGACCAGATGATGGTAGTGCAACTTTTGTAGACGGTAGAGTAGGTACAGCATTTATTCAAGAATATAGATTTAATCAATACTGTCAAAGACTACAAGCAAGTATTGCTCCTACTATGGATAAAGAATTCAAACTGTTTATGAAAAACAAAGGTTTGAGTATTGATGCTAGCTTATTTGATTTAAAATTTGTTGAACCACAGAGCTTTAGTCAATACAAAGAAATTGAAGTACATGCGGCTAGAGCTAATGTATTCGGTGGACTTGAAGGCGTGCCTTATATGAGTAGACGCTTCTTAATGGAGAAATACTTAGGTCTTACTGAAGATGAAATTCTTAAAAATGAGCGTATGTGGGAAGAAGAAAATGTTGTTGGTACAACACCAGAAGCTGATGCAATGCCAGGATTGGGTAATGTTGGCGTAAGAGGTTTTGATGTTCCAGACGGTAGTGATATTGATATACCAACAGACGCTCCAGAAGAAGGCGGAGACGAAGGTGCAAGCCCAATTAGTGGAGCAGAAGCGGCACCTGCAGGAGATGATAATGCGTAGTACAGACATTTTAAATGAATATTATGACGCTGAAAATGACGATTATAACAACAGAAAAGTAGATGATGTTCGTAAGCAACGACTTACTTTAAAGCATATTAATCGTCTTAGAAAGCAAAGAGAAGTACATAATATTGAACATGCTACTCGCGTAGAAAAGATTAAAAAAATCTACGCAAAACCAGCACAAGGCTAATTTTTTCAGGCAAATTTTACTTATCTTAGATAGATATTCATAAAATACCCATTTTTTAGGGTGTTTTCCAAGCAAAACGTCTTGGTTGTGTAAATATAGATGTAAACCATCTTGGTAAGCCTGTAATTTTTTAAGGAGAATGATATGAGCGAACACAAGGAATCTTTAGTAAAGGTCCTCGAGTATATCGTTAATGATGAACAAGAGAAAGCGGCTGATCTACTTCACAACGTGTTTGTAGAGAAAGCTAAAAATCATTGGTCATCTCTACAAGAGAATGATGAAATTGTAGAAGACGAGATTGCTGATGAAGACCTAGACGAAACTATCGATCTTGACGAAGCTGACGATGATTCTGAGGACGACGAAGTAGAAGAAGCGATTGATGCCTCTGATGCTGAAGAAGATTTCTTAGATGATATTGAAACAGCCGAAGAAGAGATTGACCAAGAAGAAATCATGGACGATGAGGACATGGATGACGGAGATGCAGAAATGGATCTCGCAATGGACATGGAACCAGAAGCAGATGCAGAAGGTGATTCACCTGATGTTGAAGAAGCAATGGATGACGTGGAAGATGCTATTGCTGAACTTAGAGCCGCATTTGCAGAAATGCAAGGTGAAGAGCCAGCAGAAGAAGGCGACGATGACATGGAAGAAGCAGTTGATACTGTAGAAGCTATGGAAGAAGGCGCTACAATGACAGCGGTTAATGTATCACACAGTGACACAGCTGACAAAGCATCACCAGTAGCAGGACAAGCTAAAGCACCTAACGATGCTAAAGCACATCACACACCAGGAGGCGACGAGTCAGGACGACCTGCTCCAGCCGCAAAAGACATGGGTGTTGACGGTCCACAAGAAGCTGGTTCACCGAGCCCTGCTCCAAAAGCCAAGGACGAAAATGTCAAATCAGAAAGTCCAATGAAAGGCGTAAAATAATATGAGTATTTCGCTAAAAGAACATCTTTCTTTTAATCAAGCAAATATTGTTACTGAAACAGTTGATGAAGGTAACGGTAAGAGCTTGTATATGAAGGGTATTTTTATAGAAGGCGATGTACGCAATCAGAACAACCGTATCTACACAAAAGATGAAATTCATAACGCTGTTAAAGCAATTAATGAAAAAATCAAAGGTGGATATAGTGTATTAGGCGAAGCTGATCACCCAGATGACCTGAATATCAATTTAGATCGTGTATCACACATGATCACTGAAATGGATACTGATGGCGCAAATGGGATCGGCAAGCTAAAACTATTACCTACTCCAATGGGAAACATTTGTAAAACCCTTATTGAAAGTGGGTGTCATTTAGGCGTGTCAAGCCGAGGCAGTGGCAATGTTAACGATAACGGCATAGTAAAGGATTTCGAAATCATTACAGTCGATATTGTTGCAAATCCGAGTGCACCTAGTGCTTATCCCGATCCAATCTATGAAAGAATTATGAATCATAGCCGGGGCAATGTATTGATGGATGTCGCTGAAGCAACTAGACACGACAAAGGCGCACAACGTTATCTCCAGGAAGAGGTGACTAACTTTATTAAAAACCTGAGATATAGGAGAGATTAATATGGCTCATGCAATGGATGAACTATTAAACTCAAATACGCTCTCCGAAGAGGTTAGATCTTCGTTATCTGAAGCTTGGGAGACCCAACTAACAGAAGCTCGTGAGTCAATCACAGCTGAACTTAGAGAAGAATTTGCACAGCGTTATGAAAATGACAAAGAGCAAATGGTCGAAGCTATGGATAATATGATCGGTGACGTTATTGGAAAAGAACTCGAAGAGTTCAAGCAAGATAAAGCACAGGTCGCAGAAGATCGTGTTGCTTATCGCAAGCACATGAAGGAACATGCAGTTGTTCTTGATAAGTTTGTGATGGAAACACTTGCGAAGGAAATACAAGAACTTCGCAACGATCGGAATGCTCAAGACGACAACATGACCAAGTTGGAAGGTTTCGTCATGGAGCAACTAACCAAAGAGCTCAATGAGTTTCATGAAGACAAACGCTCACTAGTTGAAGCAAAAGTCAAAATGATCAAAGAAGGCAAAGAGGTTATTAATCAAACTAAGGCAGACTTTATTAAAACAGCCGCAGGCAAAATTGAAGGAATTATGGAAAATACTATCCGTAACGAACTTAATACATTGCGTGAAGATATTCAAACAGCCAAAGAAAATCAATTTGGACGTAAGATATTTGAAACATATGCCGCTGAGTTTATGTCAAGTTACCTCAACGAAGGAACAGAAGTTTCTAAGTTGAACAAGGTAGTTGAAAGTCTACAAAGTGAGATTGAAAGCAAAGACAAAGCCATTGCTGAAAAGGAAGTGATGATAGCAGAAAGTGCAAAAACTGTACGGATTGCTAAAGACACAGCAGAAAGAAAGCAAATTATGCAAGAAATGATGCAACCTTTAAGCAAAGATCACAAAGAAATCATGGGTGCATTGCTTGAAAGTGTAAAAACAGACAAGCTACAGAATGCATTCAACAAGTATCTACCTTCAGTTTTGAAGGAAGACGCTAAAACTACTAAGAAGGTACTAAGTGAATCTAATACAGAAGTCACTGGAAACAAAGCAGAAGCATCAGCATCAGCTGAATCGCAAACAGCTGATATTGTTTACCTTCAAAAATTAGCCGGTATAAGTTAAGGAGACCGAAAATGGCAGACAATTTAATGGAAAATTGGAGCGAAACTAAAGCCGCTCTAACTGACGGTCTTACTGGAACGAAAAAGCAAGTTATGGAAACAACACTTGAGAACACTAAGAGCTACCTCTCAGAGGCGGCAACTAGTGGTGCTACTCAAGCTGGTAACGTTGCGACCCTTAACAAGGTTATCCTTCCAGTGATTAGACGTGTCATGCCAACAGTTATCGCCAACGAGATCGTTGGTGTACAGCCTATGACAGGCCCTGTTGGTCAAATTCATACTCTTAGAGTAAGATATGCAGAAACTTTTGACTCAGCTGTAGCTGGTGATGAGGCACTAAGCCCATTCCAGATTGCAACTGGTTACTCAGGTAATGCAACAACAAACAGAGCAGATGCTACATCAGTACTAGAAGGTACTGGTGGTAAGAAGCTCAGCATTCAAGTATTGAAGCAAACAGTCGAAGCAAAAACCAGAAAGCTATCAGCTCGCTGGACTTTTGAAGCGGCTCAAGATGCACAATCAATGCATGGATTGGACGTAGAAGCAGAAATCATGCAAGCACTAGCCCAAGAGATTACTGCTGAAATCGACCAAGAAATCATTGCTAGCTTGAATTCACTTGCAGGTGCTGCCGCTGATACATACGCACAAGGTAGCGTATCAGGTACAGCTACTTTCGTAGGTGACGAGCATGCCGCTCTTGCAGTTCTTATTAACAAGAATGCAAACACTATCGCCGCAAGAACAAGACGTGGCGCTGGTAACTGGGCAGTTGTTAGCCCAACAGTACTAACAGTACTACAAAGTGCTACAACTTCAGCGTTCGCAAGATCAACTGAAGGCGCTTTTGAAGCACCAACAAATACTAAATTTGTAGGTACTTTGAATGGCACAATGAGAATTTATGTAAACCAGTATGCGGCTAACGATGACGTACTTGTTGGTTACAAAGGTGCAACAGAAACAGACGCCGCGGCGTTCTATTGCCCATACATTCCGTTGATGTCAAGCGGTACAGTACTTGACCCAGGCACATTTGAGCCAGTAGTAAGCTTCATGACACGTTATGGTTATGTAGAGCTTTCAAACCAGGCTAGCTCACTTGGTAACGCGGCTGATTATCTCAGCAAAATCGCAGTTACAAGCGGTCAACTTGCATTTACCTAATAGGTATTTTCAAATATCGGAAACAGGACCTTCGGGTCCTGTTTTTGTTTGTAGTTTCCTAATAAATATGTTTAATAGGAGACAGTTAGATGGCAACAAAATTCAAACAAAATATGGAAGTCACTGGTCGTGTAACAGCAACTCAGTTTCAAGGTGATGGCAGTCTACTTACTGGTATAAGTGGTGCAAACTTTGGTGGTGACATTACAGAAGTTATTGCAGGTGTAGGATTACAAGGCGGTGGCACTTCCGGATCAGTAACATTAGACATTGATGTAGGCATAGGTGCAAATGATATTGTACAACTAGATGGATCAGGCAAACTTCCAGCAGTAGATGGTTCACAGTTAATTAATTTACCTGGCGGAGGTGGCGGTGGAGCATCTAACTTAAACGGTTTAACAGATGTTAGTACAGCAGGCGTAACAACCGGACAAGTACTAAAGTATAATGGTGCAAGTTGGGCACCGGCGGCAGACTCTGTAGCAAGCGGAGGTAGTTTAGGTGATATTACTGTAACTGGTAGTACACTAGCAAGTAGCGGTACAACAATTACACTAGACGATGATGTAACAGTTACTGGTACAATTACTAGTAGTCAAGCAGGCGCTCCTATTATAACTAGTGCTAGTACACTTACACTACAAGCAACCACAAGAACAACTATTGCAAACACTCCTTTGAAACTACACAGTTTTACAACTACAGCAAGAAATGCTTTATCAGCCGCTGATGGAGATATGATTTACAATAGCACAACAAATAAATTTCAAGGCTTTGCAAATGGCTCTTGGGTAGATTTACATTAAGGATAGAACATGGCAGAATTTCATTATCATTTAGGTACACATACTAAAGAACAATATGATGCATTAGATGCTAGTTTGCGTGATGCAGATGATCCAACTTATGTAGCAAGAGAAGTAGAACAAACTGATGACATACTACACAGTAACACAAGAGGTGTGTTTTGGTTAAGTGAAGAAGAAGCGGCAGAATTAGAAAAAGATCCACAAATTGCTTTTATTCACAAAGACCCAGATAGAAATCCAGACGAGTTTCCGCAACCTCCCGAAGATGAATTACATTGTGAGATCACAGATACATATAGATACAATGAACCAGTAAAGCACCATAACAGATTTGCATCTACTTCCGATTTTCCAACAACTCCTACTAGTGCAGATTTGCGTAGATGTGGTTATCAACTGTTGAGAATAACAAGAGAAAATGGACCTAAAGCAAAAAGAGATATTTGGGCAAGCGAAACAGATGTAAATTCTGAAAATATTAAAAAGTATGGAACAGGCAAAGATGTTGATATTGTTTGCATGGACAATGGTACATGGATAGGACATATTGAATTTATTAACAATAGACCAGCAAGTGAGTCACCAACAGACTATGTTGGCGGCAACGTATTACCAGGTAATGGTATTTGTGATTGCTTAGATCTTGTGCTAGATAGTCCTTACTATATTGATCCAGACTGGTTTGATGCCGCTCCTGGAAGTAGATTAGAAACTAGATGGGACGGAACTATTGTTCCAACTGAAGCAGAAGCAAGGCAATGGTGGGGAAGTGTAAACAACAGAAGTGCCGCATTTCAAAGTTACGGAACAGTGGTAGTACAATCCTCATACACAAGACTAAGAGCATTAGGCGATTTTAATACAAACACTTATAGTGGTACACATGGTACTCAGTGTGCTAGTCAGATATACGGCAGAACACATGGTTGGTCTTACAATGCTAACAAATGGGTAATTGATGGGTACAGTGGATATGGATTAGGACTTACAAAAGTATGGGACATTCAAAAAATATTCCATCTTGCAAAGCCAACAAATCCAAAGTACGGAACAAAAGATCCAACTATTAGTTCAAACAGTTGGGGTTATAGAGCAACTCCTAGTAGTTCAGGTTATGGATTTCATAGAACTGGTAGTGCAATATCATACACAACAGATTCTAATAAACCTCAATTTATGCGTTATGTAGGCGACACAGGCGATGGCGGTAGAATGAAAAGTGAATTCTTAGATAACAGTATAGTTACAAGTGCTAAAGAAATGGTAGATGCTGGTGTTATTACAGTTGTTGCATCAGGTAATAGTAATCAAAAACAAACAAAATGGGATCATCCAGACTATGATAACTACTGGCATACCAGTAGTACAGGACATTTTGGTGACGGCGTAGGCATTTATCAATTTGGATATCAGGTTATGCCAACAACAAATAGAGCAGGTTTTCCGCAACATGCAGGATCAACTTGGGGAGATCCTCAAACATTTACAATTAATGTAACTAATAGTGGATCAAGTTATTACAGCATGACTGGTACAGATCGTAATGGTAATGTAAGTGGTGCAAACCCTGTTATAACTATCAACAGAGGAGATACTATTAATTTTGTTGTAAATGCTAACGGGCATCCTTTTTATATCAAGACATCACAAAGTACAGGCACAGGAGATCAAGTGCAGTACCCAACTGCAACTAATCAAGGAACTGACAATGGTACAGTAACTTGGACACCCAGTCAACGTACAGCATCAACTACAGGTGGAATAAACTTTCACTATCAATGCTCAGCACATATTAACATGAATAATTATATACAAGTTAGATCTGGTAACAGAACAAGTCCAGTGATAAATGTAGGTGCATTAGATGATCAGTATGCTAGTAGTACAAAAGAACGTAAAGTGAATTACAGTGATATGGGAAATAATATTGATTTGTTTTCACCAGCTGACGGAAGTGTTGCCGCAACTGTAGGAACTTATGGTACTGATATTCCTAGATACGATGACACTTATGTAAGTAAAACTGGTAATACAAGTTGGAGTGATGGACAATCCGGATCACCTAACTCTAGCAGAGATACTAGATTCAGTGGAACTAGTAGTGCATGTCCTGTAGCGGCAGGTATGATTGGAACTATTTTAGAGTTTAATAGAAACTGGAGTGTATTTGATATTAAGACATGGCTTGGAACACTACAGAATCAAGACACTACAAATGATTTTTATGATGGTGTAGAAGATGCTGGTGCTACAGATTCAGGGCATGGTGACTATAATAAACTACAAGGCGCTACAGCTAGAGTAATATATCAAGGTGGTACATACGGTCATAGTACAAAAGAGATTACTGCAAAAGATGTCACTATAGATGCAGGTGTGAGTATTAGTGGTACTTGGAACATTCAAAGAGATTGACAAATTTAAGAAGTGTGCTACATTAAAGTATGAGTAATCTTAAAGAACTAACATGGGAACATCACAAAAATGCTGAAAGGCAAGACTTTGTGAAAGAACTAATGGGCGGCATCAGTGCCAATCGTTACTGTGATTTCCTACATAATCAACATCCTCAATACAATCTCTTAGAGAACTTTGCAAAATTACACGGACTAACTGATGTAATTATTGCTCCAAAAATACATGCTGATATATTAGAACTAGAAGCACAGCTTACAGATTATAAACCAACGATATATCCTGTAGTCGAAAGTTATTCTAATCATTTGTTATCTATCAAAGATGACCCTAATAAACTTATGGCACACATATATGTACGTCATATGGGAGATTTAAGTGGAGGACAAATGATTGCTAAACGCACTCCTGGTGCAGGAACCATGTATCAGTTTGACGAAGAAGTCAGTGTACTCAAAGATAGAATTCGTACAAAATTAGATGACAGTATGGCAGACGAAGCTAAAATTTGCTTTGACTTTGCTACTGAGCTTTTCCAACAAATGTCGGTCTCAAACAACTAAATATATAAAACAGTTGTGAGAGACATGCATGGCATTAAATTTAGATCATCAAAGAGATAGGATTACCACCCAGAGTGGTACATTAAACATTAATACCAACGGGAGTATTAAGATACCTGTTGGTAATACAGCTCAACGACCTCAAGGTGCGGCAGTTGCAACAGGTCAACTTAGATTTAATACACAACTTAATAGATTCGAAGGTTACAACGGCTCAGCCTGGCAAAACATTGGCGGCGTAACTGATGCTGACCAAGATACGTTTATTGAAGTAGATAATCCTCTAGACAATGACACTATTAAATTCTTCACAGTTAATACAGAACGTGCAAGCATAGATGATACTGGTAAATTTACCGTTGAAGGTGATGCTGAGATTAAAGGTAATGTTAGTATTGGTGGCAATATTACTATTGGTGATGCTGATACAGATAACATCAATATCAATGCAGAGTTCAATAACAGTCTTATACCAAACGGAGATGATACTTTTAGTTTAGGTGTTACTGGTAAAGCATGGAAAAATTTATTTCTTAGTGGCACTATAGATGCTAGTACAAGTACACAATCTTTTATTCTGCCTCAAGGTACAGATGCTGAAAGACCTGGTACTGCACAAACAGGTATGTTACGTTTTAGCACAACAACTAACAAAGCAGAAGTATATAATGGTACAGCTTGGGTAGAAGTAGGCACAACACCTCCTGTAACAGAAGCATTTAAAACTATCGCAGTTAATGGGCAAAACGATATTATTGCTGACATAGCTGAAGATACACTTACATTTGTTGCTGGTAGCGGAGTTACACTCACAACTGACAATGCTACTGGATCACTTACTATTGATGCTCCTGAACAAAACTTGTTTAACACTGTAAAAGTAAGTGGACAACCAGACATTACAGCAACTAGTACAACTGATGATATAACATTTGTTGGCGGTACTGGTATCCAAATTACAACCAACAACACTACCAATGAAATTACAGTACAAACAGTAGGCGGTGGTGGTGGAACTG
>Ga0315315_10001453_pt1 | contig 21686 bp, 15 predicted proteins | sample M140m3416metaG_FD_203699 | JGI IMG/M metagenome (GOLD analysis project Ga0315315, IMG submission 203699) | Ammonia-oxidizing marine archaeal communities from Monterey Bay, California, United States - M1 40m 3416 | ecosystem: Environmental > Aquatic > Marine > Intertidal zone | place: USA...
CCATATTGTATGATATATATCATGTGATATCACTTATTAGCGGAATTATGTGTCTAGTATGTGCAAACCGCAGTGGAACGGCCGGTCGACGATACAAGCGACGGTTGAAACTTTCTATATTAGGAAGCCACGTCTCAGAGACTGTCGATACACACTCACGTCGACGTGAACATAGTCGTGAATACATCGCTAGCTTTCACACACGAGTAAAAGTCTTCGCGCAAGAATATGGACGCAAACTGTGCTCTCGGCGTCGAATCTTCCTTGGCGTCCGGACTTCGACGAAAATCGCTTCTTAGCAGAGTTCAACGCCCTCGCCCCGCGCTCCAGCGACCGAAAATGCTTCCACGCGGCTCGTCTCAAGAATATGCCAGCACTATAGGACACCATTCGCACGACAAAGGACTTTCAGCGTTCATTAGGTTTACGCGACCGCACACAATTCTTGGAACAACGGTGCGACTCGTGCAGTCAACTTCCTTGGCAAGTGTTTCACCGTGAGTAGATCAGCGTGTGCTCAATGACATTCGTGGGGGCGGTTAAGTCGAATTTGATGCATGTTTTGAGTGTACTCGGACAGGTTTGTGTAACTTCCACGGAACTAGGTCAGCGGAATATATAATAGTTTGCAAGGCACTAGTTCCAGCGCTACTGATGAACATCGCCATCGTTGGCCTCAACCAGGTGTATGACAAGAGAATTGATATGGTGAAGCAGTGCAACCTACAGTGTCTATCGTCATTACCATGAAGCGAACTTAGGTGAATAAACCATATTTACCACTAGCAAGTGGTGAATTCAGCTCAAACAGGGCACTTCTTTTGATTTCTTTCACGTCAGCAGGCTCTATGATCTGGGGTATTTCACGCACTGTCCACTGTAAACGTACGCTGACACATCACAGGGGCAATGTGCAGATCAAATGCATTGATGTTAACGCTGATAGTGAGGTAATATTTTCAAGCCTGAGTATCTGCCACAACGCTCACTTCGGAAAGCCTATTGCTTGGCGTACTATACTCCGTCGACTATAAATTATTGAGGTGGAAGGTATTTCGCTTTTGAGCGTGCATTAGCTGTTTTGAACTTGCTGGCGTTTTAGAAGTTCCCTGTTTTGGCGGCCACGTGTATCATACTTGTGCGCGCTTTCACTGTGCATATTGGCTTTTTCTTGCATGCTAGGTAGTAACGAGTATAACGCATTTGCGTCAGCACTAACGATTATACTCAGTGTTCCAGCGATTGAATCGAACTCATTATCGACGATATCGATAATTGTGCTCATCATGAGTGTATACTCAGTCGTCATATCACTTTTTAAGGTTTGAAATATCTCGTCCTCCCGTTGTTTTCTGCTTATATACGCTCACTGCAGGATTTACCTGATACTTCTGGTGATTCCCTGTATGGGATCAACACTATCGGCGTTCGTTTTGGGGTAAGTTGTTCGTATAATTTTGGCTCGTGTCACTGAATCGATACGTTGAAAGGTCACCGATACGTTCCGTTTTTGTATAGGGCTCCTTGCATTTGCGCAAATCTGGTACGTTGATATTTTGGGGGATATTTCTTATGACTCAGAGTGCGTCTTCATCTAAATTCAGCGGAATCGCCGCTGGTGCCCACTGTATCTCTACTGTCGGCTCGAAGATAATGGTAAACTTCTTACGAATAGCGTAGCAATCATTGAGTAATTGAAACTCAATTTTCAGGTTCTTGGGCACGTCGCTACTCTCGTGGTCTTGCTTCTGAAAGCGAAGCGAGTTGATATGCTTTCTTCAGCCTCGCTACATGCATATTACATGTCTATTTGGAGGGTATGTCGATGAACTTACACATCTTCGTGCTTTTCATGCGTTTCAACAGCTATTCTACTTCGAATATTTCCTCCTCGCTTTTTTTGCCGTGCCATAAGTTGAATGTAAATTTGGCCAGACGAGGCAACGTGTGTCGAGCCGCGCGCTTCAAGTAGCCGCACTAGAAAATTGTTTGATGTTATCATACACGTGTCGTTCGTTGCTTTCGTACAAGTCCAGGATCTCGTTGCTTATTTTCTCAGACACATCCACATCCATGTCGAGTGCAGAGCACCAGTCTTTAGGTAGGCTCAGCTTTGTTCCCATAAACTTGGTTGCTGAGCAGCGGGTTAGTTTCGTAATGTTAACAACTGAACCAACTATACCGAGATATATTACGGCGTATGCACATGCTTTCGCAGAATGATGCAGACAAACGGTTGTCCTCAAACTACTCAAAGTTGAAACTGGTTTACAACTCACGCACACAAATGATTTTACCTATCGTTTGCAAAATTCCACGCAATTTGAGCCAGTTCTTTCGTGCAGTCTTCGGAAATATACTGGTAGCTTTGCATCTGCTTCACAGTACTCAATAAGTATTTGTATGGGTGCTCTATATTGAAATCAAAAGCCAACGTATGAAGCAAGCGCCGCTCAGCTCGTAATATCAGCTCCTTCTGCTCTTGAACGAAATTCTACACAACGTTAGCCTTTTGCGGAGAGAGAGCCTATTGTACTTACCGTCTCTTGCATAAGCTGGGAAGCTTTATCAGTCACATCGTTTTCGTACTTCACTATGGTAGAGATCTTCAACAAATCGCTGAGAGACTTTGGTGTTTCTTCTACTTTTCCAGCTAAGAAGATACAAGCAGCAGCGACCGTCTTTGGTATTTTAATGTTAATAAAACGACATGAATTTAAAAAAAACGCACATGCAAGTCGGCGCTGCTCGAGTCCACAGAGTGTCTCGAGTAGAAACGGTGACAGAACACAATTGCGGTCGCGATCGTAAGTTGTGGACTGTAGTTGTAAGAAAAAGTCAATACATGGATCGAACAGCGTACACTTTCAAACGCATGCCAACGTCTTTGAGAAACTCACAATACTTCCACCGCAACGTTCGCTCTCCGTTTGCACGCATGGTTCCTGAACGACTTCCGGTTATCTGGAGCACAGCACGGCGAAATGTCTTAGTAACTCCAGTGTAAGATGTTCTACGCCACAGCCACTTCGACAATTTCCGCGCGCGACGCAAACACGCATGCAACCGCGAAGTTTGTGCGAGTAACTCCGTCCTGCGGCCCGAGATGGAGGTGCGATTGACACTGTCCGACGCCTCCTTCTCGGCACCGTGACATAAGAAAAAAACGAAAAGCCGCCAATGCTTAAATATAGCAGAAATAATATTTCTGCTCGCGGAATGATATCGTGTACTGTGTGCATTATACGCGCACACCGATCCCGAATCACAAGAACTGACGAGCACGCTCACGGTCGAGTCTGATGACATTTTCTCCTCACGAGTGCACTGCAAAGTGTTCCCGAGAAGAAGGCTCGCCCTACACATGCGATTCAATGCTAAAAGTCGTGCGTCTCCAGCAGATCAGAGTGATCGTATGAGTTCTCAAATGATGGCCTCCGGAGGCGAAACGACTGCATCAAGCGATAGTTCCGAAGGGGAGGAAGAGCAAACATGGATATCGTGGTTCTGCCGCCTTAAAGGAAATGAATTCTACTGCGAAGTTGACGAGGATTTCATTCAGGATGATTTTAACTTGAGTGGCCTGTCGAGCACAGTGCCGTATTTCGATTACGCCCTTGACGTGATATTAGACGTGGAAACGAGAGAACCTCTCAGTGAACAACAACACGAGCTCATCGAGTCAGCAGCCGAGATGCTCTATGGTCTGATACATGCGCGATACATCCTCACAGGTAGAGGCATGCTGGCAATGTTGGAGAAATACAAACAAGGTCATTTTGGTCGCTGCCCACGATCCTTGTGTAACAACCAAATGTGTTTGCCCACGGGCAATTCTGATGTGTTTCGAACAGCAACTGTGAAGATATTTTGTCCAAGATGCCAGGTACACTATTGAATTGACGACATACAACATTAGGAATAACCGCGTTTAGGATATTTATTTCCCCAGAAGTAAGTACCAGGGAAATGTTGATGGGGCATACTTCGGGACTACTTTCCCGCACTTGTTCCTGATGACGTACACACATTTGAAGCCGGAAACGTCGTGCCCGCGGTATACTCCCCGTGTTTTTGGTTTCAGGGTGCGTCGATTACGTAAGAACAATGATATGACATTAAAACGTAGTCTCACAGATTCGTCACGAAAAGTAATTCAAAGGAAAGACGTGAAATTGGACGAATATGCGTACAGACTTGACAAACTTTCACGTCATGTCTGCGTAGTTGGTCCGCCTCACCCATGCGGGTATTGTGGGAACTAGACAAATTATTTGTTGACGGTGTTTGTAGGCACTCGACAATGCATCGTTTATGACTGAGCCACTATCGCACGCTTTTCTATGAACAAACACAAAAACTTAGGGGCACACGGTATGACCTCAGCGAGTTTTGATCAGTGCGTCGACAACAGTCGGATCAGCAAGGGTGCTCGTATCACCCAAGTTGCTCAGATCATTGTTGGCAATCTTACGCAGTATCCTGCGCATAATTTTACCACTACGTGTTTTTGGTAAGCCAGGAGCCCAGTGTATGACATCTGGAGCTGCAAACGGGCCAATAACAGCACGTACGCAAGCCACAAGCTCCTTTCGTAGTGAGTCGTGACACTCCACTTCGGGTACAATTGTGACAAATGCATAGATGGCTTGGCCCTTGATCTCATGCTCGATGCCCACAACCGCAGCTTCCGTGCACGCCGAGTGAGAAACAAGAGCGCTCTCTACTTCAGCAGAACCTATGCGATGGCCAGAAACGTTGATAACGTCATCCACTCTACCGGTTATCCAGTAGTAACCATCGTTGTCTCTCCGTGCCCCGTCACCGCTTACGTAGTAACCTTCAAATGGCTTGAAATATGTTGTCTCGTATCGAGAATGGTCACCATAGATAGTGCGCATTATTGATGGCCACGTACGCTTGAAACACAGAAGTCCTTCAGCTTCACCATGTAATTCCTCGCCAGAAACGCTCAGAATGGCGGGTTCGATTCCAAAGAAAGGCAACGCGGCACAACCGGGCTTTTCCTTGAAAATGCCCGGGAGTGGTGTCAAAAGGTGTCCGCCTGTTTCGGTCTGCCACCAGGTATCGACGATGGGACAGCGACCATCCCCGACAACATCATGATACCAGCGCCAAGCCTCAGGATTGATTGGTTCTCCAACCGAACCCAATATTCTAAGCGAACGGCGAGAATACTTTTTCACATGATCATCACCCTCACGCTGCAAAGAGCGAAGCAATGTCGGAGCAGTGTAGAACACTTCAACACTGTATTTGTCGACAATACTCCAGCACCGTCCATAGTCAGGATAATTTGGTATTCCTTCGAACACCAAGGACGTTGCACCGTTTAGAAGAGGACCGTATGTCAAATATGTATGACCAGTGATCCAACCACAGTCGGCTGTGCACCAAAACATATCACCAGGTGCTATGTCAAAGACATACTTTGTGGTGATCGCAGCATAGATCATGTAGCCGCCTGTACAGTGTACAACACCCTTTGGTTTTCCTGTAGAACCAGACGTGTACAGCATGAAAAGTGGAGCCTCTGAGTCCACCCAACATGTTTCGCATTCACTAGAAAATCTTGTCAGGGTCTCGCTCCAAATCTCATCCCTTTCAGCGACGAGGTTTGTTGAAACGTGAGGGAGTCGTTTATTTTCAACGCACAAGCAGTGCTTGACATTGAATCCTTGCGCGATACATGTCTGCAACGCCTGATCAACAATTGTTTTGAGATGCAGACACTTGTTCCCGCGCATAACTGCATTGCAAGTAAGCACAACCGTCGCATGACTATCAAGGATGCGTTGGGAGAGTGACTCAGCTGAGAAGCCAGCAAAAACAACAGAATGAACAGCACCAATCCGTGCACACGCCAACATAGAAATTGGTAATTCAAGAAGCATGGGTAGATATATCACCACTCGATCGCCCTGTTGAATCCCTATACTCTTGAGCCAATTCGCTAATTTATTCACTTCCTTCTGTAGTTCGTTGTAGCTGAGTTTGGCATCCTCACCGGGAGAGTTCCCTTCCCAGACGAAAGCTGTGTTCTCACCTAAACCTTTGCTTATATTCGCTTCGATGCAATTCCATGCCACGTTGGTGCGTCCACCTTGGAACCAAGTGTGATCTATCGTACCCTTGGTCACATCAAAGTTGCCGGTGAACACGGAGTCGTTCTTCCAAGGAGTATCCCAAACGAAGTTTTCTGCAATTTTTCTCCAGAACTCGTTCGGACACTCGAGCGACGTACGGTAAAGCTCCTTGTATTCATCGAATGACTTCACGCCCACTTTTGGCGTAAACATGCCAGTAGTGCTGCCTAATTTCTCACACGACATGATCAGCGACGCGAACTGCGCCGCTCGACGCGACGCCGCGGCGCCCCTCCGCCGCGCGTCGAGTCTAAATTTTCACGCCTCTGTACATGGGCTCAAAACGCCCACAATGCGCACATTTACGACCGCGCGACACCGCCGCGCGACACCGCGCGCGCCCGCGTCCGCGCGCGCGCGCGTCGTCCGCGCCGTCCGCGCCGTCCGCGACGCCGATCGATGTCGACCTCGACCGCGACCGCGACGACGACGACGACGGCGACGCCGTCGCGCGCGCGCGCGCGCGGACGCGGCGCCGTCGCGCGCGCGTCGTCGTCGTCGTCCGCGTCGTCGTCCGCGCGCGCGCGCGACGCGGACGACGCGCGGCGCGCGCGCGCGCGCGGGCGCGTGCACGTCATCTGCGGACCGATGTTCGCGGGCAAGACGACGCACCTGATGCGATGCGTCGAGCGCGAGCGCGCGCGCGGACGGACGGTGTTCGTGATCAAATCCGAGCTCGACGTCGAGCGGTTCGGCGAGGACGCGCGCGACGCGCTGATCGCGCACGACGGGAAGCGCGTGCGGTTCGACGCGAGCGACGACGGCGGAAGGGTGCGCGCGGTGCGGACGCTGGACGCGGCGGGACTGGGCGCGGACGCGGCGGCGTGCGACGCGGCGGACGTCGTCGCGGTGGACGAGGCGCAATTCATGGGAGACTTGGCGCCGTTCGCGCGACGGTGCGCGGAGGAGCTGGGACAGACGGTGTACGTGTGCGGGTTGGACGGGGATTACAGGCGGGAGAGGTTCGGGGGGGTGTTGGATTTGATTCCGCTGTGCGACACGGTGACGCGATTGAGAGGGACGTGCGCGGAGTGCGGAGACGAGAGTTTATTCAGTCGACGCGTCGAGGCGAGCGAGGACGTGGTGCGCGTGGGAGGGAGGGATAAGTACGCGCCCGTGTGTCGAGCGTGTTACGTCGCGGCGTCGACGCGGGAGAGAGGGTCGGCGTCGGCGCGGTGAACGGGACGCGTGTAATCGATAAATCGTACCGGTGGCTATTCACGTTTCGCTAATCGTATCGTTTCTTCGTTCGTCGCCTCGCTCGAGGCGCGCGCGCGTCCTAAAATTTTAATCGTTTCTTCGACGCCGGTTTCGCCGCCTTTTGCGCGGAGTTGACGGCGCGCTTTTTCGACGTCGTCACGCCCGCGGAGCGCAAGCCCGGCAGCGAGGCGTCTTCGTCGTTTTCGTCCTGGTCGTCGTCTTCGTCTTCCTCTTCGTCGTCGTCGTCGTCCACCACGACGGCTGCGCGACGTCGACGTCGGCTCGCTGGAGTCCCCGGAGTCGCCTCGGCGTCGGCGTCGGCGTCGGCCTGCGTCTTCGTCGCGCGCTTCCGGCCTCGCTTCGTCGCCGTTTCTTTGAACATGTCTTCGGCGAAATCGCTCGCGTCGCGAGTCATGAGATCGCGGAACGTGTCGACCGCGCGCCGAGCCGAGCCGTAGGATTGTCCAGCGGTTGCGTCGACAATACCGGTCTCAAATTTCACGGTATCGTCGAATTTCACGACTTCTGCGTTTCTCGTCGCCTCCGTGGGGACGTACGACGCCACGCGAGCGTCGGACAACTCGTACGCCTTCTTGACGTGAGATTTGAGCAACAAAACGACGCTCAGCGCACACGCGAGTTCGACGTCGCTCTTGAATTCGTTATCTGGCACCGCATCGTCCGCCTTGGCCGCCGACGCTTCCACGCCCTTCGTGAGCTGTTCGAGCAACAAGCCGCCCTTGAGCGATATGACGCGATTGAGCTGAAAGACGACGTAGAGAGTCTCATCCACTGATGTGAACGGAAGCTCGGTGACGACGCTCGCTAGGAATCGCAAGAATAGCGCATCGGACGATCCGCTCGTGGTTTCAAACCGACGCAAAAGAGTGTTCAAGAACGCGTTTCGGGACGTTCTAGACGAGTTCACCAAGCTGTAGACAAACGCGAAACCGTCCGAGGCGTCGGCGATTTTCTTTTGCCCGCTTTCGCTTCTTCTAGCCGCCGTTTCCAGACGCTTCTTGAAAGAGTACGCAAGCTCGACGCCGTGAGTGAGCTGATGCTCAAAAAAGTCACCGTGTCGTTGAACTTGCGCCTTCAGGAGCTTACGCGCGAGACGCTTAACGCTCGGCACTGGGTCGATTTGTAGCGCGATGAGCGTGGGGAACGCGCTTGCCGGGTGAACCAAGCCTTGACGAAGGACCACCTCGACTAAATGCAAGCCTTTCAACCGCACGCTGTACGCGGAGTCGACGCAAAGCGCTAAAACATCTGTCCAATATCGTTGCGCGATACCGCCGGCGATAGAACGATCACTCTGGCCGTTGACGACTTGCAATTTTTCCGCGTCTCGCGAGCGCTTTTGCGCCGACTTGAGCACCGAAGCCTTAGTGGAAGCGTTGACTTCATTGGCCGCCGCCGATCCACTCGTCGCAGTCATACGAAATTCTTCCTCTCGAATGAGCTCGCTGAGATTCGTCAGCGCCTGCTCCTTCAAGCCACGCTCGGCGCTGGATGCCAACGCGGCTCGCATGATGGAATCAAAGCTTCCTTTGCCGAAACCGCCGTCGCGATTAAACATGAGTTCTGGTCGAGCGACGAACAAGTCTCCGCACGCCCCGAGCGCTCCACGAGTGAGATCGTACTCTTCTGCAGGCTGAGACTCCAGGGTCTTGCGGAAGACTCGAAGAAGATCCTGAATCGAGATATCGCATTCACCATTTTCGACGGCCGCGTCCACGACGTCGGCTCCAAATCGCGCAATATTACCCAATACGTACAGCGAACGCGCGCAGTGCGATTTGTTCTGAACGCTCAACGCTTCATCACTAGATATGGATTCGATGACGATGGCAACGAATCGTTTCAGCATAGACATCGTTCCACTATCCTTACCGCCGCGAGTCTCCGCCACGGCGCACAACGTCTTACACGCGTAATAAATGACAGCTTTGTCGTGATGGCGGAGTAAGAGGATGCGCAAGTCTCGTTCGATCTCTTTCGCAATCGGCGCTGGAAGACGACCAGCGTGTTTCGCAACAATATGCACGACGGACATGCAGCACTGGAGCTTCTCACCGACGAAAGGCGCGTCGTCGTCGACCCGCTTCAGATACGGCTGGAGCGCCACGGCGAAATACGATGGGTCGCGTTTCGGAAGGCAGAGACACGGATCGACGACGGTCAGAATGTGGAGACCGAGTGCGTACTTGACGCTCATCGGCACCGACTTCGACGTGCCCGGCTCGTCTTTCACGACCACGCCATTGTGTGCTCCGTTCGATTTGACTCGTTCACCGTTTGGCGCGCGACTTTGCTCGTCGGATTCGCTCTCGATGAGCGCGTGCAACACCTGCACCGATAAACGCTTCGCTACCTTTCGCATACCGCGAACATTGACCCATGCATCAACCTTCTCGTCTTCGCTCGGATACAGCACCGCGCTGATGATCGCAACGACCGGAAACGTGGGCAGTAAAGGAAGCTTTTGTTTGCCGCTTCGGGAAACGAGTCGGTAGACGCCCCAAGCGACGGAGACCATTTGCCGCGCGCGAATCGCGATTGGATCATTATCCTCGATACCATCATGCCCAACGGTGGCTAAGTGCGCCGTAGATGCGTCTTCGTCATCACTGCCATTGTTTCCGTCCCCATCATCTTCGTCGTCATCGTGTTCATCGTCGGCTTCGTCTTCCAATGCAACCGGTGAAAACCAAAGCTCGCGAAAAATCTTCACAACGTGCGAACGGATCGTTTCTTCTTCATCCAGTATGCGAAACGCCAACACTTGCATCGCCTTATCCGCTTTAGTAAAGTCAGGATTACGCAGGCATTCTTGCAGGGTGGAAACCACGCGCTTGCGCACAGATACACCGACGTCGGATACGCGGTCTTCAATCAAGTCGTAGTACTTTTCGGCAAGACTGACGTTTCGCACCATCTGTCTGCCGATGACATCCACCACGGCGGCTCGCACGGACGATCCCGTATCTTTCAATCGGATTTTCAGCGCGCGAACGATATCCGGAGACTCTAACAGTTTCGGGTCTTCGTTCACGATACCACCGATTGCTCTTGTCGCTGATGTGCGCACCAAGACGCTCGCGTCATCGAGCATAGCCGTCACGCGCTGCACGAGCACGTCGAGCTGTCTTGCCAACGGTCGTCGAGCGTTGAGTTGAAGACACAAAGACTTGGCGAGCTCGCGCGGAAGTCCAGCCAGCGAGCCATTTGTAGCCTTTTTCGCAGTGTCCGCGACTCGCACCATGCTAGCGTGCAGAGCTGCGTACATCGCCCGCGAACCGCCAGCGACGACTTCTTGACGAAAACCGACGCCCGCGCGCTCAGCGTCCCGCGCAAACTGACACAAATGGTACGATACTGCGGAAGTGTTGAGCGTCACACGCGAATGAGACGCCGTATCGTCCGACATCCTCGCGCCTTCACGCGGTGCTGCGCCATTTTCGTCGTCTTCATCCGCGTCGTCGTCGCGAGTAAACGTCGTTGAAGACGGGCCTCGATTGTTCTCTGCCAAATAGCGCGCGATAATCGATTCCATCGCAAAAATATCCGCACTCGCCTCGTCGGCCTGCACCAACGCACTTTCCGTTTGCGCGTCGACTCGAGTTCGAACGCGCGCTGCGTCTTGATGAGCAAACATGACCGCTTTTTCGTGCAGCGTCTCGGCGTTTGACGTAAATTCTAAATCCTCCGCGCGTGGCAACTCGCGCCAGAACGCATCCTCCTCTACTGCTTTCGAGTCAGCGCGAAGTTTTGATGCGATTTGACCAAGGAAATCGAGCGCAATCTCGCGAATCTTGGAGTCTTTGCACTGCAGACCGGCAGACCCGAGCAGGTTCCCGGCGAGATTGAGCACAAGCAAGTTTGCCACGGGCCATTCGGGAAGGTTTCTGCATGTGAGCGCGTCCACGAGAGCGTTGTGGATCACCGCGCGTATCTGACGCTCGTGTTCCGCCGCTTTCACCTTCGGCCACCTCGTCAGCAAATCTTTCCAAAAGTAGTTCGTCCAGTAAAACGCCGATCCAAACGCACGCGCGTGCACGTCTGTCGTCATTTCACCTTCTTTATCCGCCTTGGGCATTGTCGCTTCGTCGTCGGAAAATTCCACCGTGGCTTGCAAACACTGCATCAACAGAGCGAGCAAGACTTGGATTTGCACTGAGTCTTCGCCTGGGACGTTAAAACATCGCACGCTACGCCCCTCAGTCGGAAGTTTCATGAGAGACGACAGAATATTGTCCACGACGAAGCCTCTGTGCTCAGAGTATTGCGTAAAAATGCTCGACACGAGTTCGACGGACTTGAGTTGCACAAAGCTCACGTCCTCAATTTCGAACGCCGAGAACGCCAAAGACGTCAGCTGCAGTACCGTCGCATCTGGAAGTGCGAGGAGGGAAATCAAATTGGCCAAGTGCGTGAAAATGACGCCTATTTTCGCCCCCAACATTTTTGCTACCTTGTATCCCCCGCTGCCTGATTTCTTCGACGATGAGGGCGGCGGCGGCGCCGAGACGCCCTTACTCTTGCTGGCCGGTGTCTTCTTTTTCCCATCTTGCTCGACGTCATCTCCGTCTTCGTCACTGCCGCGATGAACGTTCCACATGCCGGCATCGTAAAAGACGAAGACATTCCGCACCAAGTGTTGCCTCGCGCACTCGATCATCTCGTCGATGCCTTCCTCGCGATAAATCTCCTTCGGCATGTCCGTCGCCGCCAATATGACAAAGTACGCCCCGATAGCTTCCAACGATTTCAACACACGCTGTGCGTCGGCACCTCTGTACTGCGCGTTCGCGGCGATCAACGTTTCGTTCGCGCTCTTTGCGACTCGTTCCAACATTGACAGCGTCTTGACTAAATCTCGTTTCCCGACGCCCTTCAACAACCCGCGTTCTCGCAACAATTCACATCTCGAGCTAAAGTCGCGAAGTTCGCTCAGCATCACGGCGCCAGATGCGTCGTCCATGTCGTCGCCAGCGCTCGCGTCTTCATCATCCAATTCAATCCTGTCGCACAAATCTTCCGCCGCGCGCACAAAGTCTGCCACCAGCGCCTCGCCGTCTATCGACGTCACCAACTCCGTCGTCGTCATGACACTCTGCGGCGCCGCGATCGCACGCGCGACTTCTCCACCCCTCGATCGCCCGACGTCATCCCCTCCATCCTCCATCGCGTCCGCGCTACCCTGAATCATCCCCGTCGACGCGTTCGTCGCCGCCGCGGGCAGCGTCGCGTTCGCTCGAACCGTCACGCACGCCTCGTCTCCCATCGCCTCCACGATCTTCGCCGTCATCGGGCAGTGCACCGCGTCTGTTTTCGCATATTTTCGTTTCGCTCGCATCAGCGTCGTCGACCTATCGCATCGTCGTTTCGCGCGTCGTCCGTCCGTCAGTCGCTCGCTCGCTCGCTCGCTCGCCTCGCCTCGCCTCGCCAATCGCATCCGTCCCCCTTCCGTCATCGCGCGCGCCTCGCTTCGCTCGACGCACAGGTACGACACATCACACGTCTCCAGCAGCGCGCCGATCGCTCGCGCGAGCGCCACGGAGCCCTCATCGTCGCCTTCGAGCGTCGCATCCGTCGACCATCGCTCGCCATCGCGTTCGACGTCGTCGGACGCCGCGAGCGCGACGTGCGAGGCGTCGACGCTCGGCAGCGCGCCGCAGACCGCGAGGTGATGTTCACCCGGACCGATCGCGGTGAACCGCGGGTGCGTCGCGCGCGCGGTACCCATGGCGTCGCGGTGTGACGATCGCGGGTGGTTTGAACTCGAGTTTTGGCGGGAAGCCGACGCCGACGCCGACGAGCGACGATTCGATTACACAATTCTGCTAACGCTTGCGCTTCTTCTTCTTGGAAGAGGGCCAGAGAACGACGAAACCGCGACCCGGGACGTGATCGAGCGGGTGGAACGCGCCGGATTTGCGCTGGGCGGGATTCTTGCTCTTGGCGTCGTAACCGCGCACGGGGACGTAACACTTGCGAGCGAAGAGACGACGCTCGAGGTCGTCGGAGGACGCGCGCGCGGACGCGGACGCGGGCGCGGGCGCGGACGCGGTGAAAGCGTCGTGGGTCATAACCGGAGCCAAACCCTCGAGCGCGGCGATCGGGTTGACGTCCACGGAGGTGCCGAGGAAGATTTCTTCGGGCTCGGTCGACGGCGGAAGGTCGCCGCCCCACGCGCGCACCTCGTCTTGCGTCATGAACCAACAGCACTCGATCATCATCGATTTATCGTCGTCCTCGAAGCATCGCTGGATTTGAGCCAAGTACATGTTCTCCGTCGTGCGCTCGGGGAGGCAGTAGACGCAGTCGCCGTTTCTGAACTCGACGCCCTCGCGACGGAAGCCTTCGTAAAACGTTCTATCGCGCCTGACGCCATCCTTCTTCCCTTCGCCGATCCAACTCACGAGCGCCAAGTGATTCCCAGCCTTTTCGTTCGCTAAATCCTTTCGTCTCTTCTTCACCACCGTCGTCGCCGCCGCCGTCTTGCCGCCCGCGCCCTCGGCGGTTGACTTCGCCTTGGCCTCCGCGCGCGCCCTCTCCTTCTCCGCCAACTCCGCCAACGGATTCGCCGTCCGCGGCGCCCGTCGCTTTTCCGGCGACGCCGCCGCTTCCCCGAACACCTTCTCCCTCGGCGCCTCGTCCGCGCCCTGCGTCTCCCGACACATCCGCAGCACCTCCCGCACGCTCGCGTGCGGCGCGCGTCGCCGCCGTTCCTTCCCCTTCCGCGCCTCCCCCCCCGTCCCCAACCACGACCTCGGCGGCCTGTACTCGCGCCCAGGGAAATCAAATATCGTCTCTCGCATCTCCTCTCGCGTCGCCGTCCCCCCCGACGCGTCCTCCGCGTCCGTCCGCTTCGTCCCGCTCGCGCTCGTCCTCGTCGTCCACCCCCCGTTCCCGTCCCTCCCCGCCGCCGCTCGCATCGCCTCGTACGCGCTCCGCTCGCGCGCGTGATCGACGTCGCCCTCCATCAGCGACTTCCGCGCGCGCTCGCACGTCATCTTCGTCAGCGCGTCCGCGACCTCGCGCGCGGTGACGCCGTCGCTGCCGCTCAGGATGCATCGCGCGGCGACGGACAGGATCGTCTCCGTCGCGCGCGGCGGCACGTCGAGCGGCGTCGGCGGCGCGCCGCGATCGTTCGCATCGCGTCGCATCGCGTATGGCGATCGCGCGCGCGGCGTCGCGCGGTGACGACGCGATTCAGCGACGACCGGGACGACGACCGGGACGCGGTTCGAATCCGCACACGCGCGCGCGATGCGCGGCGCGAGCGCGGCGCGAGCGCGCGCGGTGCGACGCGGTGCGACGCGCGCGGCGTCGAACGCGGGCGCGCGCGCGCGCGCGCGGGCGCGGGAAAATCCGCGAACGGCGGTCGAGCGCACGACGCTGCGGTACGACGGCCACGCGCGCGTCGACGGCGACGCCGCGGGACGCGCCGGGAGCGGCGACGCGATCGCGCGCGAGCGTGGGTCGGTCGCGTTCGCGTGCTCGGCGAGCGGGAGCGAGGTGCTGTGCGCGTCGAGGGACGGTGAGGGGTGGGAGGCGGCGTACGCGCCGACGGCGACGCTGCGGGACGGGGACGCGAGGGCGGATTTCGACGACGCGGCGAGCGCGGTGTACGTCGGGAGAGACCTGAGACGGGGAAAACGAGGGGTGTTCGCGATGGTGCTTCGGGGGGGGGAGGCGGGAGAGCGCGCGATGCGAGCGGCGTTCGAGGCGGCGGCGCCGGCGGGGACGAGGTTCGCGATGAAAAACGTCAAGCGAGCGACGGCGAGTTTCGAGGACGAGATCGACGCGGCGATCGTCGCGAACGGCGCGGCGCTGATTGGATGGGGCGGGAGACAAAAGTTTTGTCGAAATTGCGGCGCGGCGAGGCCGAAAATCGTAAAGGGTGGGAGTAAGGCGACGTGTCGCGAGTGCGGGCGGAGCGCGTATCCCGAGTTGATGCCGTGCTGTTTGGCGCTGATCACCTGCGGTAATTACGTTTTGCTCGGACGAAATGCGAAATGGCCCAAGAACTTTTACTCTTTACTCGCGGGGTTCGTCGAGGGGAGCGAGAGTTTGGAGGCGTGCGTCGCGCGCGAGGCGCTGGAGGAGGCATCCATCGTCGTCGACGCGTCGTCGGTGGAGTACATCGCGAGTCAACCGTGGCCGTTTCCGAACCAGTTGATGATGGGATTTCGCGCCGATGTCGCGCCGGAACGTCTAGGGCCGTTGAAAATGCCGCCAGAACCGAAGATGATCGACGGCGAACTCGCAGACGCGCGATGGTTTCACGTTGATTACCTCGCAGCGCGACTGTCGCCAGAGCGCGCCTTCGCCGATCCGAGGGGCGGCGACGACGACGACGCCATTCCTTTCGGCGAGATCGCGCTTCCCGGCGAACACGCGCTGGCGAGAGTTCTGGTGCAGAACTGGGTGGATGAGAAAATGATGTACAGAAGACGAAGATGCGACGATCGACTCGTGACCACGGTCGTGGAGGGATCGTTTTTCACCGAATGCGAATTAGCCAGCTTTGACGACGACAAGGGCGACGCGTTTGTCTTTGAGAACGATAACGGGGAACTACAAGATTTGGCTTTGCACTTTGTCATGGTGGAAGTATTGCTTGCGCAAGAAGGTCAGGCACCCGTCGTCTTTCGCGCGGCACCGGGCGACGTATCCGCAATTCGCGAAGACGTCGTCGCAGAAGTCGAACGCGTGGGCCAAGGCGCTCGAGCCATCGCCTTCGTGCGCGCGACGGGTCGAATTAAGTGCAAGCGTCGGTCGGATGGCGTGCAGTCCATACGCATCACAATGCTTAGCGAAGCGAGCGATGATGGGTTCGACGCGCGTCGATGCGTCGTCGCCATGCTTCAGAAAGCTTGTCCTTTCCACCTGTACGAGTTTGACCAGCCGTAGCAGTCATGTCGTTCTGTTTTTGGAGTCGTGACAGTTGGACGGCACAGACGCACGCGCGCCATGCCCGCGATTGCACCTACCTATGCGCAAAGGCGCGGTCCCATTCGAAGCAGTCAGTTCATGGATCTAGTTCGCGCGTTCGGCTTGAACGGCGTCGATAGGGATCTGCAGCACGTCATTCGGGCTCTCAAGGCCGAGGAACGGCACGACGCCGCGGTGCTCGCGGTAGAGATGCGAAACTTGCGCGCGCTGCGCATCTGTCACGAAGAAGGCGCGTGGTTATCGGCCGAATGTCTACGCGCCGCTATTCGCGTCGACGATTACGGCATCCTGATGTTTTTGTGGCAGAATAAGTCACCCGGCTTTGACGAAGCGTCGATGGCTGCGGTGGCTGCCTTCACCGGAAACGCTCGTTTCATCACCGATTTCATGAAAGATCTCGTCGACGAGCGCACGACGAGCGCAGCGGCCGCGGGCGGTCAATTGGGATGCCTGCGACTCGCGCATTCGTACGGCGCGCCTATTAAGGCGTCGGCGATGTTGAACGCCGGTGAACGAGGCCATCTGAATTGTCTGAGATTCTGCGTCGCCGTCAGCGGCGAGGACTTCACAGCGGCGGATATCGAGAGATGCGCGAACGCAGTCGCCGCCCAAGGAAATGACTTTATTGAGATATTTCAAGCGTTGCAGTCGGCGCCAGCGTTCAGGTGGAACCCTAATTATCTCGTCGTCGCGGCGAGTACTGGTGCGTTTCACATGGCGCAGTTCATCCTCGAAAATGGCGGCAGGGAACTGAACACAAACCAAGCGCGCGACGTTGCGCGAGCCGGACGAACATCCGGCCATCGTGCTTGCTACGAGTTATTGGATCGCAATTCGAGCGGGCGGGCCAAACCGTCTTTGAGAGAGGAGGCGGCGCGCGACGTCGCCGCCGTCATCTTCATCGCCGCCGCGGCGTCGGTGTTCGTGAGCACATATCGCGTCCTCGGTCGAGCTTTTTCACGCCAAGACTAAACGCAGCGTTCCCAACGTTGCAACACAGCATACGCTCACCGCGAAGACGAAGTTTAGCGCGTCCTATAATCTAAAATATGCGTTACAACGAGACGCGTCGACGACGCCGCGCGTCTACACCGGCAGCGCGCCCCCCCCCCCCCGACTCGACGCCGCGAACCCGATCGCGCGCGCGCACGCCCCCATCACCGGCTGCGCGATCTGCCACGCCGTCGCGCACACCGTCCTGAACCCTTGCGCGCCGTACGGAAAATAACTCACCTGATAATACCCCACCGCGCACGTCTGACACGCGCTCCAAAACACCGTCTGCGCGTACGAGTGTCGATACGCCGCCGCGCGCACCGTCATCACCACCGTCGTCACCATCACCACCGACGTCACCGCCCGCTCCTCGCTCAGCATGTGCGTCACCTGCGCCTGCGCCCCTCGCAGCGCCCCCGTCGCGCACACCCCGCTCGCGCTCGCCGCCGACACGCACAGCCCAAACTTGGCCGGCGCGATCGCCAGCGTCGGCGCGCCCACGACGAACGCCAGCGCGTACATCAGCGCGCTCGTCGCGCTCAGCGCCAGAAACCACGCGACGCGCTCGGGCGTGAGCGACTGCAGCGCCGCCGTCGTCGCGCGCGCGCCCTGGCTCGTCCGCCGCGCGAGCGCGCGCGCGCGATCCGACAGACTCTCAAACTGCGCGCTCGCGCCGTCCGCGAACGCGCGCCAGTCGTCGGCGAACGACGGCGAGGGAGGTCGGTCGCCGACCGGCGCGTCGCTCGCGCGCATCGCGCCCGCGTCGCGGAGTGGCGACGAACGATTCGTCGCGCGATCGACGACGGTCGCCACCGTTCGCACTGCGCGACGCGCCGCGCGCGCCGAGATGCGCGAGGACGCGCGCGCGTCGCGCGTCGCGTCGCTGCTGTCGTCGTACTACGACGAGGACGCGCGAACGGCGCGAGACGCGACGTCGGCGCGCGACGAATCGACGACGCGCGACGGGACGCATCGCGCGACGACGACGACGACGACGACGACGACGGGACGCGCGACGCGCGCGAGCGTCGATCTCGACTCGCCGGACTTCGACGTCGACGCGTACGTGCGGGAGACGCTGGCGAACGGCGACGGGGGGGGGGCGCGGGACGCGTACGCGCGCGTGAGCGCCGAACTCGGCGTCGTCGAGAGCCGGGCGCAGATGTTGGTGTACGACAACTACGGGAAATTCATTCAGGTAATGCGGAAAAGCGCGCGACGCGCGATGCGAGGGACTGACGGATGGCTCGGTGGTGACAGGCGGCGAGCGCGGCGAGCGCGTTGCGAGAGGCGAGCGCGGCGATGCGGACGCGATGCGACGCGCTGCGGGAGAGCGCGCTGCGGGCGAAAGCGCTGAGCGAACGCACGCAGGAGCGATTGTCGGCGAGGAGGGAGGTGGTTGAACAGTTGCGAGGCGTGCGAGGGTTGATCGGGAAGCTGAGCGCGAGTTTGCGTTCGGCGCCGGCGTTGGAGGCGCTCGCGAACGCGTCGGCGGCGACGGCGACGGAGGGCGAGGACGCGAGGACGACGATCGCGGAGTACGTCGAGGCGAAGGAGGTGCTAGATGCGCTCGGGGCGGAAGGTTCAGACGCGATAGCGTTCGTGCGCGCGAAAAAGCGGTGCGATGCGGCGATGGAAAAGATTGTGGCGGTGTTGAAGGCGCGCGCGAGAGCGAGCGCGATCGGGGGCGACGAAGATGACGGTGCGTCGAAGTCAGCGTTCGGGATGTCGGACGAAGTTTGTTTGGAACTGTTATCGGCGTTGAAGGTGTCACAGGACGAGCTCGTGGACGACTTCTTGATGTCAAGGAAAAAGAAACTCGACGACGCGATCGAGGCGTCGAGAAAATCGTTCGCCGAGCTCGCGTCGACGCCGGTGAGCGAACGGAATTTGAAGGATTTCATGAGCGCGTTGAATCAATCTTTCTTGGGCGAGTTTTCAAACGCGTCAGAGGCGTTCGAGAAACTGTTTTCGAACGTCAACAGCGCGCGAAACGCCCTGGTAAAGTTTACCAAAGATGCGTTTGGCGAATATTTCGCCTTCATTCGAGAAATCTACGCACCGCACGTGGATAAGACAGACATGATCGCCGCCTCATCGAGCGCAGATTTGTTGAATCCCAAGCAGTTGATGTGTGCCATGGGTACTATGGCGGCTGACCTCGCGAGCGTGCACAGATCCGTTCCCGAGGCTGCGCTCGGCGACAGAGCCGTGGAGACTATAGAGCGCGCCGTGCGTAGTCGCGTCGGCGCTGCGTTCATGTGCCTAGAGCGTGACTTGGTGCGCGAGCTTGACGCCACGTATGTCGCGGCCAAGGCAGTCTCAGCGGCGGCGGCGAATCGCGCGTCGGGCGCAGACGCTGCCACGAGCAAGTCGCTGCTGCATCGTTTCATAGCGCTCTCAGACACCTTGCTCACGAGCGTGCAAACGCTGTTGAGTGACGTGGAATCTTTGATGGACGAACGTCCAATCTTGATTTCGAGTTGGCGCGAAGAATTCGCGTACGCCGTTCGCGGGCATTTTGCGAGCCTGATTCACGCGCTCGTCTCTCGACTCATCGTCGGATCGCCCATCGCGCCGAATCCCGCGCCGAATCCCACGCCGTTACGGACGCCTCTCGCGGTGGCGGTCGATGAAGCGCGGGAATCGAGTTCGAAAACTCCACCGCCGCCGAGCTTCCTACTCGTATGCGCTCGAATGTGCGCGTTTTTGCACACTTCGGCGACGAAGCACATCGCGGATGCGTTGACGAAGATGTTCCCGGCGTCGTCGGCGATGGGTGGAAGTTTCAGCTTGGATGAGACGCGTGCGATGTGCGAGTCGGCGTCGCACGTATTATTGATGTGGTACGTCGAACAAAGCGCGCAGCGCATTAGCTTTATGATTCGAAAATCGCTCACTGCGGTGGATTGGAGCAAGGCGCGCGAACCTCGCGAGGTTCGCCCGCTCGCGGATTACATCGCGGACGATTTGGCGACGATTGAGAACGAGTGCGCGCAAGTTTTGGATGTTGGAGAAATCGACAGCGGCGATGGCAGCACTTCGTTCGTCGCGGACGGCGCGTTCACGCCCGTGAGGTCGACGCAGTCTTCGGTGATGTGCGCCGTGATCAAGCGCGCCGTCAAATCGTACGTCGAGTGCGTTCGTTGTCAAACCTTCCACACGAAATTTGCGTTCCAGCAAGTCTCGCTGGACGTGCGCTATCTCGCCGAGCGCGTGCTGTTTCGCTTCATGCCAAGCGGACAGTTCGAGTCGGATGTGTACGAGCGACGGGCGATCGAGATTTTACTCAAGGAGTTGCGCTCGGCGTGCGAGCTTCGAGCGTGCGACCCGACGCCCATGGACAAAGCCGTCGGCGATCGCATTTTAGAAAAAATCTGAACACATTACGATAGAAAAATAGAGTGTGAAAAGTACGTTTCGTAAGCGCGAGCGCGCGCGTCGACGTGAATCGTATCGGTCCGTCATTCACGTTCTCTCGCGGCGCGTTTCGACTCGACGCGACGACGCACGTACGCCGTGCGCGTTCTTCGCCGTTCATTCAACTTGACTTCGCTCGGACGTTTCTTTTCAGGCGCCCGAGCTCGCGAGACGAGCGACGAGACCCACGCCCCGTCCTCGCGTTCGAAACCGCGCGTTTCATCGACGAAGGCGCGCCGACCGTCGTCGTCGACCAATCTAAAGTGCAAGCACTCGCCCGGCTCAAACGGAAACACGAGATAATCCTTCCCGCACCCCCCCGGCGCGCGATCATCGCACCAGGACCACCCATCGCACCGCCCGTCGTCCTCGCACGCCCCGCAGCACGCCGCCGCGGTCGCCGCCGCCCGCGCGCGAATCCTCCGCGCCCCTCGCTCGCGATCGCCGTCCATCGGCGTCTCCGATCGAAACGCCCGTCCCTCGTCCTCGCACCTCTCCCTCGACCACTCCCGCAGCGCCTCGTCCAATTCCCCTCGCGCGCCGTCCCTAAAAAACGTCGGCGCGCATCCCATCGCGCGCGCCAGCGCTCTCGCTCGGATCGTCGCGTCCTCGACGGCGCCCATCGCCGCGAGCGCGCACGCGCGCGCCTCCGCGCCGCTCGCGTCGCTCGCCCCCTCGCCGTGCGCCTCCGCGAGCGACGCCGCGAGGCACGCGCCGCACGATCGCGTCGTCGCGCACGCGTCCGCGACGCGCGTCGCCGTCGCGTTCGCGCTCCCGGCGCGCGCGAACGCGCACCGACGCGTCGCCGCGCGCGCCGAACCGGGCACCGCGAGCATCGTCATCATCATCGTCGCCATCGCGCGTCGACGCGTCGCCCGGCGCGTCTCGGACGCGCGCGTGCGCGTCTCGATCGCGCCCCGGCGCGCGGTCGCGCGCCTC